>Ga0255147_1000392_pt1 | contig 13248 bp, 10 predicted proteins | sample Atl_Miss_RepA_8h_FD_183034 | JGI IMG/M metagenome (GOLD analysis project Ga0255147, IMG submission 183034) | Freshwater microbial communities from Altamaha River, Georgia, United States - Atl_Miss_RepA_8h | ecosystem: Environmental > Aquatic > Freshwater > River | place: USA: Georgia | collected... | reverse complement strand
GTGAAGACCGGGGACCAGACTTTCCCCTACGCCGTGCTGCCGCTGGATGAGGACACCGCCTTAGTGAGCCTGTGGGGCAAACAAGCGCTGGCCAAAGTAGATCTGGATGACGGGAAGGTGGAAGCCATTTGGGAACTGGGCCACAGCCACCCGACGGAAATGATCCGTCACCCGGACGGCAAGACACTGTATGTATCCTGCGCCAACTCCACCCAGGTGGTGGTGGTGGACCTGGAAACCGGAAAGCCCGTCCAGACGATTGACTGCGCCCTGCATCCCGGAGCGCCGAACGGGAATACCCCGAGCAGCCTATCCCTTTCAGCGGATGGCAAACTGCTGGCGGTGGCGAACGCAGATGCCAACAATGTGGCGCTGTTCAACATCGAGGAACGGGAATCGGCCAAGGGGTTGGGATTCATCCCGTGCGGGTGGTACCCGACCAGCGTGCGGTTTCTGCCGTCGGGCCAGGTGGTGGTGGCCAACGGCAAGGGGCTGACCTCGAAGGCGAATCCAGGCGGGCCGAATCCGGCACCCAGGGACACCAAGTTGCCCATCCGGCAATACATCGGGGGCCTGTTCCCCGGCAGCCTGCAGATTGTGCCCAGGCCGCAGCCCGGCTTGCTGGAGGAATGGACCCGAAAAGCTTACGCCGCCAGTCCGCTGCGCAAGGATTTCCAGCCGGTGCTGGCCCGGCCCGAGGGGAACCCGATTCCCGGCAAGGTGGGTGAGGCGAGCCCGATCAAACACTGCGTCTACATCATCAAGGAGAACCGCACCTACGACCAGGTTTTCGGGGATATGCCCCAGGGGAATGGTGACAGGAACCTTTGCCTGTTTCCCGAGAAAGTAACCCCCAACCACCACAAGCTGGCGCGGGAGTATGTGCTCTTGGACAACTTCTATGTGGAAGGCGAAGTTTCGGCCGACGGCCACGAATGGACCATGGCGGCCTATGCCACCGACTTTGTTGAAAAGGCGTGGCCTCAGTCTTACCGGGGTAGCCCGCTGAAAAAATTCGGCTTTTATCCGGCGGAGGGAAACAAGGACCCGATCGCCCGGCCGGCCGGGGGGTACCTGTGGGACCGGGCCGCCGAGGCCGGGGTGAGCTACCGCAGTTACGGGGAATGGATCGGCGATGGGGACAAGCCGGACGGACCGACCAAGGCGAAGGTGAAGGCGCTGGAAGGCCATTTCGACCCTTATTACCCGAACTACAATCTGGATGTGACGGATGTGACCCGGGCGAAACGGTTCCTGAAGGAACTGGCTGATTTTGAGCAAAAGGGTGAATACCCCGGGTTGACCATCGTGCGACTGCCGAACGACCACACGGCCGGAACCCGGCCCGGAGCCCCCACGCCGACCGCCATGGTGGCTGACAACGATTACGCGCTGGGGATGGTGATCGAGGGGTTGAGCCGTTCTAAATTCTGGAAAGAGATGGCCGTGTTTGTGGTGGAGGATGACGCGCAGAACGGGCCGGACCATGTGGACGCGCACCGGGCGGTGGCGCTGTGCATCAGCCCCTACACCCGGGGGACGGGCAAGGACAGCACCATGTACTCGACCAGCAGCATGCTGCGCAGCATGGAACTGATTTTGGGCCTGAAGCCGATGAGCCAATTCGATGCGGGTGCGCGCCCGATGTACGCCAGTTTCCATGCCAAGCCGGACATCACGCCCTATGGGAAGGTGGAACCCGGGGTGAGCCTGGAGGAGAAGAACAAAGCCGAGGCGTGGGGAGCCAAGAAGTCGATCGCGCTGAACCTGGAGATCGAGGACGCGGCGGACGATCTGGTTTTCAATGAGATCATCTGGAAGAGCGTGAAGGGGCCGAACAGCCCGATGCCGGCGCCGGTGCGGGGAGCTTTTTTCCTGCGCAAATGAGGAAAGGCCTGAAAACAGAAGGATCCGGCGACAGCCAAGGGGCGCTCGCCGGATCTTTCTGTTTAGGGCGCCTCAATCCCATCCATCGACCAACAGGGCGATCCGCTCCTGGCGGGTGACCAAACCGAAAAAGCGCCTTGGGTTTCCACAGGCCCTGCAGGAACACGGCCGGGGAGTTTTAGCGTGGATTCCGATCACCCTTGGGTTGAGCCATTCCGGGTGCGCGGAAAAAAGCCTTTTCAGCCGGCGCAGTGATCGGGATTTGGCCAGCCTTTGCCGCATGCGCCTGAGAGCTTTACCGGTCATGGTGCGAGACCCTCCTGTTGCAGGGGTGGCCTGTTGCCAATTGGATCCACCCAACCATTTTACGCCCGGTGAAAGCCAACCCATCAAGCCGTAGGCTGTGACCCTTTAGCGCTTGGGGCCGACTCAACGGAAGATCAGGAACGAAAAGGTATCGGGGTCTGGGAACCCTCGCCAAAGCCACAAACCCAGAACGGCAACGCTTACCAAGACGATAATCCAGAAAGCTAACTGGTATTCGTTTTTGCGGTTTTTGTGACGGAGCAATTGCTGGGCGACCAGCGCACCGGGCCAGCCGCCAAAAAACTCGAGAAGGTGCAGGGTTTTCTCGGATATGCGCCAGCCGTTGTCGCGCGCGCGGGCCTTATCGATCGAGTAGGCGGTGAAAGCGATGAGGCTCATGGCCAGATGGCCCAAAGGCACCCACAGGGGCATATGGCCCATCTGCCACAGGCCGAACATGAGCCCGAGGACCCCCCCGGCCAGCAGAAACGCCAGCAATTTACCCGACACCAATTCCCGCCTTTCTGTAAAACCCAAAAAGGCACAAACAGCACCTTGAAACAACCTATCAATGACAGGATCAGGGCCAGAATCTGCCTGCTAAAATGGTTATTCACATCCCTTCGGCGACCATGGGCCAATTGAATGTCCCAGGAAAACTTGAGCACCAACCTACCAGAAACTTCGGTTGGCCAGGTAATCGCAGATCCAGAACTGGTTGCCCGGCCGGTCGAAACGAGGGAACGGCTGGGAGCTTTGGACCTCCTGCGCGGATTCGCCCTGTGTGGCATTTTGCTGATGAACATCGTCAATTTCGCCTGGCCCGGTGGGGCCTACGGCAGCGCGACCTATCCCTACTACCGGCTGGACAGCATCGGGGAGGTGCCTGATCCGGAGGTGCGGGCCAAGGAAATCGCCACGGAAGAAAAGGAACTCAGCCGCACCGAAAAGGAAAAAAGACGGGAAGAACGCGAAAAAGAAGCCAAGCCCCAGTATGCAAATGGCGAACTGGCCTGGTGCGCCATTTCGAGCAGAGCGGACCAGTACGAATGGGCCTTTGCCAATCTGCTGGTGGAAAACAAGATGCGGACGCTGTTTTCCATGCTGTTCGGGGCGGGGGTGCTGCTGATGACGACCAACGCCCGTGAAAAAACCCGGCGGCCGGGATGGCTGCATTACCGGCGCATGATGTGGCTACTGGTGTTTGGGGCGCTGCACGCCTATCTACTTTGGACGGGAGACATCCTATTCGCCTATGCCTCGATCGGGCTTTGGCTTTATCCGATGCGCAAGCTGAGGGCACGCTATCTGCTTGGGATTGGATTTCTGTTGCTGCTGACGCCCCTGGTCATCGCGGCGTTCGCACCGAATGTGGTCGATTGGGTGAAGGAACGGGGGCAGGCAATTGAAAAGCAACTGAAGGAGCCGGTTGCACCCGAGGAAGAACCGCCCGGTGAAGGGAGCCTTGAAAAAGCAGCCAGCCTGGACGAACTGCACTGGATAGACGCCAAGTTCCTGGCGGGTTACCGGGCGCTGAGAAACATGGGCCGACGGGGGCCCCAGCCGGAAATGGCCACACTGGATATCCGCAAATATCGGACGCAGGGATATTTTGCCGGGGTGAAGGAACGCTTTTGGGACATGATCTGGGCGCAATTGGCTGAACTGGTGTTGGGGATTTTGGGGCTGGGCTGGCCCATGGTTATGGGGATGGGCCTGATGAAGGTTGGATTTTTCTCTGGCCTATGGGAGGCGCGCCGATACGGCTGGTGGGCCCTTGGCTTTTATTTTGTGGGAATCCCCATGACCTGGTGGGGGATGATGCTTTCCATGCAGGGAGGGAACAGCCTGGGAATGCAAATGCGGTTGATCCTTCCACTGGAGTGGGTGGGCAGCCTGTTTTTGACCCTGGCGAACGCCAGCGGGCTTTTGTGCCTGTGGAAAACCGGCAGGTTGGGCTGGCTTGGCAGAAGGCTGCAGGCCGCCGGGCAGATGGCCCTGACCAATTACCTGATGCAGTCTGTGATTTGCTCGCTGGTCTTTTTCGGTCACGGTTTGGCGCTTTACGGCAGTGTGCCCAGAACGGGGCTAGCCGGGGTGGTGGCCTTCATCTGGGCCCTTCAATTAACCGTGAGCCCGTGGTGGCTTGGGCGATATCGATTCGGGCCGGTGGAGTGGCTTTGGCGCTCGCTGACCTACTGGAAACGGCAGCCCATGGCTTTGTCGGGCGGATAACCGCCATCTGACCGGCCAAACCGGGCTGCTGAAAACCGCGTCTTTTCCGTACAATCCTGTAACAGATGCGTGAATGTGCAGCTGCACTTTTACCCACGCCTGAACCAGATATCCAGTTTCGCGCCACAGGATCGACGCCCGCCATGCCCAGTTATCATCCGGCCGCCATTGAACCCCGCTGGCAAGACTATTGGCTGAAAAACAAGACTTTCCGCACACCCGATCCGGAAGCCGGCGGAGCGGGGAAACCAAAGTACTACATCCTGGACATGTTCCCGTACCCCTCGGGCGCGGGGCTCCATGTGGGGCATCCGGAGGGATACACCGCCACTGACATCCTGGCGCGCTACAAGCGGATGCGTGGTTTCGCGGTGATGCACCCCATGGGATGGGATGCTTTCGGCCTGCCTGCCGAGCAGTACGCCATCGAGACGGGCACGCACCCGCGGGTGACCACCGAAAAGAACATCAACACCTTCCGCCGACAGATCCAGATGCTGGGGTTCAGCTATGACTGGGACCGGGAGGTGGACACCACCGATCCGAATTACTTCCGCTGGACCCAATGGATCTTCCTGCTGCTGCACGACTCCTGGTTCGACGCGGCAGCCAAGAAAGGGCGGCCGATCGCCGAGCTGCCCATTCCCGCCGAGGTGAAGTCGCAGGGCGAGGCGGCGGTTCGCAAATACCGCGACAGCAAGCGCCTGGCATACCAGGCCGAGGTACCCGTGAACTGGTGCTCGGCCCTGGGCACGGTGCTGGCCAACGAGGAAGTGATCGACGGCAGGAGCGAGCGTGGCGGCCACCCGGTGGTGCGGTTGCCCCTGCGCCAGTGGATGCTGCGGATCACCGACTACGCCGACCGGCTACTGGAAGACCTGGACACGGTGGACTGGCCGGCCAGCATCCAGGAGATGCAACGGAACTGGATCGGCCGCAGCGAGGGTGCCGAGGTGGACTTCACCGCCCTGCTGCCCGGCGGCGGGGAGCGCACCCTTCGGGTGTTCACCACACGGCCGGATACCCTGTTTGGCGCCACCTATATGGTTCTGGCCCCCGAGCACCCGCTGGTGCCGGACCTGACCACCGGGAACCAGATGCCCGCGGTGACCACTTATCGCGATCAAGCCTCCCGCAAGAGCGACTTCGAGCGAACCGAACTGGCGCAGGAAAAGACCGGGGTTTTCACCGGTTCTTACGCCGTCAACCCGGTGAACGGCAAGCAGGTCCCCATCTGGATCGCCGACTATGTGCTGGCGGGATACGGCACCGGGGCCATCATGGCGGTGCCCGCCCACGATGAACGGGACCACGCATTCGCGGTGAAATTCAACCTGCCCATCATTCAGGTGGTCAGCCCGCAGGACGGGGCTGAGATCGCCGAGGGGGCGGCCTTTTGCGAGCCGGGACTGGCCCGCAACTCGGGTTTTCTGGACGGCCTGAAAACCCCGGAAGCCAAATCCCGCATGATCGACTGGCTGGAAAAAGAAACTAAAGGAACCCGTAAGGTAAACTACAAGCTGCGCGACTGGCTGTTCAGCCGGCAGCGCTACTGGGGAGAGCCGTTCCCGCTGCTGCACGAGATCGGGGCGGACGGGGAGCCCACGGGGCGGATCGAACCGCTGGACCGCGCGGAGTTGCCGCTGAAACTCCCCGTGCTGGATGACTACAAACCATCGGGTCGGCCGGAGCCGCCGCTAGGGAAGGCGACCGACTGGTTAGAAGTGCAGCGCGACGGCACCACCTGGCGACGGGAACTGAACACCATGCCCCAGTGGGCGGGTAGCTGCTGGTATTACCTGCGCTACCTGGATCCGAAAAACGACCAGGCGTTCTGCGATCCGGCGAAGGAAAACTACTGGATGCCGGTGGACCTGTATGTGGGTGGCGCCGAGCACGCGGTGTTGCACCTGCTTTACAGCCGTTTCTGGCACAAGGTGCTTTTCGACCGGGGGCATGTGAAGACAGCCGAGCCATTCAAGCGGCTGGTCAATCAGGGCATGATCCTTGGGGAGATGGAGTACACGGCGTTCAAAAACCCAGCCGGCGCCTGGGTGCAGCCGAACCAGCGGGACAAGGAAGGCGTGGAGGCGGTGCGCCTGAACGAGGACCAGGTGGAGAAAAAGGGCGACAGCTTTGTGCTGAAGGCGGACCCGGGCATCAAGGTGGATGCCCGGGCCAACAAGATGAGCAAGAGCCGGGGCAATGTGATCAACCCCGACGAGGTGGTGAAGGATTACGGCGCTGACAGCCTGCGGTTGTACGAGATGTTCATGGGCCCGCTGGAGGCGACGAAGCCCTGGAGCATGCGTGGCGTGGAGGGGGTATACCGCTTCCTGAGCCGCGTGTGGCGCGTCTTCATGGATGACCGGGCCGAGGAGATGAAACTGAATCCCCAGGTGACGGCCGGGGCACCGGACGCCGAGACCTTGCGGGCCTTGCACCAGACCATCAAGCGGGTGACCGAAGACCTGGACCATATGCGGTTCAACACGGCCATCGCCGCGATGATGGAATACACGAACCACCTGACTCCCCTGGCAAGCAAGCCAAGGGCGGCACTGGAACCATTCGTGCTGCTGCTGGCCCCCTTCGCGCCACACCTGGCTGAGGAATTGTGGCGCGCCCTGGGACACGCGGAAACGCTGGCCTATGAAAGCTGGCCCTCCTTTGACCCCGCCTTGCTGGTGGCCAGCACCATCGAGATTCCGGTGCAGGTGAATGGCAAGCTACGGTCGAAGCTGGTGGTGGCCCCGGATACCGCCAAGGAAGAACTGGAAAGGTTGGCCCTTGCCGACCCCAAGGTGCAGGAAAACCTGGCCGGGCGGGCCCCCAAAAAGGTGATCGTGGTGCCGGGCAAGCTGGTGAATGTGGTGGGGTGATCGGCTGACGCCATCACCCGATTCAATCCGCAAGGGGACGGAGATGGCCACACGGCGGACCTTTTTGGCGGCCTTGGCGACCGGTGGCCCCCTGGGTGCAGGCGCCATTGGCTCCCCGCTATCAGGCAACACCCAGCCTCAACGGGAAATCGGCTTCACCCAGTTGCGTACCAACCTGCCGGGTGGCCGACACGCCAACACCCGTACCATGCGGGCAATGATTGCCGGTCTGGATGGGTCCGCCCCGAAGGCCATCGCCGGGGATTTGGCGAAGGGCCCGGATCACTGGACCCAGTTCGCCGGGTGGTCGCCCGATGGGAGGAAAGCCATCATCCTTCAAGGCTGGCAAAGCCCTGAGAACGCCTTGTGGGAAGAGGAGAACAAAAGCTTTCGATTCCAGGCGGAAAGCCGACTTCTGGACTGTTGGCTGGTGGATTTGGAAACCGGAAAGCGGGAAAGCCCAACCGCCACCGGGCGGGTGAGTTTTTACAACAGCGGCCTTTTTTACTGGCCGAATGAACCCGGGAAACTCGGCTTCACCGCGTTGATCCATGGAGAATCCCGTCCCTTCCAGATGGATCTGGACGGGGGAAACAAACGGGATTTGTCGGCCGGGAAAAACGGGTTCACCTACGGGTTTTCAGGATCCCCCGACGGCAAAAGAATCGCCTACCACAAGGATTACCAGGTTTATGTTGCCGGGGCGGACGGCCACGGGGCAGTCCAGGTGAAAACCGGGAACCCGTTCAACTTTGGTCCAACCTGGTCGGTGGACAGCCAGTGGCTGCTGTTTGTCTCAGGTCAGCACCACAACTGCCATCCCCACCTCGCGCGGGCGGATGGTGGCGGTGTCCGCAAGCTGGCGGACCGGGGCGGGTACCGGGGTGTGACCCAGTTTCTGGACGTTTTTGATTTCCATGACGGATCGAGCGACACCCCGTGCTGGGCGGCGGACGGCCAATCGGTGTTTTTCACCTCCCAGGTGGGAGATGCGGTGGAGTTGCACCGCGCCCGACTGGACGGGACCGTGGAACGGTTGACGCGCTCGGCCCCTGGAACATGGCACTATCACCCCACCCCCCTCCCGTCCGGTGGGTGGCTGGCCTATGGCTCAAGGCGAAACGGGATCCGTCAGATCATTGCGCGGGAACTGGAAACCGGCCGGGCAACCCAACTGACCCAAATGGCGACAGGCCATGGCGCCCTGTGGCCCCATTGGCGCCCCGGGCAATGACAGGTCGCCTGCTACTTTTTTTGGCAAGCGTCTCGTTTCTGCTGCGATGGAGCAGCCAGGATCCGGGTATTCTGCGTGACCTGCTTGAAGGACTGGAAAAACGGGGGGCACGCCTGGTGCGGGACGAGGGCGCGCCTTCAAGGCCGGTGGTGGAATTGGACCTGCACCGTGTCAACATGACAGACCGGACCCTGGAACAGGTCTGCTCCATACCGACCCTGAGATTGTTGGACCTGAGCCACACCCAAATCACCGATAAGGGGATGGCATTTTTGCCCAGGCTGAAGGGCCTTGAGGAATTGACCCTGCATAACACGGGCATCAGTGACCTGGGCCTGAAATCGGTGGCCAAGTTGGCCAACCTGCGGCTGCTGGACCTGGCGGATACCTCGATTGGTGATGGCGGTATGGCCCACCTGTCCGGCCTGGCGCACCTGGAGACCCTGGAGTTGGACAACACCCGGGTAGGCGACAAGGGATTGGCCCACTTGAAGGGGCTCACGCGCCTGCGCCGGTTGACCTTGCCCCACACGCTGGTAACCGATCAGGGGGTGAAAGACCTGGGCCGGCTGAAGGACCTGGAAGTGGTGAACCTCTACCGCACCCGGATGACACCCGCCGGATTCCGTGAACTTCGCAGCCTTTTGCCCGGGTGTGGAGTAGAGGGGGATTGAGCAGGCATTGAAAATCGGCGGATTGGCCCAAGAATATCATCAGAAAATGCGACACCAGGAGACCGGGAACTATGCCCACCTACGAGTATGTGGTGATATTGCCGGACGGCAGCGAGGGGGAAGTTTTCACCCAACTGCAATCGTTTGACGAAGAGCCACTGACCCGCCACCCCGTGGATGGCAGGCCGGTGCGGCGCATCTTTTCTGTGCCCGGCGCGAAAACGGAAAGCGGGCGCGCCAAACCGGACATGAGTTCCAAGAACCTGGAGCGGTTGGGGTTCACCCAATACAAGAAAGGCGCGGGCGGAAAATACAATAAAACCGCGGGTGATGGTCCCGGTTCCATCCAGAGGGATTCGTGATCGGGTTCAGGGCTTGGACAGGAAAGCGGCGCAGTCCTTCAGGCGGTCGGTCCCGATGCGGTCAACTCCGGCCTGACGCTGCGCGGCCCAGGCAGTCTCGGTATCAGGGCCACCCCAGAACCGGAGTTGCTTGCCTTCCGCCCGGGTTTGTTTCACCAACAGACGCATTTTTTCCAGATCGGTCTCGGGCACCGGGCCTTTACCCCGCCATTTGAATTGGGAATTCCAGGCATCGGAAATCCAAGGCACCGCCTCGGCATCGAGCCCTTTACCCAGATCGGGCAAACGACCATCCACACCAGCCAGCCTGGGTTCGGCTTCAAGGATCGATTTTCTGGGGCTGGACCCTGACACCACCACGGAGACCGGGCCGTTTACCCGCTTTCCGTTCACCCAACGGCAAAACAGGCTGGGGCGGTTTGTGATTTCACGGGCCACCAGGGACCAGGTTTTCTCAGGATTGTTTTTGATGTCGACCAACAGCCACAGCGGACGGCCATCGGACATGATTTTGCCGCCGCGTTCCTTGGACAATTTTTCCAGAGGTTCGAGGTAGAGTTCCTGAAAAGTTTTGGCGAAGGGCAATTCCAGGGAAGTATGGGCCACCAGCAGGCGGTCCCCCACTGAGAAGACATCGGCCTCAACACTGGTGAAACCCTGCTCGAGAGCATCCAAAAGGGGCCTAGGGTGCAAGTAATCGTTGTGCGCGTGGGCCTGACGCAGGCAGGGAGCCTGAGCCATGGACCAAACGGCACACATGAGGACCAGCATCAGGGAATCTCCGGATCTATCACCACCGGCGCGGGCTCGTTTCTAACGGAAGGGTTGGTTTCCTTGGCTTTTACCTGAAACAACCAGGGTTCGGAAACCCACCATCCATCCTTGGTTTTTTCTCCATCCAGCCCGGCGTCATTCTTCACGCGCACGGTCAACCGCCAGGTGCCCAAATCCAAACCACGCAGATTGGCGTTGAACGGGATCACCTCCGGTCCCTTCCAACCGGCCTGCCACGCGGAAGGGTCGGCCATGGGAAGCGGTTCGTCCTTGAGGACCGGGTTGGTGGAGGCTGGTGTGACTCGCTCCAAACGCAGCACAGGCCTTTCCGCCACGGGAAGTGGTTTGCCCGCCTGGCGAAGTACCCCCTTCAGCCGGAACCCATCGGCCGCCAATCCTTCCACCACCAGCAGGACACCGGCCGGATTGCCCCCGGCCCGTTGGTAGGCCTCGCCTTCGCCGAGCGCGAGCAAGGAGCGCGCCAGCAAATCCCTTTCACCGCCCCTGCGGGCAGATTTGTACCAGGACTCGGACTGCTTCAGCCAGGTTTCCCTCATCGGCCCCTTTGGCAGCAGGTCCGTCCGCAAGGCGAGAGCCAACGCCAAACGCAACACTTGGCCATGGTCAGACTTTTCGGCCATGCTGGCGCTGACCAAATCCCTTAGCTTGGCCACCCCTTCCGGAGTTGGTTTGGCCCCCGCCTGGATTGCCGCCGCAAGGGCCTCCCAGGCCAAAGGCAGATCGCCGGGTGGCGTGGAACCGGAAGTCAGCACAACCAGCAGGTGATTGAACATGGCAGGGGGAACAAATGGTTCACCACGCCTGAACGGTGCCGAAGCCCCACGCTTTTCCATGCGAGCGGCAGCCCAGCGGGAAGCCGGATCGGGTGACGCGTACAGGGCTTCCAGGGCTGCCGTCGCGGCGGCTGGCCAGACGGCCTCCGGGTGGCGATCCTGAGTGGACACGGCGTTGCGGCCCAACCAGTCGAGTATGCCCGGGTCACGGATTCCCGGAGCCACTGACAAGGCGGCCCGAAGTGAGGCAACCGAGCGCAAGTCGGCCCGGGTTCGCTCCATCAGGTTTTCCCACGAAAGGGGTGGGACACCCTGTGGCATGGCCTGGTCTGGTGCGAAAACCTGTTCCCCACCCGTGGATCCCCGCCATCCGCCGGGCAACAGCGTCCAACCGGGGGAGTCTTGGGTCTTGACCAAAAAGAGCAGCAACCAGCGCCATTGGCCCTCCACACCGGGGGGCAAGGACCATCTCACCTCCGTTCCGTTGGAAAGGGTGAGAAATTTGCCGGGAACGCCGGGCTCGCCGGAAAGCACCTCGAGGATCTCGACGGCGCCGGGCTTGCCCTCGGCCAACGAGGCGAGCACCACCGCATCGGCCCGCCAGGCCAATTCGCGCAACGAGGGGAGGGACCTGGCGGGAGTGCCGGAGGGCGGCTGGTCGGCCGGGCTTGGGACCGGTTGACCCATCAACAACGATGCCAGCAACAGGAGCATGCGGTTGGAATCCGGGCCGAGGAAAATCAGGTTTTGTAGCCGCGGGGATGGGTGCTGAGCCATTTCCACGCGCTGCCGACGATGGCATCGATATCGGGGTACCGGGGCTTCCAGCCCAGCTCGGCTTTAGCCCGGCTTGAATCGGCCACCAGCACGGCCGGGTCGCCGGGCCGGCGGGGCGCGACCTGCGCGGGCACCGCCTTGCCGGCCGCCCGGCCAACGGCATCGAGCACCTGCCGAACGGAGTGCCCTTCCCCGTTACCAAGGTTGTAGCGGTTGATCTTTCCGGGCTCGATGCGGTCCAGAGCCAGCAGGTGGGCATCGGCCAGATCGGTCACATGGATGAGGTCGCGCACGCAAGTGCCATCGGGAGTGGGCCAATCGGCACCAAAAATCTGGAATGGCCGGGACGGATCGAGCACCGCGCGGATGGCCAGGGGGATGAGGTGTGTCTCGGGAGCGTGGTCTTCCCCCAGTCGGCCCTGGGGGTCGCATCCGGCGGCGTTGAAATAGCGCAGCACGGTGGCACCCAGGCCAAAAGCGGAGGCGTGGTCGGCCAGCGCCTCCTCCATGACCAGCTTGGTGCGGCCGTACGGGTTGCAGGGAGCCTTGGGATGATCCTCGGGGATGGGGACAACCGTGGGCTCGCCATAAACGGCGGCCGTGGAGGAAAACACGATCCGACCGACGCCGGCATGGCGCATGGCGTTGAGGAGGGAGATGGTTCCCACGACATTGTTTTGCCAGTATTTATCGGGGCGGACCACGCTTTCGCCGACCAGGGCGAAGGCGGCGAAATGGAGCACCGCGTCGATACGGTTGCCGAGCAGGGCGTGTTCCACGCGGTGGGTGTCGCCCAGGTCGGCCACAATCAGGCGATCGGCGGGCAGGAAAGACTCCAGCGCCTTGGGGTGACCGTTGGTGAGATTATCGAGCACCCAGACCTCGTGCCCGCGTTCCTTGAGCAGCAGGGCGCAATGGCTGCCGATGTAACCGGCCCCGCCGGTGACCAAAACTCGCATGGGACGAGAACCTTTCTTTCAACCAGCAAACGGCCGGATCAACTGACGACGCCCTTGGTGATACCGAGGAAGACATCCTCGAGGTCGATCTCCTCCAGTTGGAGCAGTCGCACCTTGAAACCGCCCCGGATGAGCTCGTCGGCGAGGAAGGAGACATCCTCGACTTCCTTCTTGAGCGTGACCACCAGGCAGGGCGGATCGGCGGTGAGCTCGACGCTGGTGACCTGGGGCAACCGCGCCAGCAGCGGTTTGGCCTCGGGCTCGCGATCGTGGGCGACCCCCACCCGCACCACGGGCGCCTCGCGCACTTGCTGGATGGCGGAGGCGACATCGCCGCTGAAGATCAACTGGCCGCGCTCGATGA
>Ga0255147_1000389_pt1 | contig 13343 bp, 8 predicted proteins | sample Atl_Miss_RepA_8h_FD_183034 | JGI IMG/M metagenome (GOLD analysis project Ga0255147, IMG submission 183034) | Freshwater microbial communities from Altamaha River, Georgia, United States - Atl_Miss_RepA_8h | ecosystem: Environmental > Aquatic > Freshwater > River | place: USA: Georgia | collected... | reverse complement strand
TATTCACTGTTCAAAACCCCGGTTGTCTACCCCAGCTTAAAATAAATAATAAGAAAATAGGAGCCCTAATTATAGGGTTCCTATTTTTTTTGCTAAATAGCAGTATAATCTTCTGGATTTAATCGCTACCCATAAAGTATTAGTTCTGCATAAAAAGCCAATAGTCTATCGCGAAATAGACTTTTATTTAAAAAAATTATTATTTAAAACGTCCATGATTTAAATTTAATATAGAACCATCTAAAAAAGACAAATTTCTATATATTCCATTTATTGTGTACGAAGACAACTCTATTACTATAGAAGGAAACAAGGTAGATAGATATTTAATGATGTCAACTGTACATTCCCATGAGTACTCAAAATGTATGTAAAGTTCCTTATAAATAGTAGAAAACTCAACATATATCTCTTCTCTTTTTAAATCTCCATGAATCATTTTAATTTCGTTAGCTGTTTTTTTATCAGAAGTATCAATGTTTGTTATATTGGCTATTGAATTTCTTTTGTCTTTTATGTAGTTGAAAGGCTCACCTTTCTCAAAAATATTTCTTATGTAGTTTAATATTAAAATATCGCCGGTCAACCTTATGATATTGTTTTCTACAGAGATATCCAAGTTTTGCTCCTACAACTTTTCTAGTTTATATGAAAATTTTGCAGAGTCATGCTTTGGAAAATTTGGCAAAGTATCGCCAGATTCGCTTATTTTATAGCTATGAAATTTACCTGACGAATCTGATACGACGCACGCAAAGGAACCGGTGCTATCTGGACCAACTACCGATATTACAGCATGTCCTCCTATCGTTCTATCTTTAAATTTATTTGAGGCATTAATTGCATAATTGAAATATTCTTTTAATTTCGATTCATCATTTATAAATGATTTAAAGTTTGAAACGGGATTTTTTGAAGGTAAGCCGTCTTTTGAGTATGAACTAGGTAATATGGCCAATATATCGTTTGAATACTTAGGGAATATGTCTTCAAAGAAAGATTTAAATTGCGTTTGATTCATCGCAAAGGGAGCCCTGATTGGTCCCATGACATTATTTTGAAATTCGTCGTTTAGTTTTAGGTAGACTAGCCAGTGAGTATATGTTTTCTTTGACATATTAATGCGCCTTTAAATTATTTAATTTTAATCGGACTGTTTCTAAAAAAGATTATTTTAAAATATATTTACCCTAAAAAATAAGTCCATAGATTTCAATGGATTGACGTTCAAATTATAATGTTAGAAAAAGGAGTAAATTTATGTTTGATAAAGTATTTAGCAAAAAGACAGAAAATATAATTAAACACGGTTCAGACGAAGATAAAATTCAGTTAATAAAAAGTAAAAAAGTCAAAGATGAGGTTATTTTTTACTTTTTATTAACTGAAAGCGATGTAGTAACTGAGGCCGCTATCGAGGAAGCAAAAAAAAGAGAGGGGATTGGTGACTTAATACTAGAGTATATAGAGAAATCATCTGATGAGTTAGAGATAAATAGAGCAGTCAGTCTTTTACTCGAAATGCCAAATATAAAAAATAAGCTCATGAAAATTAAGAATTTAAAAGATCAAATTTTATTAAATCTTCTAATGGATGAAGACGAAGGCATAAGCGAGAAGGCTTTAAGGATTGCAAACGAGAGAAGTTCCATGGTGGATGCTTTGACTGAAATTATAGATGAAGTGCCATCAGATTTATTTATTAAAAAGTCTATGGAGTTACTATTAAATTTTGACCAGGGTACAGACCATGGATATTATGGTAAGACATTTGTGGCTTGTCACGAAAAGACGCCAGTTGAAATTCTAAAAAAACTTATGTTTTCTGGCGACCCAACATTATCTCAGATAGCTCGATATAATTATATATCAAAGACGAAAGATATGAAGGCTTTAAATTCTAACGAATTTGACGGTGATAAATCGATGAGTTTTGAGGAGATAATGAGAAAAAACCATGAGAACGCAGAGAGAGTAAAAAACGAAAGAAAGAACTCCAATAAAAAAATCATAAAGGGTCTAAACAAAAACAATTGATAATAGCCAAGAACTTACTGGTTTATTTTTATCCTTCTCTTCGTCGCCATCACTGAAGAAGAATGGAAAGTTCGCCAGAACGAGCCTCTATCTGTTTTTATGAAAGCTAAAGAAGAGGGGCGTCCTGTATTTGGTCGGGTAATTTTAACTATTCGTGACTAAGGAGAATCGTTTGAGCAACGATGATTATGAAGAATTAAAGAAAATAATAGAAAATAAAGGTCGTAGAAAAAAGACCTTTATTTTAAAGCCTATCGATGGATATAGGTATATCGGTATAGATGATCGCCAAGAAATTCGCCTTTTATCTAACAATAAAAAAATTCGCACAATTATAGAAGGAATGCTAATACGTGGCGATTCAAAGGAAGATATTATGTCCCAGTACAATCTAACAATGGAACAAGTTACAGATTCTATAATGGCATATGAGCGATTTTATACAGTATTTGAAGAGTGAACAGGAATTTATCTGAATTATACTTTAAGTACCTTACCAACTTTAAAATATGACTTAAATAGATTGCAGAAGTAAAACGCGACCGTCTTTCTACTTTAACCGCACTACCCGATAAACATTTTACGATACTTACCGTATTTTGCCGTCGCCATGTAGTCGCTATCCAACTTGGTAAATTGTCACGTTATTTAGGCGATAAAGCGCATGTAACGACATAATAATACTGTTTATTTAAGGCAGATGCAGTCGCCGTGTAGTCGCGAAGTAAGGCTGTTAATTCTCGTCAAGTTTGTAGACAAACTTCCATCGTCTTACTACGGGAATAAGGACGATATACCCAAGGTTTAGGGCGGCTTTGCTAATTTTAGTATTGGACAGTAATAGTTTATTATTTGAGAAAAATTTATAACTATTTAAGTCGATTCCATTTTTCCTTAAATCACGAACAGACACAAGGCTATCGTATCCTTCATTTTGAAGAGCTTTTGCTGCTGATATAACAGCCCTAATTGAGTCGCTTTTGAATTTTTCGCGGTCCAATTTAATAACATGGTCGACCAGACCAGAAAGAACTGAATCTAAAAAAGCTTCAAATAATCTTGGGGAGTCCTTCGAATAATCCAAAATTAACTCCACAGCCTCCAAATCACTTAAATCACTGAAGTTATAAAGTTTTTCTTCATTTAGATAAGGCTCGACTTTGCTCGTTCTTCCACCAAATCTTTGGTTTAAGATGACAAAACCTAAGTCATGAAGGAATCTCTCTTCTGAACGTGTCATTTTCCGAAAAGCCCCTTTCTTAATTCCGCAATATCTTCATCCTGATATCGACAAAATTCTTCATCATCTGGTCTTTGCTTTTTTGTAATATAATCAACTGCGAAAAGAAATTCATCTAATGTCACATTTGAACTTTTGATATCTATAAAATCTCTTTCATCACTTCTTGTAACTACAGCGTTAACCTTCATAGCAATTAAATCTTTTCTAGATAAACAATATACTCGAATAACTTTTAATCCTGCATCGACTTCTACGATTCGGTCTTCTGCTCCATCGGGCAAAGGTATATCTGATGCCTGATCATTCAACCAATCCTCTTCTATATTAAACTCACGACCAACTTTTTGTATATCTAATTTCACTTCGTATTCCAAACTTCTAAGATTGTCAATATCTTTGCTATCCCTTGGGGTTATGTCCATTATTTTCATAGCACTAGCACCACCTAATAATAGAGTTAGCTTAGCACCTTTCAAATTTAATATGGCATCTAACCGAAGTAATGCATCCTTTAGTTTTGGGTTTAAGTCACTATAAGCCATTTTAACCTCGATTTTGTAGTTTCCTTAATTGTAACATTGGTATCGGCTAAATTAAAAATAAAAATAAGAAATATTTATCAGCTGGGGTAGATAACGGGTGTGCCACTCTATAAATTGGGCTGTAACGACTCGAATAGACTTGGTTTTACGACTTAATCCTGAAGATACTTAGGAAATTATAGAAAAGATGTTTTTTTTAGATATGCGATAAGACCTTGTTTCCCGATTCTTACACGGCTGGTTAAGTTTCGGAAACACCGACTAACTACCCCAGCTGAAATTTATTTAAAGAGGAATAAAAAGACTCCGATTTTACTATATAAAATCGGAGTCTTTTTATGTTTAAATTGGAGTTAGGCTATAAATATAGGGTAAGAGGTGTTAATGAGGCAAAATATGCTGAGGTTGTTGAGAAGATAGACAATCCATTATATCCATTTTTAGTAAAAATTGTATATTCTGAGCATCATAGTGAATTTGGTGTTTATACAGAAACAGGACGATATGATACAGATTTTGTATCTCGATTTGATTTAGTGGAGATGATAGGGGGGAGCTTGGATGAAGGCTGCCATCATGAATATGAGTCAGTACTGTTATTTAATACATTCAGAGAATACTGCAAAAAATGTGGCATAAAAAAATGAGATGTATAATTTTTCTCTTTTTAATTTGTTTTAATTCCTATCTGTTTGCGAATGGGAGCGATTCTGATTTGATGGTAAAGTACTCATCCATTAGTCTGTACCCATATTCATTGTACTCAGCCTTACCATCAAATGGTTTAGGTATTAAAAATTTTAAAGGAAGTGGATACCAGTTGATTTTAAATAGAGCATATAAAGTTTCTGAAAATAAATTTGGCATAAAAAAAATTGAATTTTTAAAAGTTTCCTCAAATAACTCCATGTATAGAAAGGCTATAGACAATTCAATTCACATTAGACGGACAAATCTATCCTATTCTAGGTTAACTTATTGCGAGAACATCAACTTGTTTTCCATATTTGGCTCATGTTTTGGTGGCGGTATTGGACAGTTTAAAGGATATTTATTAAGAGGGAAATACAAAACCAGCCTTGGCGAGAGTGTCTGGTTAGAAAGAGAAAAATTGGAGTTCTATAATTTTGTTTTTACAAGTAATTTTGAATTCATTATAAAGGAGTCTAAAGTTCCTGTAATATCTAATATTTATGCTGATTATTCGTTTAATCCATTTGAAGAGAATAATCCCGTAATTGGGGCTGGAATTTCAATAGGGATTTCCTTTTAAAGTAAGAAGGCGAGAAGCGAATGTATTACCTTCATATTCTAATGCTGTTATTAGTAGCATCTTGCAACGTTAATTCTGGTAGTGTTTTAGAAGTTAATAATGAAAAGAAAGTTATTGAAGTTAATTTTGTAAGTAAATTTATATCCACTGAATCCAGGTTGGCTATTAATCCAGAGATTAAGGGAAATGCTGACATTTTTAGGTGGACAGTTAAGGCTACTCCAAATAATGGGCAAATAAGGTTTTACACAACGAAGGACTCTAATGAGTTTAGTCTTTTCAGTATTAAAAAAGATATATATGTAGAAGGCGATACTAAGGGACAATATGTTTTGAATCTTTTGGTGAGTGACATTAATAATGAAGTTTTTTCTTCTTCAGATATAGTCGTTGAATGGAACGGATTGGAAAATTCTTCTACTAAAATAAAAAACCTAACTTTAATAAGTGATGAGTTTATATCCCAGAAAAATAAAAGCAGTTTCAATGTCAGCGGCGAATGCAATAGTTTATACAAAGTTAAAATTGATATAGACAGTGAAAAGCCTAAAGGATTTAGTAGTGAGGTTAGTTGCCTTGATTTTAGATATAGTAAAGACCTTGATTTAGGTAAGTTTGAAGATGGTGTAGTTAGTATTAAAGTCAGCCAAGAGGTTGAGTCTGGAAGGCAAATTGCAGAAAAATTGATATTAAAAGACACTATTCCACCTGGTAATGGTGGAGAGGTTAAGTTTAAAAGTCTTTATTCAGACACAAGAACCATAGATATTTCCTGGAAAGTATCGATAGATGGCTCTGTCTTTGGGCAAAATATTAAACTTTGCGAGATTAATGACTGCTCCACAAGTTGCCTTTCAGATAAAAAAGTTAGTAAAGAAATCACGAGTACTTCCCTTTTAGGGGTATCAGGTAAAAGGTTTTATGGTTGCTTGCAAGTTTACGATAGGTATACCAATAATAGCGATTGGGTGTCGTCAGATTTACCTATAGAAGTCAGAAAGAATATTCCTAGAGTTGTTAGAGTGGCTACTTCTGATGTAGCAAAAACCTATAAGACTGGAGATAGAATAATAATAGAAATCACATTCTCGAGTGATGTATTCTATGAAAACATGGAAAGTTCCAATTTAAAACTAAAACTCAATATACCTGGAACACAACAGAAATTTGCCAATTATTTTTCTGGAAGTGGTAGTAAAACATTGAAGTTTTCCTATGAAGTTAGGCAGGGCGATGATGTCAATCAGTTAGATTATTTAGGTGTAGATTCGCTTATTATGGATGGTACAGGTTTTTTAAAAAATTTAGACGGAGAGTCTGCTGACCTTAAAATGCCTGACAACGATAATTTAGGTTCACTTAAATCAAGTCTTGGTGACAAGGTGATTTCTATAGATACAACGGCCCCTATTATAAATAAAATCAACGATATTTTGTCTAACAAATCTGTTATAATTGAGCCAAAAATATCTGGAGACCATGATAAATATTTGTGGGAAAAAGAATCAGGACCTGGGGCTTTGTATTTTTCTGAAGCAAATAGTTTATCTCCATATGTATCGGCCTCTTCTGATGGTTCCTATGTAATAAAGTTCACGGCTATTGATAAAGCTGGCAATAGTTCTACAACTAAAATAAACTTTAGATGGGATACTGTGCCACCACAAATTTCAGGTATTCCATCTTCTTTATTTGTCACAAATAAAAAGGAAACTTTTTCACCAAATGTTTCATCAGAGGCAGTACAATATAAGTGGTCTATGTTGTCTGGGACTGACGGCGGCATCTTAGTATTTAGTTCTTCTGATAGCAAGATAACATCTATAGAAGCAAATAAGGATGGATTATATGTAATTCGGTTTTCGGCAGAAGATAAGGCTGGAAATTCATCTTTTAAAGATTTTAGTTATAAGTGGGATACGACACCTCCAGTTTTAAGGCCTGTTGCAGATATTGTTACGAATTCATCTAGGTATGTCTCGACTGATTATCAGGATGGACAAAGTTTCAATTGGGTTCAGGAATCAGGTCCAGTCGGCGGTAAAATCAGTTTTGAAAGTATCAAAACCACAAACTCCACGATTTCGTCAATTGTTTCAGCCGACTTAGACGGAGAGTATGTAGTAAAACTAGTCGCTCTTGATAGTCTTCTAAACTCAAGTTTTATTAAGTTTAAATTTAAATGGGACACAATAGCACCTTTAGCAAAACTACGAGGAATTGAATATAAATATACTAATATTAAAAATATATCTTTAGAAGTTTTTGGAGATGATTTAATTAATTATAGATACTCTATAAATAAGGGTGGCGAATGTTTAAGTTCATCATATTCACAAAACATTTCAAAGACAGATAAAATAACAGCATTTAATGATGAGGAAGCTTCATACTTTCTATGTGTGAAGGGTATTGATGAAGCTGGAAATATACAGAAAGAACCTTCCATTATTAGTTGGATTTATGATATATCACCACCTCACGATTTGAACTTTGCGATTAACAGAGGTGACTTATATACAAATAATGAGACAGTAAATCTTTCTGTAAATTCCTCAGATGCCTCCAGTATGTATATTACAAATAATATAGATTGCCTTGATGGAGGTGTCTATGAACCTATTAGTAAGGAAAAACTTTGGACTTTAAGTTCTCTTAACCAAAAAGTATCAGTATATATCAAATTTAAGGATGAAGCTGGTAATGAAAGTAAGTGCATTTCAGATAGCATTATACATGATAATTTAGCACCGACGGCTATCATTAGTAATACACCAGATTTAATCACGAGTAATGAAAATTATAAATTTTCTATAAGTGGGAATGATGTTGTTAAATATAAATATGCTATTGTGAAATCAAGTAAAACCTGTGATGAAGAAAGTTATTCAGACATAAAATTAGCAATAGACTATGTAGAAGGACAATTAGTAGAAGACGGTACATATACCTTATGTGTTAAGGCTTATGATACGGCTGGTAATTTACAAGATAAGCCGACTATTTTCTCATGGGATTACGATAAAAATCCTCCTAAAAATATATCTATCATAGTTAACTCGGGGGCAGAAACAAGCAATGATGAGAATGTATCATTGGCATTAACTGCCGATGACAGTCATGAATTTACCATGTATATTACGAATGATGATACATGCAATAGCGGAGGTGTTTATGAACCTTTTAATAACACGAAACTTTGGAAGCTTTCCAAATGGAACGCATTGAACAATGTTCATGTGAAATTTAAGGATTTAGCTGGTAATGAAACAGAGTGCATTTCAGATTCAATTTTACATGATAATGAACCGCCAGTTGCTATTGTGAATGGCTTACCTAGTAATAATTCTATCTCAAATATGCCTAATTATAATTTCATAATTGAAGGAGATGATGTTTACCTTTATAAATATAAGATTATCTCGATGCCACAAATTTGTGATAACCAGATTTTTGATGGTGAATCTATTCCATTTAGCCAAAATATAACAGGTAAGGTAGAAGGCGACAACATTTATATGCTTTGTGTAAAGGCTATTGACAAAGCAGGTAATATTCAGACGAATCCAACAGTTTTTTCTTGGACCTACGATGTAACCAAACCGATGGTTCTTATTAGTACAATAGATGTCTTAAACACCGGTATGACGAATAAAAAAACAGTCAATAATTTTGTGGCCACTTTAACTGAAAATTCTATTAATGAGTTAACTCAGAACAATTTTATAGTAGAGAACGGTCGTATTACAGAATTTTCAACCATAGACAGCCGTAACTATAAATTCTCTATCGAGGCTATAGAGCAAGGCTTGGTTAAAGTATTTGTAGACGACGGCTCTTTTAAAGATTTGGCCGGTAATTTTAATATTAAATCGGAAGATTTTTCCTGGAGATATGATTCAATTAGGCCTGAGGCGAGGATATGGACAGATTATATTGAAAATGGCGAACACACTAATAAAAAAACAATCTTAAATATAAATGTTGATTTGTCTGAATCTCCATTAAGGGATTTAAAGTTTGATAATTTTTATGTTATTAATGGGCTAATTACTGACTTTTCTGGTAAAGATAAAAAATATAGGTTTTCCGTTGAGGCTAAATCTGATGGTGATGTCTTTCTGAATATTAAAGACTCATCTTTTATGGATTTGGCTGGAAATAATAATATAAAGTCGAATGAAATGGGTTGGGTTTATGATTCAGTTTCCCCATCAATTATTTTAAGTTCCACGGAAGTGGATGATAATGGATTCTCTAATGTCCAAATAATGTATATCCTAGCGGAAGTTAGTGAAGATTTACGGAATCCTTTAAGTACTGATAATTTTGGTCTTTTAAATTGCTCAATAATAAGTTTTGAGAGAAAATCTGATAGGCAGTACTTAATTGGAATAAAGCCTATTAAAGAAGGTTTGGTTTCTGTTTATGTGGAGGAAAATAAATTTTTTGACATAGCAGGAAATTATAATATTGCACTCTCTAAATATTCTTGGATTTTTGATGTGACTAAGCCTGAGGTGATTATCTCAAGCACAAGTGTTAAAAATGGCGATTTGACGAATAATTTAGAAACTATTATAGAGATTAGCTTATCTGAAAGTGCATTACAAAATTTGACAGCTGATAATATCTCAATCATTAACGGAAGTATCTCTGATTTTTATGGAAATGATAGAAGTTATTCTTTCAAAGTGAGGTCGTTTGGCGACGGTTTGGTTAGTCTTTTAATAAACAGTAATACTTTCAAGGATAAAGCTGGAAATTTTAATAATGAATCTAATAACCTGATGTGGAATGTCGACATAACAAGGCCTTCTATTTTGGCTATAAATAGTATTGATGTGAAAAGTGGTGGAAGAATTAACCAAGATATTTCTTTGGTCTTTGAGTTATCAGAAATGCCTAAAAATAATCTTAGCACTAGCGATTTTTCTTTAAAAAATGCTAGTATATTGAGTCTATCGGGAAGTGGATTAAAATATACTCTTAAGGTTAAATCCAATGAGAAGGAATTACCTTCTTTCGTTTATATCAATGAAAATACTGTTGAAGATAAGGCCGGTAACTTTAACCTAAAGTCTGAAGAGTTTGTTTGGACATATGACATAGATAGGCCTGATGTTAAGTTATCCACATTGGATGATATCTCAAATGGATTTAGCCATAAGACCATTAGAATATATGCTTCGATAAGCGAAGAACCTTTGTATAGTCTTTCTTCTTCTGATTTTTATACCGAAAATGCTGAGATAAGTGATTTCTCTGGATCCAGTAAGAATTACTCATTTTTGGTAAGCTCAAATAATAACGGTCAGATTAAAATTGGAGTTAATAAAGATAAGTTTTCTGACTTGGCCGGAAACGGCAACAATCCAACATCCAAGACATGGATAAATGACTTAATAGAACCATCTGTAATTATGGAGGCAAGCCAAATTAACCAAAACGGATTCTCAAATTTAGATAGAGCATTTACAGTGGTATTATCTGAAGAGCCGCTTATTCCTTTAAATGAGAGTGATTTCAAATTAAATAACGGAACAATTGCTAATTTTAATCGGAGTGGGCTAACCTATAGTTTTTTGGTAAAAGCTATAAGTGATGGTCAAGTATCATGTTATCTTCCATATGGTTCATTTAAGGATAGAGCAGGCAACAAAAATATAGAGTCTGAAAAATTTAATTGGATTTATGATAATACAAATCCCTCAGTCGTTGTTTATTCGAATGACATTAATAATGGTGCTACGACAAATAAAAATGTTTTTTTGAAAGTTGATTTATCTGAAAGACCTTTAGAAACTCTTAATGAGTCAAACTTTTTGGTGAATAATGGGTATATTTCAGACATTAAAGTTTTAAATGAAGATAAGAGTTATTTAATCACTGTGACACCCTTATCTGAAGGGTTAGTTAAATTTATTGTTCCTACTAATTCATTCACCGACCTTGCCTTAAACAAAAACACAGTCTCTAATGAACTATATTGGAATTATGATTCAGAAAGGCCGGTTGTATTAAAAATTGAGAGTAAAGATGTTGTATTAAACGGACGGATAAACAAAAACATATCCGTACTTTTATCACTATCAGAATCTCCTAAAGAGCCTTTGACTGTAGATAATTTTCTTTTAAATAATTGTCGAATAAATGCAATAAACTCCATTGATGACAAAAAATATGAATTATTTATAGAGTCGCTCTCGGAAAATAATCCTTCTAGTCTATATATATCAGAGGGTTCTTTTCAAGATAAAGCAGGGAATTTAAACATACAGTCTGATTATTTTACTTATACTTACGATATAAAAAAACCATCTGTGTTGTTAGTGCCACTTGAAAGTTTTAATGATGGCTATGTAAATAAAGATGTTGGAGTTAAACTTGTTCTCTCTGAGTCTCCATCCCGAAATCTGGCTGAAAACGATATAAATGTTATAAATGGAAGTATTTATAATTTTTATGGGAATGACAGGGAATATTTTTTCTCTGTGAAAGGTGTGAATGGGGCAAGGACTGGGTTGTCCGTTAAAGATAATATTTTTATGGATTTGGCAGGTAATTTTAATACCATTTCAAATGAAATAGTTTGGTTTTATGATAATGAAGTTCCTAATGTAAGGTTTGTGAGTAGCGATTATTTAAATAATGGTTATATCAACATAATTAGGACTTTTACGGTTGAGTTGTCTGAAAGTCCATTGATGAATTTAAAACCTACGGATTTCACTGTAGAAAACGGCTATATAACAAATTTTTCAGGCACGGATAAATTGTACACATTTAATGTCATATCTCAGGAAGGTAAGGAATCTAGGTTATCGATATCTGATGGTTCATTTAAGGATAAGGCTGGCAATTTAAATAAGTATAACGAAACCTTACCATGGATTTTTGATTCCTTGAGTCCTGGTGTTGTTATATCAAGCGAAGATGTTATTTCTGGAGGTTATTTAAATAGAGATGTTAAAATTAAACTTTCACTGAATGAAGAACCTAAGGAAGACTTGGTTGCCTCACTTTTAAGTGTAATAAATGGAAGTATCATATCATTTAGCAATACAAATGATAAGATGGTGTACGAGGCAATAGTTAGGCCAGATTCAAATGGTGAGGTTTATATCTTCATAAATGAAGGTTTGTTTCAAGATATAGCAGGCAACCTCAATATAGCATCTAATAGGTTCATGTGGAATCATGATACCGTTAAGCCAAATGTTGTTAGTATGCGGAGTGATGATGTTTCTGACGGAGGATTCATAAATAAAAAAGTAAACATAAAAATATTACTTTCAGAAATGCCTAAAAATTATCTAAATGCCTCTAATTTTAAAATCGAAAATGGGTCGATTCTATCTGTGTCAACTGATGGATTAGAGTATAGTTTGTTGGTTTCTGGTATCGATGGCCTACAATCCTCTTTGTCTATTATAGCTGATTCATTCTCTGATTTGGCCGGCAACCTTAATAGTGAATCTAATAAATTTTATTTTAGATACGATGGAGAAAAGCCTAGTTCTAAAATGATTGGTTCAACAACATTGTCATCTCCATTTAATATTTTAGAGAATGGAGGAAAGACGAGGAGTTCTACGTCATCATTTACTATTGATTTATCAGAGGCACCTTTAAATCTATTAAAGCAAAGCAGTCTTATAGTCTCCAATAATGCTTCCATCGTAGACTTTAAGTCTGTTGAAGGTAGTTTAAATAAAAAATATACATTCACACTTAATGTTGAGAGTCATAATTCTTTAGTTACTATTTCCATACCAAGCGGGAGTTTTAAGGATTTAGCAGGCAATGATAATATAGGTGAAGAATTTAAGTTTACACATGATAGCATTTCGCCAGAGATAAATATCTATAGTTATAGCGTGGCTGATGCTGGTAGAATTAATCAAAGCAGTATCGTTCTCTATATTGAATTTTCAGAAAAATTATTAAAACCTATCACTTTATCTGATTTTTCTTTGGATAATTTATCCGCTTCAAATCTTAACGAACTATCCTCAGAATATAATAGTATTTACAGTATCGTCTTAACATCAACATCCTCTGATGCAGCATCATCAATAGGCATAAGTAGTGGAAAAATATCAGATTTGGCAGGGAATATAAATTTAACGAGTAAGAATTTTTCTTTTATCTATGATGGCACAATGCCGTTTGGTAGCATTTCTAGTTTTGATGTGGAGAATAATGGCTATAAAAATGTAGACAAAGTGAAGGTTATCTTGACTCT
>Ga0255147_1000386_pt1 | contig 13410 bp, 11 predicted proteins | sample Atl_Miss_RepA_8h_FD_183034 | JGI IMG/M metagenome (GOLD analysis project Ga0255147, IMG submission 183034) | Freshwater microbial communities from Altamaha River, Georgia, United States - Atl_Miss_RepA_8h | ecosystem: Environmental > Aquatic > Freshwater > River | place: USA: Georgia | collected... | reverse complement strand
GAAATAATCCGCCAAAACCATCTAATAGTTTTCATCAAATAGTTGGTTTTAATTGGTTATCTTTAATGAAATAATCCGCCAAAACCATTTAATAGTTTTTATCAAATAGTTGTTTTTAATTGGTTAACTCTAATGAAATAATCCGCCAAAACCATCTAATAGTTTTCATCAAATAGTTGGTTTTAATTGGTTATCTTTAATGAAATAATCCGCCAAAACCATTTAATAGTTTTCATCAAATAGTTGTTTTTAATTGGTTATCTTTAATGAAATAATCCGCCAAAACCATTTAATAGTTTTCATCAAATGGTTTTATTTGGATTGCTTTTAAGCAATACGAATCCGATTTTTGATGGGATAATTTAATTAATGCCAAATATTTGTCACTTATTTTCCAACTTTTTTATTGTAATTTAAAAGTTGGACAAATAAAAAGTTGGAAATTAAAATCACTCCAAATAAAAGGCAACTAAACTTCTAATTCCAATTGTTTGGATTTTTTTGTTGGTTTCGTTTGTTTTGGTTTATTAACCGAAACATTAAATACTTCCTCTCTAATTATATCATCTATATAAGAAACAAAAGATTGTTTTTGTTTATTTTTTGTTATGTTAATGATATCAAATGTGTAGTCATAAAAAGTGTCAATATGTGTAATTAATATTATATGATTGTAATACTTTTTAATAAATGTGGCAATAACTGAGAAATTATTTGCATGATTTTTGTCAAGAACACTAACCCCTTCGTCAATAAATAGTATTCCAGTATTTGGAATATTAAATGTATTAGTAAATGCAATTTTAAATGCCAATGAAATAATAAAGTTTTCCATTCCACCACTACTATAATACTTACTAATACCATCATTAATAAATATTTTGATATCATCAATTTCTTTCGTAATGTTAATTTGTTTATTAACAAATGGCAAAATAATACCATTAACCATATCTTCTATTTGTTGTAATTTAATATTTATAATTTGTCGTGGTATGCCTTTTGGACCAGTAATTTTAATAATATTTTCATAAATATCAATTTGGCTATTGTATTCATTAATTTGTTCAATAAATTTAATATAATTTTGTTTATTGGCTTTTAGTTTTTTGTATTCGTAATTATTATTTGTGAAATAATTATTTGTGTCAATAATATTTTGTGTTATTGTTTGAATTTGATTTTTAACATAATTAATTTGTTTATAAATTTCAACATTATATTCAAGTCCGTTAATATTGTCCAATTTATGTTTTAAATCAGACAATTCCTCGGAAATAATTTTGTATTTTATTTTCCAACTTTTTAATTCGCTTATTTTATTTTTGTTAAAATTTAATTGGAAAATTATTTGTTTGTCTTTTTCGTAATTTTCTATTTGTTTATTAATATCATTTAATTTAAATTCTAAATTTGCTATTTGTTCATTGTAATTATCAGCTTGTTCTATTTGTTCTAATAATAATTGATATTCTTTGTTAACCATGTTATTAGTTTCTTCCAATTCAATTATATAATTATTTTGTTCAAGCTCACTAATATTATCTCGTAAAAATAATTTAAAGTTATCAATTGTTTTATCATTTTGTTGTTCCAGTAGTTTTGCTAATTTAGATTGTTCCTGTTTTAAAGCTAATTCAAATAGCTCAAGCAGTTGATTTGAATTATTAAGTTTAAGTTTGTTATGATGCACAATAATTTGTTCGTACTTGGATTTTTCTTTTTCGAGTTCAATAAATTTATTTTTAATTAACTCACAATCTTTTTTAATATTTAGTCTTAAAAATAACTGCGCAATTCCATTAGAATGTTTTAAACAATTTGAACAAGATTTATTTACACATTTATTAAAATCATCTAATAATGTAAAAATATCATTGTTAGCTTCAATTATCTTATTTAATTCATAATATTCGTTATATTCTGCTATAGTAGACATCATATTCACTATATATTCATCATAATTAATATTATTATATAATTGTTTAATAATAGTATCATCCATTATTACATCGTATTTTTTAATAATATTTTTTATTTTTTCAATAGTATTGGACATTTGATTAATGGAGTTTTGCAAATTAAGAATAGTTATTTTGGATTCGGCAATTTCGCTCCCAAAGTCAGGAATAATTATTTGGGCGAAAATTTGATTCCAATTCTCCAATAATTTTTTTGAACTTTTATTTTTTGGACATAAATTTAACCCAATATTTATTTTATTGTTTAGTAAAATTATTTTTTCCATTTTTTGTTTTTCAAAGTTTGCATTTGATTCAATAATATTATTTTTATTTTTAATAAGATTAAGTTTTGATAATTTTAATTTAATTGAAGCTATTTTACCAGTTATTTCTGTTTTTTCTTCAATTAATTTGTCAAAATCTAAATCGTCATCAACTAAAGATAATTTTGTTGATAACTCTAAATTTTTATTGTAAAGTTCTTCAATTTGGTTATCAAAATCAGTTGTATTAAATTTACTTAATTTATCGGAAAATAATTTAATGTCATTTTCAATTTCATTTTTATCTAATAAGTCACAGTCTAATGAGTCATCAATTGGTTTTAATTGTTTGTATAGGTCATTTAATTGTTTATTATTTATTTGGAGTTGTTCGTCTAATTGATTTTTTTCTTGATTATAATTATCAATTACTAATTCCAACTCAATTAATTTGTTGTCAGTGTTATGATTGTAATTTTGATATTCATCTAATTTTTCTATATTTTTAAGATTTATTTTTGTTTCCTTTAATAAATCTTTGTATTTTAATTCAATATTTTTGAATATATCAAATTTTAATCGGTTATTTAAAAATACTTTTTTTTCAACCGATGACATATTAAAAAAGTCAACTTTATCTCTATTATTACTTTGTAAACACACTGAACTTACACAAAAGTCATTATATTCCCCAATTAATTTTTTTATTTTGTCTAATGTTTCAATACGGTCATGACCATTTAGTTGTACTTTATTATTTGATTCCATTTTATAAAAATCATAATTAGTAAATTTAAAAGTATCAAATGTATGATCTGTTTTTGCGCCTAATCTTTTTCCCTCTTTTTCAATGAAATAAATTGTATTATCAATACAAAAACTTACTTTACATGAAAATATTTTTTCTTTTGTATTTATGATAGTTCCACTTAATAACTTATGTTTTTCTTGATAGTTTCTACTGTAATCATCAAACAAACTAAATAATAATATATCAATTAATGATGATTTTCCAATTGAATTTGGACCAAATAGCCCGGTTATTTCATCAAAAGTTAATTTTGTGAAATCAATTCGATTATTTGGTCCATAAGAAAACATATTTGAAAATTCCAATGATAATAATCTCCAATTTAATTTTTCATCAACTATTTGAATTGCTGATTTTATTTCTTTTAATAAAACTTTTTCCACATATTTTTTACTGGTTTCCGGAAGCTTTTCAATTTCCTTATCGATAATTGATTGTATTGTTATAACATTTTTTTCTTTTGTTTTATTTTGTGCAGATAAATTATTTGTTAGTAATTTATTATGAACAATATTCAAGTTTGGATATACATTCTTAATGTCAAATACTATTTTATTGTAAAAGTCAATATCTGAATTTAATGAATTTATTTTTAGTTTTCCGTTAGGCGGTAATTTTAAATTTTCAAATAATATTTTTTTATTTTTATACATTAGTTCATTGTTTTTAATATCAATGTCGTCATATCTATAATCATTTGGTATTGGTTTATAAACCGATTCTTTTGTATTTAAGTCCCAAACTAGTACACCATGATTTAAGTCTGTTTCACTAAAGTTTTGAGAAATTAAACTTGACGCGTATGCCATTGTTTTTTCTTCATTTAAATACTGAAAATAATGAATATCGCCTAATAATACTAAATCATATCCATCAAAATTTGTCATTGATTTGTTACTAAATTCAAAACCTTTCGAATTTTTACTATTGGATACAGCACCATGATATAAACCTATTTTTAGACCTGAATCAGATATATCAGATGCTTTTATTATTTTATTGTCTATTAGTGAAGAAACACCAAATAATATATTATTAAAACGATAAACACCCGACTGTTTCAAATAATACAAATTATTAAATTCTCTTTTGTATAGGATTGTTGAAATTGAATCTTCAATTGTATTGGCTTTTTCATTAAAATCATGATTTCCTGGTATAATAATTGTTGTCATCATCGATGATAATTTTTCAACAAAATCAACACATAATGTTTCACATATTGTTGTTAGTCTATTTTTATTATGTAGAATATCGCCTGTTATTACTATTAGCGATGTGTCTGATTTTACTGTTTTGAGATATTTATATAAATTCGCAAACACATGGGTATAAATATGAATATGTTCTTCGGTGTTCCTTATATGGATGTCTGACAAATGGTATATTTTATCATATTCCCATAATTTATTTTTTTTTATTATTTCTGTTGTTATCATTTTATTTTATTATAAACTATTTATAACTTCTACATAATTCAATTTTTAGTTTGTTGTTTCTAATTAAAAAAATCCGCCAAAAAAACAGTTTTGTAAATTAAATAAATTGAAATTTATTGTTGTTGCTTGATAATTCCAATATAACTTAATGGGCGTACGAAGTTTTCTTATTAAATTTAATAATATTGATGAAATTAAAAATTTTTATATTTATAGGAAGTATATAGCTTATATTATTTCTAATGATAAAAATATAAAATATATTGATGATGAAAAAAAATTAAAGAAGTTTATAAGTTCAGTTGATTTTGAAGCATCATATGGTGATTTTGATCTGGATTTACTCGGATTTAAGGTTTGGGCTGGTGCTATTTGGGGGCTTGTATCAACTTATACTGCCGGTCAAGAAACATTTCAAGCATACACCAACAAATTTAAAAATTACGCAACCAGATTATGGTGTATACCATCAAGTAAAGTTGTATATGATGAAATTGACGGAATTTTTATGAGTGATTATGATGACTGCGAAGAAGCTTGTAATATATTCACTAGATTACACGACCAAAATTCCGATGTGTTAATAAATTATGCTGATATATTTGCTAAATATCCAGAATTTTATGATACCGATTGTGACAATTGTATTAATTTTGCGAATGGGGAAATGTATGGATTGTTTAATATACAGACAAAATAATGAGTTTTTGGCTAATAGTTTTATTTGGTGTGTAGCGATTGCTTCTTAAAGTAATACAAATCGCTGATTTATTTAATGGAACCACTTTAATAAATAAGTTTAAGAGGAACTAAAAAGTTGTTTTGTTTATTTTTATTTAATTTATTTTTAAATCATGAGGAATTAGTTTAATACTCACGAGTATATTATTAAACTTTTGAAATTTCAACTCAATAATTTTTTCTGTAAAGTTGGGTTATTAAAAAATTATTTCTCGCGCGCGACCTTTTTACTCTGAGTATAAACATTAAACTCAAATTTATAAATTCAATCTAAAGAATAAAATATATATTTATTAATAAATAAAAGTTGTTTAATGTCATTTAAATGTAATATATGTAATAAATCTTATAAATCGTACCAAAGCTTATGGAATCACAACCATAAATATCATAAAGATATTAAGTTTAATAATACCTCTGTGTCTAAACCAACTCCTCCTAACTCCGCTTTACAAACTTCTCAAATAGAAACCAATAAAAAATCAAATGAATGTATGTACTGTAAAAAAGTTTTTTCAAGATCGGATAATCTTAAACGTCATTATTTAACATGTACACAAAAAAAGAAATCAGAAACAGAAAATAATGTTTATTTGGAACAAATTAAAATTCTTACACAAAGAATCGAACAGCTTGAAAAAAATCAGTCAAAACCACAAACAATTAATAACTACAACAATACAATTAATATTTGTAATATTGGTGATGAAAATTTAAAGGCATTAACTAAAGAAGAACAAGATTTTGTTGTATCAAATGGTTTAAATAGTATTGTTGCGATTGTCGATGTTCTAAATTTTAATGAACGTATACCAGAACACCATAATTTTTATACAACTTCTATAAACGATAAATATGCAAATACATTAGACAAAAAAACAAATTCAGTTATTAAACAGCCGAAAAAAGACTTGTATGATAAAGTACTATATTCAAATATTCAAAATCTTAAACAAATTGCACAAACCAGTCAAGATTTTTTACCAACATATACATCTCTTAATCAATTTATTTTTAATAAAAAAGGAAAAAAAGAATTTCATAATCAAATAAATGCATTGGCATATAACAAAAAAAATATTGTTATGAATACACTAAGTAAAAGGGGTACAATTAATACTAGTCAAATAAATCAACAACAAATAGAAGCAAATAATGACAACCAGGAGTTTATTATTGAAGATTACGACCCAATGTCAGACACAGAATTCAGTACTGATTCAGATTCTGACTTTGAAAGCTACGGAAAGCTCATATCCACAAAAATAAATAAAGAAAAAGAAATTGAAGTTTAAATTTTTATGAGGATTGGAATAATAAACTTTTGAGGATTTTATATTTAATTAATATAGACTAATATTAATAGTATAACAATGCATTATTTTTTATTACTGTAAAAATACATTATTTTACATCAATATAATAAACTTTATATAATGGTTATCTTATTTAATTTATATAAAGTTTAACTCAGAGTATTTTTATCACACGAAATTTTTTTATTTTTATTTAATTTATTTTTAAATCATGAGGATACTAATAAACTATAAACTTTTCACGTATACATTATGTATCTATTTTGTGTTCATAAAAAATATTCGGTACACATAATGTATCCAAATTGTATACATATATTTAAATTATTAAACTTTTATGGGTTTATTATTGGAATTAATTAATTGTTATATATTTGTTATATAGTTTTATAAATTGAATTTAATAAATATATTATTCTATTTTATTTTTCACAAAATACCACATCGTAACCACAAAATATGCACTAATTTACAAATCAATGTGTTTTTCTACTTTTTTTGCTTTTTTTACTTTACCATTAGAATAAGTTCCGTAATATCCACCCTTACCTGATTCTGTTTTTTGATATAATTTATTGCCTTCAATTATATACGTTATATTTTTAATTGTAATGTCAGCAAATTCAACTTCTTCAGTATCCGAGTCATCTGAATCGTCAGAATCAGAAGATAGTTCCGACCCAGAATCATCCAAATACATATCTGGTACTATTTGAATTTTTTTATTAGAATCATTAAATTCAAGTGTGTTATTAATCGTATTTTCTGGTTCTATTATATCTTTTAATGTTTTCAAAGAAGCCCACGTTTCCATTACCATGTCTTTATTATTATAACTCAATAAATTTAGTTCTTGATAATATCTTTTCATACTTTTTCTATTTCTAAATAAAAAATCTTTTAAGTTTTTAATTTTTTCTTCGTAAGTTTTTCTTTCTTCTGGTTTGAAATTTGGATTTTTTGCCATTTTTTCTAAATTTGATAAACTTGAAATTAATACCTTATCAAATAATGTATTTTTATCTATTTTTGTTATTGTGTTTGTTTCAGAATTTATTACAGATGCATGTTTATCATTTAATGCTGTCATAGTTCCAAAGGAACGTATACGCCTCGCAGAGGCTACACAATATGTATGGTTTTCTGGAACATTTTTGTTAAAGTTTGTCTTTTCAATTAAATAAGTTAAACTATTTAGTCCTTTTTGCATTATATCGCGCTGTTTTTCAGTTGTTAAATGTTCTATACTTTCGGTTCCTGGTTGTTTCATTACAATTTGAATATTATTTGTTGTATTATTTGTTGTATTGTTTATTATACTTGATGGTTTCGCTTTTAATTCTTTTATTTCTGCTTTTAAGTTTTTAACTTCTTCTGCTAATGGAATTTGATTTATTGTTTTGCATTTTTGTTCGTGTAGCCATTTGCTTTGCCTATAACCAAATGATGCATCGCAATATTTGCATTTATACTGTTTTGTTTCAGTATTTTGATGTTTTGACTTTACGTGTTTCTTAAGTCCACAAAGTGTTTGATATTTTAAATCACATTTATCACACGAATATTTTTTGTCCATAAAATCCCTTTTGAATTAAAACATTAAACAATTATGTCTTTAAATTTAGAAAAAAATTTCGCGCGCGGTATATGTAAATATTTACCGGAAGGATTTATTAATATTTTTATGGTTATTATTTAATAATGTTATTACATATATTTTTTAAGTATAATATTAAATTATTTATTTATTTAGTTGTATACCATATAGTATTAAATGTAATTATTCCGTAAATAAATAGGATTTTTGCTGTAAATAATGTACACATAAAATGTTTCTCGCGCGCGCGTGTTGTCAATTAAATTATTATTTGATACGTAATTTTAAACGTACTAGCCATATTACAAGTAAATATACTATTATTTACAAACTATACTATGATATTACATAACGGATATTATTATTTTAAATATATATTAAATATTTACTATGTATTATTGATGTATTAATTACATATATAATAAAACTATATTATTTACACAAGTAAATATTTAATATATTATTGGATAAGTGTATGGTTTATTTACACATTATACAATTTATTTACTGCAAAAATCCTATTTATTTACGGAATAATTACATTTAATACTATATGGTATACAACAGTAATAATATTTATAATAGTTTATTATTATTGTTATATTAAGGTATGACATATATAATTAGTATAATACCATAACATAAATAAATACACTTGGTAAATATTTACATATACCACGCGCGAAATTTTTTTATTTTTTACATATCATTAAAAATACTTTTACACTTCAATGTTAATTTTTAAGGTTGGATTTGCTTTTATTTTATCTAATTAAATTTTATTTGTCTTGTTCTAAAACTTAACTTATTAAATGAAGTTACATCTAGTTATCTTGAAACAATAAACAACTGAGTTCGCACATAATTTTGATCTTTTTTTGCTAAAAGTTTTAAAACTATCCAGCAACTCTGTATTTGCTTTCAATACATCAGCTTCATCCCGTAAATTATAATCTCGTGCAATATCGTCCTTTGTCGCATTTATTATCTTATCCATTTTTGTTTTGTTGCTTATTGTGTTCCCCATTTAATTAGTCTAATACAAATACAAATTATTATTTAATCTTTTGCTACGCACAATTTTTGAGCCGTTACATAATAAATAAACCAAGCAACTGGTATTATATTTAATGGGCACCCAGCTCATACATATCCATTTAATTTTATAAAATATCTAAGTCATTATATATGTTTTACTCTGCACAAGGTACATATCTTAGAAAAAATACTGTTGAAAAATTCACTGATACACCCTCTTCCGATAATTGCAAACTTAATATTACTCCTTTGGAAAAAACTTTAGAACAATTATCAAATAAACCAAATAAACATAAAACTGATGAAAACACCATTATGCTACTTACCGGCATCACTCAAAGATTAAAAGGAGCTAATTGTGACCAAGCCATTCACTCACTCGGATTTTTAGTTAATATGATGGCTGTTCATGATATCGCTATGAGAAATTTAATGGGTAAAATTGATGAAATCTCTAAAATGCAAAATGTTGCTGATATCAAAAAAGCTATTGATGAAATTAATCAAGATTATTGGTACAGTCAATTCAGATAAATTAATTAAATATTAAAAAATTATTTTGTTTAATATTAGTTTAATTTGTGCTTTATTGGATTATGGAAAAGTTATACCAATTTGGCATTGTATAATTTCCTCCACCACCTTGATAACCCTTTAAAATAAAGTCATCTGAAATTTTTACTGGTCCATTTGCTGCACCATTATTCCAAGAATTCATTTGGTCCAATCTAAATGGTAAGTTCGATCTTACATAGTCTTTGTAAGGATTTGATGTTACATCGGTTATTATTCTATTAAATGCAAATTTCGGTCTATCAGTATAAATATGACACCAATCATTATTTTGGGGACCCAATTCAACAAATCCATTTGCTGTTTTTACTCTTAAACTATTACCAGAACCTTTTGATAATGTTGTATTACCATCTACCAAGTTTATACCTCCGTTTACACCAAGATTACCACCAACACCCAAATTACCTGATACTGCAATATCACCACTAATACCACCTTTCGCTGATAAATTACCACCTGTACTTACATTACCACCGGTGTTTATATTACCGGATACATTAAGATCACCATCAACACCACCTTTTGCTGCTATTTTTCCAGTTACTATTAAATTCCCTGGTACTGTTAAACCATCTGTTTGAAGTTTTGTTGCGACGTTAGATAAATTTCTTATTGCTGCTACGTCTATTGAATAAGTCTGATAAATCAGTTCTTTTACTCTATCTTCAGTTAATTGGGTTACATCTGCCATTTTTTCTACTTTATAAACCAAAAATAAATAACCAATCACAATACCAAGTACTAATATAAATATTGTATCTATTCCCATATATTATCAATTAGAAATTGTTAATTATAATATTAAGTTTTTTTATCAAGATAATATATACATGAGTAACAATGTTTTACTTTTAATTTTACTTGGGTTATTTGCTTATCTCTTTTTTTATAAACCCAATTCAACTGAATCATTTACCCAAACCCAACTCGCTAAAGGAACAGAAGGATGGTTTAGATTAACTGCAATGATGATTGCTGATAGAATCTCTAATGGCAAATGGAATACAACATCTATTCCCGTTAAAGATCAAGTTCAAGTTCTGATTGATCAAGCAACTAAATCATATAGAATTAAATTAGGAAATATGAATAAAAATAAAGATGTTGCTTCTGCCATTTATGGTTTAAAAGATGTTAAAACACGTATTGTCAATATATTAAAATCAAATAACATACCTGTTAATGAAACTGCTGTCCTTTTCCCTGGTGAAAACGGAAACGGTACCATTATTGATTTTAATTTCTAATTTCATTATTACTGACCAATAAAAAACCAAACATATTTAAAAACCTATTTGCTTATTTATATAATGCCATTAAAAGAAACGTGTAATAATTGCAAATCGCAATTCACTAATGAAACCAATAAATTATTTCATCTTGAATTTTGTCAATATACTAACACACCTACTGATATCACAAAAACCGATTACTTTATTAAAAGTGTTTATCGACTTAACCAGATTATTCAAAATATTCAAAATGAAACTAATAATATTACTAATGAAACACAACTTAAAAATTTTAAAAGTAAAAAAAATATTGCTGTTACTATTATAAGTACACTTATTTATCAAAATATTAATAATTATAATAATTCAATTTCAACCATCACTAATTTACAATTTAAAATATTACAAGCTGTTTATGATACTAACAACGAAGATACATTTTCTGAACTTTTTGAAATATTCACTCTGTTTTGTGGTTGTTGTGTTGAATTAGAATACCAAAAAAATATATCACTGTTTTATAATGTCTTTAATAAATATACCAAATCAAATTGTTCTGATAAAAATATTTTTGTTAAACTTTGTTTGTTTAAAGTATTTATGCTTAACAATCAAAAACTCATTAGAGATATGCCACACAAGGAACTTGGACAAATTGTTAATATTTATGAATGTTTAATTGATGATAAAAATATTGAACCAAATAAAATGGATGATATATTTTTTGTTAAAGCAAATAAATTCGTTAATGACCTTTCTGAAGATTGTTAAAATAATATTAACCTTAATTTTGTAGTTAATATTATTCATACTTATTGTTTCTTAAATTATGCCGGTCCAATTTACCAAACCGAGCTAATAGTCGCGCATTTACTGATTGAATTGGATTATCCCAATAATTTAATTCTTTTAATTTTGTCCATTTGTACATACTCACTGGTAGTTTGGTTATTTGATTCTCACTAATATATAACTTTTCTATTTGGCAAGAAATATTTTCCACTTTTTTTATTTGATTATTTCCCAGGTCCAAATATTTTATTCCTGGTGGTAAATTTGTTATTCGAGTTATTCGGTTTCCATATAAATCTAAATTAACTACTGACTTTGGAATTCCTTCTATTTTCTCTATTTGATTTTCTGATAAATCTAAATTTACTACTGTGTCCGGTATATTTGTTATATTGGTTATTTGGTTTCCAGCTAAAATTAATGTATGGATTGATAAACTCGGATCAATGTATGGTACTGACTTTAGGTTTTGGCAAGATAAGTCTAATGACATTGCAAACCCTCAGATTTTGTTGCGAGTATTAGGTTAAGTTTTCAATATTTTTTTAATGTTAACGATTGAATATTTATATAAAATATTAAATGAATATAATATACGATGTCACAACCTTACTGGATTTTAGTTAATGATTTATATATATTGGAATTTTTCCAATTGTTTTTTCTGGTGTCATCAGTTAACTTGTTTGTCGGTTGTTTTGTTTTTATGTTTTAATATTATTAATGGGATTATCATATGAATATTTACATGAAGGTTTTACATATAATTATTATTATTAAATTAGATATGATAAAAATACCATCTGTCATCATAAATAATTAAAATGTCATCAGTTAATTCCAACATAAAAAGCAAAAAGTTGTGTCTATTTAAAAAAATATTATCTATTTGGTTATAATATGCCTAAACAAGTTGATAAATATACTAATGAACGTCAAGAGGTATTAAATCAGATGTTTCAAATACTTGGAATTGACGAATCAAATAATAAATTTTTATTACATGAATTGGATGCAAATGTCGAAAAACAAAACCGGATTCTTGAACTAGAACCCAATATTAAAAAATATTTTATTTGTGGTAAATGGAATTGTTTTACTGATCCAACCGTTAAACGCAAGTATTTATCAATTATTAAATGTTTATTAAAGGACATGGGATTTTCTGTTATGTCAGCAAGAAGAAATATTAAAAACGATGACCAAACAATTGGAGTTGTTGTTTATCATATTACACAAAATAAAATTTAAGTTCGGGTTTTTATAAAAATCCTAATTAAAAATATCTAGTTTTATTATATACAAAAATTATCTGTATGGTAAAAACTAAAGAAAAAATTCCATTCAGTGAAAATTATCCTTACACACAACCAACCATTGAACAAATTGCTGATGATAAACAGATGTTTTCTAAAGATACAAGTACTTGTGGAACTAAAATGTATCTTTTAAAATCATATCAAGACATGTACAATATTATTAAAACCAGTAAATCAAAATATTATTATGAATATCACACATATAATAATAAAATTAAGTTACATATTGATATTGACATCAAAAGAGAATATACTGACTTTATTGAAAGAGATAATGAAATTGAATTAATATTGAAAAGTATTTTGCTATTAGTAAATGGGA
>Ga0255147_1000384_pt1 | contig 13519 bp, 15 predicted proteins | sample Atl_Miss_RepA_8h_FD_183034 | JGI IMG/M metagenome (GOLD analysis project Ga0255147, IMG submission 183034) | Freshwater microbial communities from Altamaha River, Georgia, United States - Atl_Miss_RepA_8h | ecosystem: Environmental > Aquatic > Freshwater > River | place: USA: Georgia | collected... | reverse complement strand
AATCCTATTACCACTAAGTGTACCGTCTGCTGAATATATACTTGTATAACTAGGTATATTTAAAGTGTTCGAAACAAAAGTTGCAGCTCCACTTGATCCCGTTGTGGTTAATGTAATTGCAGATTGTTTACCATTAAACGTACTCCAATCAGCACTACTTAAAGCACCTCTATTTGTCGCAGATGCAGTAGGCAAATTAAAAGTATGTGTAGTTCCAGCAGAACTAATCGCAAAGTCTGTACCCGTTGTACCCGTTGCGAATGTTTGTGTTGACCCAGTTAATCCATTTAATGATGTAATTGCAGCACTAATATAAGTAGGAGTCCAATTCTCCCATTTGCTACTTGTTCCATTGAAGCGAAGCAATTGTGCGTTTGTAGGAGATGTCAATGTAACATTGCTAATATCACCAAGTCCCAAATTTACCGCACCCGTAAATCCGTTTACACTACTAACCGCATCCGTATTATCAACTTTATCCCAAGCCGTACCATTAAATATTGCCCAATCTCCCACTTTCCAATCAGTAATGCCATTTAGATTAGTACTACCAGCAACATTTACAACATAATAATATCCTTTAGTTCCTACTGAACTTGTCAAAGATGGACTATTTGTGGATGCATTCCATGTACCTTGATAGCTAACTCCACCCGCAAGACCACTTATTTGATTTTGAACTTTACCAAATGCTTGTAATACGCTATCCGTTGCAGCAATTGTGCCACCTCCACTTAAATTTAAACCCGTAAGAACGGTTGCAAGAACCCTAGGCTCTGTAAAATATATTGCACCGCTTTCTGGGACTACGCTTGTATTTAAAGTTTGGAAAGTTTTATCACCACGATAATATTGTAAAGTAGTTCCAGCAGTTATTAATGGTTGCTTATTGTTAAATGTTGTCCAATCAGTACTTGTTAAATATCCATTCACACTACCCGTAGCCGCTGGAATGCTAATCGTTCCGCTGGTATTTACAAGTGGTGAGCTAAAAGTCAAAGCAGTCTGATAACTTGTACTATCAAGCGATCCATCACCCTTTAGAAACTGCGAACTCGTACCACTAGCAATATATTTTTGGAAACGTTGATTGCTTCCATTTCCTTTACCAACATAAAGATCATAAGTATCGCTAGTAAATAAAGGCTCTGCAAGTTGTCCATTTGGGATTGTTGCCGAAGTACCTCTTTTTAACTTTAATAAATTTGGCATATATATTTTATGTTTACCATGTTCCTAAATCAATTGTGTTGGTCTTTGTCCAAAGTGATGTGCTAGCTACATAACTAATTATCATTCCATCATCTGGACTCTGTGCGCTCACATTATGCAACTCATCAAGCTCGTAACCATTTTGTATTTTAACCTCAATCACACCTTGCGTTGGATGCGATCTAATTATAACGCCAATATACACCAAATGTGATGGTGCATAAGGCTTTGTGGATGTATAAGTACCCGCAACTGTTGGACTTAAATACAAAGCCGTTCCAGCTGCATATGCTTGAGTATTTAAGTTATCAATACCTCCAGATACTACAACATAACCATTGTTCATATTTGTTATATCACTTTGAACAATAGCAAATGTTTGAGCAGAAGTTGCATCACCTACGGCTAATGCTTTTGTAACAGTTGGCAAATTACCATGACCCCCATTTATGTAAACAACAGTTCCTTTTGTAAGTGTTGCTCCCGTCTCATTATATACTTCACGAATAAGTGTTAAAGCCTCATTTGTAGTTGTTGGTAAATTAGCTAAAGTGCCATCACCCCTAACATATTGTGTAATTGTTCCAGCTCCTGTTACCCCAATTGTGCCATTGCTGGTAAGAGGCGAATTGCTCACAGTAAACGCAGAAGGCATTGAAAGTCCAACCGAAGTAAGCCCACTATCGCTGCTATTTACCCATCCACTGCCATTGTATTTAAGCACTTGGTTAGTGCTAGGGGAAGTAATAGTGACATCTCCAAGTTGAGTCAAATTGTAATCGCCCTCGGTAGCTACCACATTCCCAGTTCTTCCAAACACGCTTGTTACGGGCGCAGTATCGTAGTCGTTCCATGAAGCTTGTAATGTCGAGCCATCTTGCTTTGTAAGGGTAAGTGTCTTGGTTGTCGTACCGCTAACATTTGCCGCAGTAAGGCTCCTATTATATGCAGTATCCCACGTTGCTTGCTTAGCATCCGTAGGGAGACTATAACCACTAGCAAAGCTCACAGCAAGCGTTCCGCTATTTGTGAGAGGAGAGTTTGCAACACTAAATCCAGTTGGCATAGAAAGTCCAACAGATGTGATGTTTGTTGCAGCACCAGAAGCGTTGTAGTCCAAATTGATATAAATTGGGCTGACATCGCCGCCTCCAACCGTAATATCGGTCACATCGTATGTAACCTTTATAATTGGACTTGTTGACTGATATTGAACTTTAATTACTATCACGATGTAACTTGGTTTTGAACTTCAACGAAACCTTGCATCCAAGTATATTTATTAGTTGAAATTGTCACCTCTAGCTCATATTGATATTCGCCAGCAGTGTAAGCAGCAGTTTGAACTGGAGTCAAAGTAACTTTACGAGTATGATTGTTAATAGATACAAATACAGCATTGAGCCACTCGATAACCACGTTGCCGCTAGTATCTTTGGCTTGCAATTTAAAGCTATATGTGCTGACATCTAGTGGATCTGTCTCGCACTCGTCATTATAAAAAGAATAGGTGATCACATAGGTATCGCCCTTCTTTATGGGTTTCATGTTTAGTTCACCTATCATAATCTATCTGCTTTATCTTTTAATTCTAATTTTATTTCATTTAACGCCTGCATAATGTCTTTGAACTGATGCGCAGTCTCGTCTTCCTTTTTCTCAAGCGTTTTAAGCCTCAAATCATGCTCACGAAACTTCACTTTCATATCGGTATAAATCTTAATACCTATGCCAGCAAGACCGATTGTTTGAAACCCAATAACTACCCAAAAATTGCTTTCCATTTGCTTTAAAATTACATAATTTTTTTATATTGGAATGTATGCAGCTTTAACTGATTTACCATTATAAGCAGTACCAACACTTATACTAAAAACTCCACCGCCTTCATTTGTCACACTATAATTGTAGTACCAAGCTCCTTCGATGCCAACGGCCACGAGTTTCCATGATGCAGTGCTTCTAGCCGTAATTTTGCCACTGGATACCACATAGCTATCAACACTTGTGATTTCAGTCAGTGGGCCAGTTCCTTGAAGAGTAAATGAGTAATTTGTAGTGCCGCCAGAGGTGCTAGTGATAGATAGGTCTTGAAATATACAACTAAATTGATAGACTTTATAGACTCCTATGCTATCAATCATGTCCAAATATGCTAAAAACTCTGTATCGGTGCCAATCATAAATGGCTCGAAATACGTTATTGCGTGCATATTAGACTGAATCATTTTAACTAGACCAGATCCAGATACAGTAAAACTTGACCTATTTGCCAAATATTCTCTAAAAACGCCGTTTGTTCTAGGAGCCAATTCCAAAAAATCTCTACTAATGTTTATTGTAGCATCTTTAGTACAAGCAAAAGGATATACATTACCGCTTGTATCCGTAACCGCTATAACTAAACCTTCTGATTTTACTACGTCTCCCATGTTAATTTGTTAAAAATCTATCATTATAAGTATCAAAAGTTTGAGCAGTATTGCTTGTATAGCTAAAGCTCATACTTCCTCCGTTCAGATCAAGTGCATAAATATTGCTATCTATCCATACGCTCAGTATATCTCCATTTGCAAGTGTCACACTATTTGTGCTTAAATCCACGTTGAATGGTTCTGGATTGTTATTTATATAAACAGTTTGAGTATTGATAGCGGATCCATTTTTATATAGCTTGAAATCAACACTAGCTGCACCAGAACTACTCGTAATATACCCAGAAACATTACATGAAATATTTACTGTAATATTTATCGCACTATTATAAGTAATATTAGATGTACCGCCTAAAGTGAAGTCTGCTGCGCTAATAATAGTCCAAGGCACATAGCTTGTTGAACTGTAAGATCCAGTAGTCACATCTGCTTGGAAATTCTTTGTAATACCAGTGCCAGGGTCCTTTTGGCTATCATATACCTCGATAAGCGTTGCCGACCATGTAGCCGCATCAAAATCAATCTCACGCATATTTAGAACATAGTATATTCTATTTGGATCGTCATCGACAAATATAAATGTATTGATAAGACCTATTGGGTCTGCATTGCTATTAAATTTTAATCCATAGCAGTTGACATCGATCTTATTACGATTGTATCTATTATGCTCCCAATAAGGGATAAGAGCTTGTTGAAAGAATGGATACCTTTCTGCTGCATATCTATAACGATACCATTCTGCGTTTGTAAAGGTTATTTGATCCGATTCAAATAAAGATCCCTTAAAATTATACGAGACATTATCCTCTAAGAAAAGCGTTGTGTCAGATTCATTTCGAAGGTTAGCAGCCTTCTCATACCAAAACTCATGACCCGTAAGATTAGACCTTCTTTCGTCTGTGTTAAAAACGGGAATTGTCTCAAGAGAAAAGTTTTTTACCTCTAATTGATTATCTAGGTATCCATCTCTCAAAAAACCCCAAAATTGAACCTTAAACTTACCAGCATAAGGCATTGGCTCTGATGTTACAGTAATTGTCTGCCAATCCGTTGCAAGTATATCTTTTGCAGGATCCACTACCATTCTAAGTTGTCCAGTTGGATAATTTTCTGCTGGATCGTTTAAAACCCACTTGCCATCTTTATCAAGCCAATAATTACCAAAATCAGTCTCTAAATATAAAGATGCAATTAAAATATCTTTATCGTTTAAGCTAACTACATTTTGATTAATATAGTAATTTGTTGCGTAAGTAGCTATATTAAAGTCTTTATATTTTACATCAAAAGTTAATTTGACTGTATCAAATGTTCTAATGTAGCAATACTCCGACTCTATAAATGTAAACTCACTATTTCTTAATCTAAAAAATGCATACCTTTCGCTTAGAATTGTATCAACATAATTCTCTACAACTCCATAAGTACCAGAGTTAGCAGTTTTACTTAACCATGTGCCATAATAAAAATTAAAATTGGCAAGCGTGGTAAGCCTAGTAACTGAATTCTGGCTTACAAGCGTTCCCCTTGTAAAAGATGAATTTGGAACGCATTCTGCAAACATTTCATAATTTTTGCGAACGGTATCCTTCTTTGTCCTTCTGATGATATAACGAAGCATTTCTGGAGTGATGGGTTTCATACTCTGATCTACTCCTATGTTTGAGTCATACCTTCTATTTAAACTGGACCTTCCTCCTCCTATTTGGTTTCTAAATCCTCTTAAATTCTGATTAGTTGGAATATATAAATCCTCAAGCCTTAGAAAATACCATTGTCCTTTGTATTGGAACATAGTTTGATTGAAAGAGGTATTAATTTTATTTAACACCTCTAACTTGCTATCGTATTGCTTTGGCTCTTGTACAAATGTTCTTGTATCCAAATAGCACTGATCTAAACACATATCTGTGTTTGTGCTATTCATTGATGTATGATAAAGGCTATTATAAACTCTTGACTGTGTTGTAGTCTGTACTGTATCTTGTAGGCAGTATTGTATAGCTGTCCAAGGAGTTATTTTTCCTACTACTTCTGCGCCATTGTTACTGAACTGCTTCTCAGATAATTGACCGATTCCCTCTGTTGCAGTGAGAGTCAAAATATGACTGCCCGCAATCCAAGTCTCTTGAAAATTATCTTGCAATATATACCCGTACCAATAAGCACTAAATGTTGAGAATCCAAATATGACTAATATGTCATCATCGTTGTCTGCAACAAAGTTATTCATTGTCACAGATGAGTCGCTGGCTATGATATTAATATTTGCTTGCTGTGGTCTATAACCTTTAAATAAGTTTTCATCGGTATTATATTCCGATAAAACAAAAGGTCGCGCCGCAGGAGTCAAGTAAGTAACGCCGCCAGTCCAACCTTCATAGTGCAATTGCACTGTGCAAGTATCTCCTTGACGGTTTATAAATTCAATCCTATATTTTTCTTGTTTAGCCAATTCTTCCAATATTTGCGTTAGTTCTATTTAATACTCCGACTAAATCAGATCCTCTTTGTACCATTACTACACTTCCACTTAGTGCCATTCCTCCGCCACTCAATCCTCCGAAGTTTGCAGCTCCTCCAAGTCCTAAGAAATCTCCTAATGCACCTGTACTAAATCCCTTCAACGCTTGTCCTGCTGCAAATCCTGCACCTGGTGCTATCAAATTCGCTATTAATGTTGCAAGACCGCTTGCTAGTAATTGCGCTGTAATTCTTTTTAAAACACCTAAAACGGTTTTGCCAAATTCTTCCCAAGCAAATTTTCCAGTTGTAAGCAATGTATTTAAAAGTGATTCGATAGGCTCTGCCAATCCCCTATTCAATGATTTATATATTTTATCATTTACCTTTTGAATGCTAGATTCAAATTGCGCTAATATTTCTTGATAAAATTTTAAATCTTGTTCATCTGGTAAAAAAGTAAATGTGTTAGGCATTGGACCTCCCACATTTGGCACTACAAATTGTTTTGCAGGCTTAAATAGTTGAATTAAACTTTTATATGTTTCTTGATATTCTTGTAAATCCTTATTGTTTGATTTTAATTTTTTACTTTGATTGTCTGTATTAACAGTGAATTTAGAAATTTGCCCATTAACATCAGTTAAAGACAAGTTTATTTTATCTAGTTCAGTTTTCCAATATTGTGTTTCTTTATTTGCAGCGCCAATACCTATAGTAAGACCTGTAATTCTTTGTGTAAATGGATTTAAATCTCCACTTAATAAACCTCTTAAAGTACTTCCTAATCCAGTTAAAAAATCTTGATTACCAGCATTACGCAATGCTTTAACATAATTTGTAGTGCTTTCATCAAGTAATTTAATGATTGCATTTCTTTGTCCTTCTAATCTAATTTGAGTAGATATTAATGCAATTCTTTTTTGAATTTCACCGTTTAAATCCCCAGTTAATATTTTTTCTCTTTCTAAACCTTTTAATAAGTCTGGGAAAGTTTTGTTTAGTTGATTATATGCACCAACTCTTTGATTTTGCGATGAATTTGTACTTTTTAAAATTCCTGCTAAAGATTCGAGATTTGCAATTTCAACAGAACTATTAGATATTAATTTATCTAATTCTTTATTATAATCCTCTAATATTTGTTTTTGAGATTTTTGTATCCCTAATAATATATTAGCAGCATTTGAAAGGGACCCATACTCTTGAGTCAAATAAGTTAATCCAGTAGTAAGAATGCTAAATGCAAAAAATAGACCGCCAGGGCCTATTAATGATGAACCAAGTGATTTTAAAGCATTGGCAGCTCCACCTGTTTCTTTTGATAAATCTTGGAAGGATTTAATTACAAAAGGAAGGTTATTCTGTATACCTATAAAACCAAATGGTAAGTCTTGAACTACAAGGCTTAAATTAGTTAATGCTATTCTAGAAGATTTAGCAAATTGATCAATTTGTTGACCAGCTTTGGCTACATCTGCTGTTATTTCTACATTAAGACTCATTTACTTAATCTTTTAAATATCTCGCGATATTCTTGTTCGTCAACTTTAGGATCTTCGTCTCCAGGAAGAGGCCATAATGTTTCTGGTGTTTTAGGAGATGTTTTTGGATCCCCCATCAACTTTACCATTGTAAACATTAATAACCTTGTTTGTTTATATTGATCAACTTTTTTTTGTTTAAATCCATTTAACATTAATGAAAAATGTCTTGGACTCATACTAAAAAAATCATTTGGCAATAAACCAACCTCACCAAACGCAAACTCCTCTATTTCTTCCCACGAGTATTCTTTTTTTTTGACTCTGTAGCTTCTTGTTCTTTGGGTTTTAAAAACTCTGATTTTGCCCAAATTTCAAGACATGATTTTATATCATTTTGAATTTGCTCGTCTGCAAAATTCATTTCAATATAATCTACAAAGTATTCAAAAGAATATTTAACATCAGTATCCTTTACTAAACAATTATTATAATAGCCGCTATATAAAATATGAGCTATTCCAATTTCAGTTAGTTGATTATTGGCGAAAGACTTTCCTTCTATAAATTTTCCTTCAGACAAATATCTGAAAGAAGCCATACCAAATTTAAGTCCAATTTTTTCGCCATTAATAGTTAAAGTAGTATAATTCATAATTAAGCAGTTACATCGATAGTTCCAGTAGATGCGATTGTTCCAGAGAAATTAATAAATTCAGTAGTAGCTTGATTCAATGTCAAAGATGTGATATAACCAGCAAATTGATGATAATATGCAGCACCAGCAGATGAACCAGTTACAACTGGATTTTGTACTCTTACAGTTACCAAAGTCTTATTAGCAAATGCAGAAAGCAATGAGTTATAAGAAACTTGTGCTATAGTTGGAGCAGTTTCGCAAATTGCATCGAAATCCAAACTCATTTGAGGCTCTCCTACAGCAGTAAGAACTCCGCAGTTAGTTTGATCAGTGGTAGAATCTACTGTAGAATTTACAGAAGATGTGCGCAAACATACGAGGTTTTTATATGACGTTCCACCAGCTACGTCAATCTCGATGTTTTGCAATGAACCTTGTACTTGTGCCATTGTTATTGATTTTTATTTTTGGTTTACTAAATTGTTGATTGTTATTATTTTACGAGCAACATAATTGTCCCCGTTTTGTAATGGTAAATATAATGAATTTGTTCTTGACATAGGATATACAACAAAATCAGTATCACTAAATCCATCGATTGCTGTATCGGGTATTAAGATGTTTAAAATTTGTCCAGCAATATTATCTACAACAGCAAGATCATTTATTCTATATTGTTCACTAAAAATGTCTATATCTACACTGACAATATTTTGAAACTTGTGATTGTTATTATCTGCTTGTTCAGTAATGGATGAAATAATAATATAGTTTTGCGGTAATGTCTTAAATGGATTTTGTCCATATACTGGTATATTTTTACCATTATATGATATGTTGCCATTTAAAGCATTCACATATATCGTTCTAACACTATTACTACAATCTTTCATCTCTATCTAAAATATTTTTAATTTTAGTTAAAAGCCATTTATATCCTTCGGTTACAGATGGATAAAAATATGGTGATTTTGGTGTAGTACCATTTTTAGTTTTAATATATTGTTCCGCTAATTTTTGCCATTCTTTTTCCAATGTTGGAACATATTTAGCCGCATAATCACCAGTTCCGAATTCTATATAAGGAGCATAATCTTTATTTGCACTAAGCATATATTTAAAATCAGCTATTTTTCTTGCAGAAATAGATGATCTTAATGCTCCATATTGAGCTGGCAATTTTTGTTTTGAGTTTGTTGCCATAAGCTCTACGGATGCACCCATTTCCGCATCAATCTCTAATTTTATTTTATCTACGCTTTTCTTCAAATTAGAAAGAGTTTGGTCTAAACCACTAATTTTTATGCTTAATGGTTTCGGCATTATATTACAACCTTTTTATATTGATGATAGTTAAGACCATTCCAGTTAGGATATTGGCTTATAAGTGCTTGTGGGTCAGCATTCATCTTCTTACCTCTGTTCTCATATTGCCAAGCAACTAAAGCCATAATATCGTTTGCAATATCCTCTGGCACAGAGCTATATCCACTTTGATATTGTACCTCGTAATTGCCTTGAGTATAAAGCCAAAGTTTACCAGCAATTACCTCGTAATCTTCGTTTTTAGTCAATGTTTCCCAAGTGTTTATGCCAGTCTTTATTTTTACGCTATCAATACAAATAACTGGGCCGTAAGGCAAATCAACCATCCATACACTCGGCTCGTAACCAGTCGTTTGAATATAGCTTTTAAGTAGTTTATTTACAAACGCAACACCAGTCAGCTTCTCAATATGTACTCTTGATGCGTTAATTAATGATTGTATTAAAGTATCATCTGATGTATAATCAATTCGCATCCAATTCTTTGCGTCAGTTAAGCTTACTGGCTCAACAACCCCATCAGCTAAGATCGTTGTTCCGTTTATATATATCGCCATACTTACTTATATTTATTAACCATTTCTCTGAACCAGGTCTCAAATTCATCAAGCGCTTTTCTTGGATCATGCTCTCTTGATCTCTCTTTTGCTTTTTTGGATGTTTCACTATATTTTTTGGCATCATCCAGTTCAGTAATTGCTTTAACCCAGCTTTTAATATCATTCCTATCTTTTATGAATATGCCAGCCTTTCCGCAATTCTCTACGAGCCCTTCGGCCATTGTGCTTATAACTGGAATCCCAGAGCAATAAGCCTCGGTTGCCGTTCTGCCCCAACTCTCGTAATCACTTGGCATTAGTAGTATCCTAGTTTGCTTGTAGTAAGGCAAAATATCGGATGTATTAGGCACTAATTTTAAATTTGGAAGGTTTGCATCCATTTGGGGATCATAGCTCCCTAAAACGCCTAAAAACCGCTTATTTGGCAATGCACGAGCAATTTGTTCAAATATCTTACCGCCTTTATTCTCGTTGGTGTTTATCAGTGTTATGTACTCGTTCTTCGCTGGGTCAATTTTTAGGTCATAATACCGATAGTCAACGGGAGGCGTCAGTATAAAGTTATCCCAATTATATTGCAATTTCTCTTTTAGCCAAAAAGAGTTATACACAACGTGTTGATTGCGTTCTGCATTAATGATTTCGGGGTAAGGATGGCTATTATGTATAAGATGAAATACTGGTTTTTTGTAAAGTTTGGCTGCTCCAACTGTCCATCTTGTATAATCTAAATGCGTAAAAATTGCATCTCCCCATCTCATTAAATTATCAACTACGCTTTCATTTGGCGGAAAAACATCCACACCATCAAACACATAATTATTTTTAATCTTATAATGATTGGCTTGATGTAAAAGCACTCTTACATTATGTCCTTTGCTTATCAAATCTTTATTAATGTGGTGTAACATCCATTCTGCGCCACAATTATGTTGCGGAGGATAAAGATGTATTGAGCAAACTATATTCATAAAAAATTATAATTTAAGTATAATCCATAATAACCATTCATCTTAAATGGTTTCATTAATGGGTAACGATCAGTAAAGTTAAATATTGTTAAGTCAGCTTGTTGATGTATCTCGTAAATATTACCTCCTACCGCTTCTTGCTCCATTTGATATGGAACTGCAACCATGCAATATATATTTTTAAATGTTAAATCTGCAAGCAAGTTTTGTGCATCGTATATGCTCAAATGCTCTAGCACATCACCAAGTATTAAATAGTTATAAGAGTTATAATTAAATTCTAGTATATCTTGAACGTAAACAATTTTATATTTATCTCGTAACTTAAATTGATCAATGTAAGGATCGTAAACCTCAACCGCATCAATATTTGTAAAATCTTTGCAAAGCAAATCGTAATAGCTACCCGAACCTGGTCCAACATCTAATATCTTAATGTCAGATGAGAAGTTTTTAATAAGATGATCTCTAAAATCATCTTTAAAATAGTTGTAAGAATAAGGCATAGTAAAAAAAAGGGAGTCTTACGGGACTCCCAATATTTAAGATAAATAAACCTTAGATGTTTCCGTAGATACAAGCTGAAGGTTGGAATTGCATCAAATCGCAACGAGCTTCGCAACGGAAAGTGATCAAGTTCTTAATAAAATCATCTTGATCGAATTCAGTTGAACGAACTGCAAGTCCGCTTTGTTGAGCAATTGAGAACTTCGTACTGTCCATGACATATGCCTTACCGCTCGTAACCAAGCTATGAGGAATAACTGGAATACCCATCATTCTGATATTACCTTGGTTGTCAATTGTGATACCACCAGGTACAGAGTAAGAACCACCAGAAGGAACGGTTTTCAAAACATTAGCCCAACCAGCAAATGTGGTAAGGATAAGGTTTGCTTGCCAGTTAGCAGCACCGAGTTGTGCAACATAATCTACGAATTTCTCGGCAGTGTTAGCACCACTAGATGAACCAGCAGTTGCGCTAGAAGCGAGGTCATTCAAGTAATATGTATCTTCTGCTCTTTGGAAATCTTCAATCAAAGATTGCTGCAAATAGCTATTCAAGAAAGGAAGATCGTCAACCATTTGGCGAGACACCTTTACATAACCAGCGATGAATTGCAACACTTTATTTACAACTGTTACATCGTAATCTAATTGTGCTTTAGCAGAGCCTTCAGTTTGCTTACCGAAAGAACCTTCACCAACTGGAGTATTTCCACGAGGGAAAGAAACTGAACCAGTTGATACTGGGATGATGTTAAATACACTTCTCAAGTGTGGGTTAACGAAAGCACGAAGTGCTGGAGAATTGATGTAAGAAACATAAGGGTTACCAGTCAAGTTAACCGCTTCTGTCATAACACCAACTGCTTTAAGGTCAAGTTCAAAATTGAAACCTTTACCATTTGATCTAACTGCTTCTTTGATTGAATCGTAACCTTTTACGATAGCTTCACCAATTGCAGATTTGATCTCATTGATGTGTTCATTGTAAGATTGTGCAACTTTTTTGTTTTCAGTAGCACCAATTTTACCAAAAGCAGCTTTAGCAGCAAGAACTTCTTCTCTTGCTTCAGCTACACTTTTGTTGTTCTTAGCAAGTTGCTCGTTGATAGCCTCAACTTTGCTTTCGAAAGCCTTAGCAGCTTTCTCAGTAGCAGCAGCAACTTCAGCTTTCTGCTCGGCCATTTTAGCCTCAAGAGCAGCTTCGAATGTTTTAATGTCGCTCATTTTGTTAAATTAAAATTTGTTTATAATATTTATTAAAGACTCAACTGGAACCTCTTCTTCTTTTTGCTGCAAAGGTGTCTCATCAACTGCCTTTGTGCTACTCATACGTTCAATCAGTTCTGCGAGTTGTTTCACTTTTAACATACACAAATCTATTGTCTCATCCGTTACATCACTATTGCGGATAAATTTCTCAAAAGATTTGATTTGATCTTGTATTTGTTCAATGTTATTCATATTCTTCATGCCTAATAATGGAGTCGCTTCATTTGCTCCCCATGCAGTAAGGCTTGAACCTTCAAAAAGCATTACCTCATGTATTTGATTAGCATCTCCACTTTTTTGCTCTCTAAGTGTTTTAAAGCCGATTGAGTGTTCAGCAATAAGCCCACTCTCAATCATCTTTATATAATCTTGACCAAGATTGTGTTTACCAACTTTACTTTCGTAATAAAGTCCATACTCATCTTCTTTAAGCACTTGTATTTTACCAAGTGGCTTAGATGGGTCATGGTTAAGTAGATGCTTAATTCTTCCTTTCCCTTCTGGTCCCCAATCTTGAATCGATCTTTTAAATGCGCCTGGCATCATTATATCGCCATCGCTATCTACGTTACCAAATGCGGAAAAATATCCAGTTACTACTCCTTGCTTTGTATCAACATCTTTAACCTCTAGGTTAAATGATTTG
>Ga0255147_1000380_pt1 | contig 13690 bp, 3 predicted proteins | sample Atl_Miss_RepA_8h_FD_183034 | JGI IMG/M metagenome (GOLD analysis project Ga0255147, IMG submission 183034) | Freshwater microbial communities from Altamaha River, Georgia, United States - Atl_Miss_RepA_8h | ecosystem: Environmental > Aquatic > Freshwater > River | place: USA: Georgia | collected... | reverse complement strand
ACCGGCATTCGTAATAACCATTTGCTCGGTATTTGACGTTACAGTATTCAGCGTCACGAAATCCCCGATCACGCTTACGTTACTTGCCGTGAGCGTCCCCGTGGTCAAAACGTCCCCGACGACATGCAGTTTTTTCGTTGGCGCCCCTGTTCCGATGCCAACGTTTCCAGCCATGTACGACAGACCTAGCCCGGAAGACACAAAGTCGCTCTGCACATCCACGCGTTGGTACATGCGCATGGGATTCGGTAGAGACTCGGGCAGGATCTGCGGCCAGACAGTGATATCCACGAGGTTACCAAATACGGCGGGTTGCGTGAGAGTAATGGTGTACAAGGTTTGCGTGTTCACGGGATCGTTGTTCCAAGAAACCACGAGCGAGTAATCCCGCGTGGTGTCCGAGAAATATGTGAGCTTGCGATTGTCGACAAAAGCGAGGACATTGCTGCCGTGACCCCCAAAATAGCCGGGTACCGATAGAATAAAGGTATCGCGAGAGCTTACGTTGACATAGGCGGTGCTTCGTATCGGTGCAATCTGGTAGTTCGTACTGTAGGCGTTCAATACCGTCAGATTGGAGGTGGTAAGGGCGTTGACGGAAAGATCAGCCAACCCTCCACTGCCCCCGCCTGCTCCACTTCCCGTACTTATTTCCAAACCGCCTCCTATGGGCTTGCGCGAAATGCGTGTGCCGCCTAGATCCAGTGTGCTTCCACTCAGATACAAATCCTTCCACCGCGCGTTCGACGATCCCAAGTCATACACGTTACAAGACGTTGGCAAGATGCTCCCGGTGACACTCACATTCCCTGTCCGCGGCTGAACATAGATACCGACGTTGGACATGCGCAAGAGACGAGCGCTTCTCTACAGCAACGGACATGTTATTTTTTGGATACGTGACATTCATACAGAAAACAAAAGAAACTTGTCCGGCCTCAACTCGTATGCATTGCCTGTATTTTTCAAGTTCGTTGAACATCCATTGCATAATGGAACATCATATGGTGCGACATCATCTGTTAGTGCCACTAAATCGGTGGTACAAAACCAAAAATTTACACGAGGGTGTAAAGCCTATGTGATGAATAATGGTCCATTTTTCAATGGTCTAAATTCTGTGCATGCTATACTCTGTAACAAGGAATCCGTCTTGATTTGTTTTTTCCCACTCCTTTATGATACGATCTTTACGTTCACCTATGATCATCCATGAAATGCAATCGGCACTTTGACTGTTTTCACAAATGATTGTTAATATATTGTCAACTAATTCACCACGAACACGATCAAATGAAGTTTTATTTTGTAAGAAAATATCTGGATTTGCAACAAGGGCAGAGAATGTACCGTTCGTCATTGCACATTCGGGAGAATGGGTACTTTCAAGATCAATGTTTACTGACGCAATGCCATTCATGAGCGTTTTGCTGCCTCGGTAAATCAAATCACATCGAGGTCCTTCTATGAAGCTATGTATGAGCTTCTTGTGAGGCTGCGTTGGATGGGGAATATCAAATGTGCCGCTTGTTTTTGACAACGCACCACAATATATGCTTCTTAGACTATCTGTGTCCCCATTTGTAAAATAAAACCCAGCTGAACGCAATCGGATCTGACCCCACCATTGACCCGGTTGATGAAATCGCAAAGAAATCTCTTTCGCATTATCGACACCGTCACCTGTTAACTCCAAATGAGCATCATTTGTACCTGCAGAATGAGCAGCCTTAAACACATTCAACTTGTTATCAACACGTAACCGTATTGTATTATCTGTGACATCGTATATGGTCCATCCTGCACCAGCCCCACTTCCCGAAGCGGTTGAACCAACATGGTATATCTTACCACCCGACGCCGCTGCGTTAAATCGGATGACGGCACTATCTGTACCTGTTCCTGTCAAATGTAATGCGACTGGTAGTGCACCATGATTTACATCTAACCGGTATAGAGGATTTGTCGTCCCTATACCCAGAGATCCTGATAAATACGTGTCATAACGTTGAATGCTAAAAGCATTCCAGCTGATTGTTTTTGTAGAACCACCATTTACACGAACGATGAATACAGGATTGCTTAACGTTACATAAAAGCTATACGTTTTCAATGTGGACGTTAGTGTCGGCGAAGTGTAGAGTACTGTGAACGCCGGTGATTCAATCCTAAATGTAACACCGACCGAAGCACTGCTTGCAGTAAATAATATTTGATAAAGAGCACCTACGACGATGGACGACTCAAAGTTCGAAACAACAAGCGTAGCATTATTGTCAGAGCCACCGATTGTATACGAATATATGCCACCTGTAGGTCCCGTTATACCTCCCGAGTTATATCCTTGCTGGAGATTCCCTGCTGTGAATCCTCTATCGGTGAAGAACGTTTTCAGACCATTGCCCAAGTTGATCGATCCTCCTTCTACGATATGCAATAAGCTTTGAGGATTGGCTGTCCCGATCCCCACATTGCCCTGGGCATCCACTATCATCTGGGTTGGCGACGCCTTGACAACACTTTTTGAGTTGGGCATGCCTATAGTACTTGTCATCACACGATTGCCTGCGCCAGACCAAGCTCCTGCAACAAAGATGGATAGCTCGGGTGACCAGCATAATGAGTACCAGTTATTGTTAGGGGTTGTACGGGTTGTCCAATTTAATCCATCAGGGCTTGTCATAACACGATTATTAGTTCCGGTATCAGATACAGCTGCAAACATTGACAATTGAGGCGACCAAGCAGCTGCCCACCAGCCATTGTCAACGGCCGAAGCCCGTGTTGTCCAGTTTATGCCATTTTGACTTGTCATCACCCGGTTACCTGTGCCGGTGTTAGACACCGCAACAAATAAAGATAACTCAGGTGACCAACAAACGGACATCCAGTCATTATCCGCGGGAGATTCTCGGATCGTCCAATTGGTTCCGTTTGAACTTGTCATAACACGGTTTCCAACTCCTGATGAAGCAACAGCAACAAACAAGGATAGTTCCGATGACCAGCACACTGACCGCCATGCATTATCTGCAGCAGAAGATTGAATTGTCCAGTTGATACCATTAGGACTCGTCATAACTCTATTTCCTACGCCTCCAATTGCGACAGCGACAAATAAAGAAAGCTCCGGGGACCAGCAAACGGAATGCCATCCAATTTCAGCTGCTGCATTCCGTGCAGTCCACGTTATACCATTTGGGCTTGTCATTACACGATTTCCCGTACCGCTTTGTGCAACAACGACAAAAAGGGATAACTCGGGTGCCCAACACACCGAATTCCAGTTATTGTCTGCAACAGAGATTCGGCTTGTCCAATTGATACCATCAGGGGACGACATCACACCATTATTACCTGTACCGGATGGTGAAACGGCAACAAATAATGAAAGTTCTGGTGCCCAACAGATGGATTTCCAACCAATGTCTGCAGTTGATGAGCGGTTTGTCCAAGCGCTTACGCAATCTACAGCAGACGCATAACTCGTCCGGGTGCGCTTGTTTAGGGCAGTAATGTTCACTCCATTAATACGACCATCAGAGCTTGGTGGGTTCAAATTGCTTCCATAGGTTGTATAGTTTGCATACGTCGTCGAAGTACCAATTAACATATTTTGACCAGCAGTATGCAGCGTCGCCATCGGCGTCCCTGTCCCAATTCCCACATTCCCGCCATCCGCCACCTTCATCACCAGCACCCCACCATCATCATAGAACTCCGCGATCGACTCATTCCCTGTCTGCGTCACTTTCAACCCTGGCCCCGTGCCTGCATTCGTTATGACCATTTGCTCCGTATTTGATGTTACAGTATTCAGAGTCACATAATCCCCTATTACACTCACATTCGAGGCGATGAGATTTCGCACGGTCATGTCCAAGGGTGCCCCACCCGCACCACCAGCCGTGCCATCCAACACCCGCAACCCACCGGTGCCACCATCGCGCGATAGAACCGTTCCACCCAAATTGATGGAGCTCCCACTGAGATACAGATCCCGAAAACGCAAGTTTGATGTGCCGAGGTCATAGGCGAGCGTCGTCGCCGGACAAATGTTTCCCGCCACCGTCAGCTTCTCTTGTGGCTGCTGCGTGCCGATCCCGACGTACATCGTCCCAGGGTGGACATAGAGCGAGTTGATCGGATTCGCCATCTAGGTCCCTAAAAGGAAGATGGAAGAAAAGAAACATCGGTTTTGTGCTACATCTTCATAATGTAAGCGAGCGCAAAATATGGGGGCAGAATATCAAATGCAGTGCCACTACCTTTAGAGTCTGTCGTAAATGTATGTGTGTGGTCTCCGGCATAATCTGTATATGCAGAATATCCGGACACAGTTGCTGGTGCTGCGTACGATCCTGTTCCAGCAAGACCGTTTTCACGAATATAATGTCGGTGATTGCCAGCTTGAGCAGTAGTTCCGCTATGGCTATGGGCAGGCATATTGGCTTCAGTCAGCGTTTTAGTAGAGCTTCCACCTGTCCCTGCGACCGCGTAACTTGAGCCTGCACCAATGATAAATCTGTTTCGAAGATCAGGGGTTCCATTCGTGCCATCGCAAAGTGACCAACCGGTCGGAATGGATGCAATGCTACCAGACCACATTATAATACCACCACGCGGCATGAACGCATTTGTAATATCATTAATTTGGAGTCCGGTTGCTTTCAGGATTCCAAAAACATCAACTTTTGCGGCAGTCATGGTCGTCCCAATCCCCACATTCCCCTGTGCATCCACCACCACTTTGCTCACGCCTCCGTCACGAACATCCAAGATACCTCCAGCCCCTACCTGATCAATGATCACGCCTGTTGTTGCGGTGTTTGGACGGACATGAAGTGATGCCATTGGTGCCGCCGTCCCGATTCCCACATTACCAACCTTATCAATGACAAAACTCGTATCCCCAATTTTATTAGTGATCAACAACCCAACCCTATCTTCCAGTTCAATCACTGTATTCAACCCGCTCAAACTACTGACAGTACTATACGTCAATGGTGCCAAACCTGCAAGATCGCTTATTACTGTCCATGCACCGTTTGTGTACTTGTAAAATGTTGTATTCCGTATTTGAGAATTTTCTGATGCGTTGAACACAATATAGAAGTACGTCGACTGGAATTCAAAGTATATCGGGGTACCCGTGCCGTATTTGCCGAAAAGTGTGTTGTACGATGAATTCGTTTTCCATACGTTCCCATTATTATAAATACTCAAAACCCGTTGTGTACTCGTAGCTGCGGATATGTCAAGGGCTCCAGACGGTTGTATTTTCCTCCCAATTCCCACATTCCCGCCATCCGCCACCTTCATCACCAGCACCCCACCATCATCATAAAACTCTGCGATTGACTCAGCCCCCGTTTGCGTCACCTTCAACCCCGGTCCTGTTCCGGCATTCGTAATGACCATCTGCTCCGTATTTGACGTTATCGTATTGAGCGTCACGTAGTCTCCAAGAACTTCTAGGTTCGACGCGCGCACAGTGCCATCCACATACACATGTTTAAACATACCACTCTCCATCTTCCCGGCTGCCGTCTTCACCATGATTGGCCCCGTCACATGGCGCTCGAGCCGCGTGCCTCCAATGTTTAAATACCCTGAGGCATTGAGGTTTCGCACCGTCGTATCCACATCTTCTCCGCTTGAACCAAGCACCTTGATGCCACCCCCGCCCGCTTCGTCGCGTTTTAACATGGTTCCCCCCAGATCAATGGTGTTGCCGCTCAGGTACAAATCTCGCCAGCGCAAGTTACTCGAGCCCAAATCAAAGGCCATATTCGATGACGGTATAACGCTTCCAGAGACCTCCAATTTTGCTCGCGGCGCCCCCGTCCCAATTCCCACATTTCCCATTCGATCCACAATCACCTTGACATCATTCGCATTGCTGCGCATTTCAAGAATTGTCCCTGTTCCGCGCTGATCCAGCACCAACACTGGTAAGTTACTTGTTTCCACCACATCGAAGCGCCCGCGCGCGGGCAGCGCCTGGGTGTTCAGCCCCACATACCCGCCTGCATTTCGTGTGAACAGCTCTGGCGTGTAAGCTGCAGGCAGCGGCTGTTCGTCCGCAACATACACCGTGCGGTACTCCAGTGTCCCCTGCAGCCGAATGCTTGTGCCCACGCTTAAACCTGACAAGCTCTCTTCGAAGGTACCGTTTAGATACCGAACCGTAACCTTGGATGTATCCGCGGTCGTCTTGCCGTACGCCTTATAAATGGTCACTGTCCCGGGCGTCCCTGCCGTCGTGACCGTGAGCCACAGTTCGCCCACGACTGTCCCTACCGCATAGGCACCACCTTCTACCACGTACGGTAGCCCCAATTCGAAATCTCCGCTGACCGGCCCCGGCTTATCAGTCACCTCGGCTTCAACAAACACATTATAGGTGATATTGTTGCCAACATATTTGAACTGTCCTCTCTTACTCGCTGAATCCACCGAGATGGTCATCCCACTCGCCGCCGTCAGCACAGGATGCGCCCCAACTACATTCTTCCATTCCAACGCCGATCCTGGAACCCAGATGGCTTGCCCAGCGCGGTTGTACATGACGCCATCAAAGATGATGTCGTCCTCGATGTGTAATTTTTTCAGCGGCGCGGTCGTCCCTATGCCCAAGTTGCCTTCCGTGAAAACGATGTTGCTGCTCACCCCCACTCGTGAGAAGTACGAAACATTCTGGTAAAAAATGCCCTTCACATTTTCAGTCGTCTCGTCAAAGTCCGGCCAGACGGTTACATCGAGAATGTCGCCGGTCGCCAGCGTCTGATGCACGGTGAAATAAATGCGCGTCTGATCGAAGTAGTAGTCGTAGTTTAGGCTAAAATCTTGCACGGCGCTGTTCGCCAAAGACACCAACCGAACGCCGTTGAGGTACACGTCGCAGTTACCCTCATTGAAGACATAGCGACCGTTCACCGTCCATTGGAACACCTGGTTTGATGAGATTCCGCTAGCAATGTATTCGGTAAAGCGGTACGGTGCAATCTGTAGGGGCTTGGTGATGCTGCGATCAATGACCATCCCGTCGTTGAGCGTTACGTAGCTGATGTTCTGGAGGGAATAGCCTGGCTGCAAGACATTCCAGTCGTCTAAATACGATGGCCATAACTTCACATCCAGTACGTCGTTCAGCTTCGCCGGCGTCTGTAAAACGACATTCACGAGCGTGTTGCTTGAAGTGTTCTCATAACTCACGTAGAAGTCATTGCTGCCGGCGCTTATATAAGCCAGCTTGGATCCGTTCAAGAGCACTTCTGCCTTGCGCGCCTCAAACTTGTAAAGACCATCCATGCTCAGCGCTACATTGAACAGCTCCGGCACATCCACAAGTATCGTCTGGGTCAGGGGCGCAAGTTGCAAACGGTTCCGGAACAGTTGCGAATCATAGTTTGCAAAGGTTTGGCCGATCACATTGAGGTTGCATGTATAAATATGCGTGGCGCGCAGATCCCCTGCGACATCCAAACGGTGCTCGGGTACCGCGGTGCCAATACCCACATTGCCACTCGCATCCACGATCATTCGCTGCGTACCCCCCGTCACAAATCGCAAATTGCTGTCGCCTGCTCCTGGATACGCTTCTGCGGTGATATAAGTCAGTGTATCCAAACTCTGCAAGCCACCACTACCACCCCCAAGCGCACCCCAGACATCCCCCGCACCCAATCCTTCAAATTGCAGTGTTTCGGTATTGAACCGTATGAACCCGCGCTCCACCCCAGCCGGCCGCTGCGCCGTTGTCCCCCGTGGCAGAAGTATGGCGTCATTTCGTCGTATATCCAATGCGACCAAAGGCGCCCCCGTGCCAATGCCAATATTGCCACCATCCGCGATGATCATGGCAAGCGCACCATCGTCGTAAAACGCTGCAATTGGCTCTGCCCCTGTTTGTGTCACCTTGATACCTGGACCGGAACCGCTGTTGCTCACAACCAGTTGCTCGGTATTGCTCGTTACAGTGTTTAAAATAACGACGTCGCCGATGATCTGCATATTTGACGCCGTGATGGTTCCCGTAGCCAAGACATCGCCGACCACGTGCAGGTTTTCCGCGGGTTGTGTCGTACCAATACCAACGTACCCAGTATCGCTGACAATCATCCGCTCGACCGCGCCAGTGACAAACCGCAGATTGCTGTCATTTGCTCCCGCGTATGCTTCTGCTGCGATGTATGTGAACCCATCGGTACTTTTGACTCCTCCGAGCGACCCCCAAGTATCCCCTGCACCCCGTCCTTCGAACTGTGCCGTCTCTGTATTATATCGAATAAATCCGCGCTCCACACCTGTCGGCCGTTGTGCTGTCGTGCCACGTGGCAGCAACACTGCGTCTGTCGTGCGCACATCCAGTCCGACCACAGGCGCTCCTGTGCCAATGCCAACATTACCACCCGCATCGACAATCATCCGCTCGACCGCGCCCGTCACAAACCGCAGATTACTGTCATTTGCACCCGCGTACGCTTCTGCGGCGATGTATGTGAACCCATCGGTACTTTTGACTCCGCCAAGCAACTCCCAAGCGTCCCCCGCCCCCAAACCCTCGAATTGCGACGTCTCTGTGTTATATCGAATAAAGCCACGTTCCGTACTTGTCGGTCGCTGTGCCGTCGTGCCACGTGGCAGCAACACTGCGTCCGTCGTGCGCACATCCAGTCCGACCACAGGCGCTCCTGTGCCAATGCCAACATGGCCACCGGCATCCACAATCATCCGCTCGACCGCGCCCGTCACAAACCGCAGATTGCTGTCATTCGCCCCCGCGTACGCTTCTGTGGCGATGTATGTGAACCCATCGGTACTTTTGACGCCCCCGAGCGACCCCCAAGCGTCCCCCGCCCCCAAACCCTCGAATTGCGACGTCTCTGTGTTATATCGAATAAAGCCACGTTCCATACCTGTCGGCCGTTGTGCTGTCGTGCCACGTGGCAGCAACACTGCGTCTGTCGTGCGCACATCCAGTCCGACCACAGGCGCTCCTGTGCCAATGCCAACATTACCACCCGCATCGACAATCATCCGCTCGACCGCGCCCGTCACAAACCGCAGATTACTGTCATTCGCCCCCGCGTACGCTTCTGCGGCGATGTATGTGAACCCATCGGTACTTTTGACGCCCCCGAGCGACCCCCAAGCGTCCCCCGCCCCCAAACCCTCGAATTGCGACGTCTCTGTGTTATATCGAATAAAGCCACGTTCCATACCTGCCGGTCGCTGTGCCGTCGTGCCACGTGGCAGCAACACTGCGTCCGTCGTACGCACATCCAACCCAACCATAGGCGCCCCCGTGCCCACGCCGATGCGCCCGTTATTGCCAACGACGAACACATTGCTGCTTACCTCGTCTCGAATTTCGAAGAATGACCGGTCGTAGACGAGCGACCACAGCCGAACGACGCTTCCGGCTACATCTCCTATCGCCAGGCCAACCGCCGTCGACGCGAATGCAGCGCCCTCACCCGAAAGGCGCTGATACTCGCGATAGGAGTCACCGTGTCTACGGTAAATGCGTACGGCATCTGACGCACCAACCGCTATCAAAGGACGCGCACTCCATGCATAGAGCGCTTTCCCAAAAAAGCTGGAGCTTGTGCCAGAAAGGATGACTTGTTTTTGCGCATTGGACACACTATCAAATACAACAACCGCTCCTGAATTGGCTCCGGCATACCCAGCCGATGGCGCACCCGCAACCACATCCCCATTGTCTGAAACAGCGACCGACGTTCCGAGGCGCATGTTGGTCGTCGGCGAAGACGCGCTCAACACGCCTACATAAGACCAGGTGACTCCCACTGCAGACCATGTGTACTTAAATACGCTGCCCGCGCTTAGAACGCCCGTCGCTGTGCGACCAGGGGCACCAATCACCCGCGTGGATCCAGATACGTGTATCGATGCGCCAAATTCGATGTTTCCGCTCTCGCCGCCGCCCGGCGACACTGTGCTGCTGAGTGTCCACAAGCCTCCAACGTGTCCGTATTCAAACACGACACCAGTATTATTTTTGAGTGGCGCGCCGACGAGCAGCTTCTGATCGACCTCGGAAAATTCCAATGCGCGTCCGAACCCGGCTGCAGCATCCGCCGATGGCTCACTCAAAGATGCGTCTGTGACCCATTGACCCCCCGAAAGACCATAAACGAAAACCTGGTTTTGCCGAGCAATGAACAGATAGCTGGAATCCGCCGAAAAAGCCATCGCACGACCAAATTGATCGTTGATGGCGGGGGACGCTGCAGTCAACGATTGCCATTCCTGCCAAGCCGACCCACTCCATTTATAAACAATTGCCAGCCCCTGCGCCACTGCCGTCAATGTCCGCGTAGGGTCACTGACCACCAGCCAGTTGCCGTCCGCACTCGCAGCGACCACCTGCCCGTAGGTGTCTTCACTCACGCCACCCGTCAGATTTGAGGTCGCCACAAAGAATTTCTGAGCGCGAATATCCACAAATGATCCAGGGTTCTCAGTTCCTACGCCAATGTTGGCCACGAGCGTCACCAGATTACCGTCTGCCATCACATTGGAGTCGACCCGCAGCTCAGAGCGCACGCGTGCGCTGCTTCCCATGACCAATCCGTTGCTGACAAACAACTCTGTATTGGATGCGCTTCCAACACTCGCGCTGCTAATCGTCGCCGTTCCGAGCGTCGCACCATCCGCTGTTAACGCACCGTTCGCGCTCACAACAAATGCCTCATTGATGCGCAGAGCCGCCCCGCCGACGCCGCCGCTGCCCACAATGTGTACACTCGCGCTCGGTAGCGCTGTTCCAATACCCAGATACCCTCCTGACCCAGTCACGCTCACGACACCTTGGACATTCAAAGCGCTAGCAGCCGCGGTGGTGCCGATGCCAACATTGCCGCCGCTGAATACTGCCCCGCCCACAGCATGCAGTGGTGCCATGGCGTTGACGGTGCCAATACCCAAATTCGACGCAACATACACCGTAGATTGAACATGCAGACCACTCAGAGCTGTGTCCGTCCCGACACCAACACGACCATCATGCTGCACCAAGAACAAATTGCTGCCTTCCCGAGAGCGAATCTCCACGTACGGTTCGAGGAGCTCGTTGAATACATAGACTCGGTCTTCAAGGGGCGACGACATGAAGACCGCCTGCCCGTCATCGCTGACACTGATCCCGGTGTTGGCAGCGTGCGGGTGATTTTGCAAAAACACATGGAATTCGCTCCAAACACCCGACCCCCCGCCGCCACCACTATCCACCCATTTAAACAAATACTCGTTCGCGACGATGACTCGGCCGTTTGCATCAATATCGACGCGATCACCGAGACGCCCACTCACGACGCTGCCGTCCAGACGCTGCGCAAACACATCATTGCGCCACACATACACGGCACCTCGCGCACTATTTCTTGCGGGCGCGCCCACAACAAGCACGGCGCCATCTGTGCTCACGCTGACGGAGCGGCCAAACTCAAAAATATCCACCCCAGTTGCGTCGGGCGCCACCAGCAGCCCCGCTTGCGACCACGTGGTCCCGGTGCGGTTATAAATCAACACGCTTTCGGGCGACTGTCTGCCAACGAAGAGGCGCGACCCGTCGGCGGTCAACTCAATCGACCAACCAAATTGGGCGGCCCCGCCCACTGAGGGACCCACGATGCGCTGTTGAAGCGCCCATGAACCTCCCGAGTAGAAGTAGATATAGACAACGCCAAGCGAGTCTTCTGTCGGACTCGTGACCGCAGCATACAGTCCATTGCGGCTGATGGCGACATCTGTTCCGAATCCGCTTGACAGACTGCCAGAAGGTCCCAAAACCCCGTCTCCCATCAATGACCACGTAGAGGGCGACCCCGCACTTCTGGCGTAGATGCGCGCGGTTCCGGTAGTCTCTGTTGGTGCACCGACAATGAGCCGCGTCGCATCTGTGGTCAAATCCAGACTGCGGCCATAGCCGGGCATGTTCATGCCTTCGCTCCACTCAGGGGCAATACGCGTGTCGAAAACCCATTTGCTACCAGTTCCGGCAGGTCCAGCAGCGACAAGTGCCCAGATCAGAACGCTCCGCCCGTCGTTGGTGCCGGTCACTAAATACGTGCCGTCCTCGCTGACGCTCACGGCGTCACCGACTGCCCACGTCCCATGCGAGAGCTGCTGAGTGAGATTCCAGCCTTTGATGGTTTGGATATCCAAATCGGCGCGCGGAATGACGGTGCCAATGCCAACGTTCCCGCGCACATACATGCTGCCTTCGTGGACGGCCAGACCAATGCCTTCATCGACAAACGTTGTCCCGATGCCGACCGCATTGCTGGCATAGGCCGAGCCCGCCAACATACCGGCCAGCTCACTCGATGCCTCGCGAATCTCGAGGTAATCGGCAGTGGTATTGGCAAGCATGCGCCACCCCGAAATATCCACACCGGCGTCGCTGACATAGAGGCGTCCATAGCGCGTTGAGGCGCTGCCCACATTGAAGGCACCGGCGCCTCCTGCGCCTCCTGGCACCACGTGCTCCGTTATCAGCGTCCCCCCGCTCACTTGCAGCCGCGCTCCGGCAACCACGCTGGCCGTTCCCACACCGATCGTCCCGTCGAAACGTGCGACACCACCCACTTGGAGCGCCGGTGCCCCTCCACCCAAGCTGCGGTCAATGGCCGTGCCGATACCGACCGAGTCGCGGATGTACACATTGCTATCCACATGGATGAACTCGAGGGGCTTCTCAGTACCAAAGCCCACATTGCGAAAGAAGAGGATGTCCTGATCTGAATTCAGATACAGGGACTCCCCGATGTTCCTCTTGAACTTGCTACTTGCGGGGGGCATCCACGCTCCGCACTCCTATTAATCTGCAATAATTTTTGGAACAAAAAGAAACACAAAACATAACACGACTCTAGATTGCACCGATGGACGTCCATGCGATGGCGCAGTCTGCATCGGTCTCGACTACGATGTCGCCACCACTTGCGTAGGCGTTCAGCGTGGTCATATTAGGCGTACGATGGTGACTGAGCACGAAGACATCGACGGCGTCCGCACCGGTCGTGAGGTAGGAGATGTGCAGATTGGCAAGCTTATTATTGAGATACGATTTGACTTGGACATGCAGTGTGCCACTCGCATTTTGCCCTTGGCAATACAGTGGATAGGCAATGGTACGAGTTGCGCCGACGGCTCCCCAAGATTGCTGCTTGAAGAAGGGACCTCCGAGGTAGCCGTCGTTTTGGTTTCCATCGGTCTTCAGACCGTTGCCGAATTGCACATTGCCTTGAGCTTGGAAAATGGCGCCGCTGAGGGCGACAGCGGTCGTACCGATGCCCACATTCCCTCCTACAAATAAGTTATTGGTTCCCCAATTTTCACCAGCGGCCGTGTATCCCACCAGCGCCGAGGCATGAATCTGCAGTGGCGCCGCCTGGCGCACGCCGGCACCCACTTGATCGCTTGGCAGATATCTTACCCCCCACGCCGCCTCACCGGAGCCCGACTCAGCGCTGAGGCGCAGCGCTGGCTGACCATCCGTTCCCGCTCCCGAGTTTCCGTTCTCGAAATACACGCCGCGCGAAGTTGAGAGACGCAGAGCGCTTATGTTGGAATCCACGCGCAAGTCCCCGCCCACAACGCCACCCCCTCCGCCAATGTGCAAACGTGCGGCGGGTGCATTGGTGCCAATACCAAT
>Ga0255147_1000377_pt1 | contig 13776 bp, 19 predicted proteins | sample Atl_Miss_RepA_8h_FD_183034 | JGI IMG/M metagenome (GOLD analysis project Ga0255147, IMG submission 183034) | Freshwater microbial communities from Altamaha River, Georgia, United States - Atl_Miss_RepA_8h | ecosystem: Environmental > Aquatic > Freshwater > River | place: USA: Georgia | collected... | reverse complement strand
GTGAGTAGTTTTATTGATAATGCTCACTGCAACGCGATCCATCTGAACCACAATTTCACGAAGTTCTGAAGGCACTGCATTATTTGGAAAACGCATACGCGCAAGTTTTGCGATGTGATGAGCCATATCTCCCATACGCTCTAAATCTGCAGACATGCGAAGTGATGTCACCAGAGTGCGTAGATCGCCAGCGACCGGAGATTGGCGCGCAATAATCATCATGGTGCGCGCATCAAGTTCGTGCTGCATATCGTCGATAACATCATCGTTCTTAATAACTTTTTCAGCTAGCTCAAGATTAGGTTGTAGAAGCGCCTTAGTCGCTTCAGACATAGAATCCTCGACCAATTTACCCATCTTTACGAGGGTGTCATGGATCGAATCTAACTCTTCTTGAAAGGCGTTACGCATGGGGCGAGTTTACTCTGCGAGGTAATGAATTCCCCGCAGGTAAGTGAACATAGCATTAACAGATTATGAAGCCTTCAGTTTTAAACGATAATTGGCCTATGGGGTGGCTTCGAGACTTTTACGATTTCCTTGTGTATCGCCGTGCTCCCCTTGCGCCTGAACAGTTTGTAACTCCAAATTTAAAGCCGTCAATAGTTGATGGAAAAATAATCGATCTTCTGGAGTTAACTGACGCTGATTACATTCTGGTTGATGCTGATGACAATGTATTGACTTCGAGTGAGACGGTTACCAATATCGGCCTAGTAAAAGGCGAACGAATCACCTCCGAAATTATTCGCAAATTAATTAGAAATGCTCGTAAGAAGAGTGAATATATTGAGACGGAAGTAGCAATTCCACGCGGTTCGCTGACCAATGGATTTCATGAACGCCGAGTGCGAATTTCTAAACTGGGACGGGATGGCATTGTTGCGGTATTAATTTTTGATGATTCAGAAGCGCGTCGCTTAGATGCAGTACGCAGAGATTTCGTTGCCAACATTTCTCACGAACTTAAAACTCCAATCGGCGGCATATCAATTCTTGCTGAAGCTATTGCAGAAGGTAGCGATGATCCAGAATTGGTAAAGAATTTCTCTGAGCGCATGAAAATTGAAGCCACCAGACTGTCGCATTTAGTGCAAGAAATTATTGATTTGTCGAGAATTCAAAATCAGAACACCATGCAGAATTCGGAAATAGTTTCATTAAAGAAGATTATTGAAGAGGCTATTTATCAATCAAAAGTGCGGGCCGAGAAACGTCAAGTTCAAATAAATTTTGTTTGCGATCAAGACATTGATTTTTTTGGTGACCGCAAACAATTAGTTATGGCAATAAGCAATTTAATAGAAAATGCAATCAATTATTCGCCAGAACGAACTACAGTAAATGTCTTATTAAAGAAGAATGCTGAAATTGCTGAAATCGCAATTACTGACCAAGGAGTTGGAATTGCAGAAGCAGATTTAGAGAGAATTTTTGAACGTTTCTACCGGGTAGATTCAGCGCGTTCAAGAGATACCGGTGGCACCGGATTAGGCCTATCAATCGTTAAGCATGTAATTTCAAATCACGGTGGAGATATTCAAGTCTGGAGCGCTCCTGGCACCGGAAGTACCTTTACAGTTCAGTTACCGATTAACTCAGTTAAGGAAGATCAATAATGACCAAAATTCTGGTTGTAGAAGACGAACAATCATTCTCTGAGCCACTTTCATTTCTTTTAGGCAAAGAGGGTTATTCAGTTGAAGTTGCTGCAACTGGCAATGACGCCATAACTAAATTCAATAAGAGCGGCGCAGATTTAATTCTTCTAGATTTAATGCTTCCCGGAATGTCGGGAACCGAAGTCTGCAAAGAGATCCGAAGCCACTCAATGGTGCCAATCATCATGCTGACTGCAAAAGACGATGAAGTTGATACTGTGGTTGGGCTTGAATTAGGTGCGGATGATTACGTAACCAAGCCATATTCCTCCCGCGAGTTATTGGCGCGTATTAAGGCAGTAATGCGTCGAAGAAATGACTTTGTATTAGATGAGGGCGAAACAGCTACCGTGCAAGTTGGAGAAATCAAATTAGATGCCGATCGCCATATTGTGACTTTCAAAGGCGAAAACATTGCGCTACCTCTTAAAGAATTTGAATTGTTGGAATTCTTAATGCGTAATGCTGGGCGCGTACTTACTCGTATTCAAATCATTGATCGGATTTGGGGCAATGATTATGTGGGAGATACCAAGACGCTAGATGTTCACATAAAGAGGTTACGTTCTAAATTAGAGAAAGACCCTGCAAACCCAGAGTTAATTCAGACTGTGCGCGGCCTGGGTTACAAGATGGAACTTAAATAATTTAAGCAGCTACAACTAGCGCATCTAAGGTTACAGATCCTGCTAACCCAAAGAAGAATGAAACAGTAGCGCGCTTTCCTGCAACTAAGCCAGAGTTTGGAATAGTTGCAAATGCATTTGCACTATCTCCACCAAAAGTTACTGGCTTATTTAGCGCTACTGGGATTGGTTCTAATTTGATTTGCTTATCGCCAAAAGCCATTGCAAGAAGCGCATCATCAGTATCTTTTTGATTGATGATGGTGCCGATTAATGTGGCATCTCCAGCTTCATTTACGTTGATATGAATATTGCGTAGATAGATTAAATTGCCATCGGAATCTAAGTTTGCTTCAACGCCATCGGTGACTTGAGAAATCATTCGAGTTGGAGCATTAACGCCGGCGCCTGAACATGCGGTTAATGTGGTCGCAAATACAGAGGCAGTAATTGCAATTGCAATTTTTTTCAGCATTGATATCTCCCGAATTGTCAATCAAAACTAGATAAATATTGGATGCATTTTATCAGCCAAAAAGTAAGTTAATTACGCTGCAAATTACGCGAGATTTCCGCAAGAAATCCAATAGTGACTGGTTTAAAAAACCATGCTAAAATTGTCCTCTTGCTTAACTGCACCAACTAACCGAAGGGCGTTAAATGTCATTTAAGGTCGGCGAAACCGTTGTATATCCCCATCACGGAGCGGCACTAATCGAAGCAATCGAAACCCGCGTGATTAAAGGCGAAGAGAAGACCTACTTGGTATTAAAGGTAGCTCAGGGCGACTTAACAGTCCGAGTTCCAGCAGATAACGTTGATTTAGTCGGTGTTCGCGATGTAGTTGATTCAGCAGGGCTTGATCGCGTATTTAATGTTTTGCGTCAGCCTTACACAGAAGAACCAACCAACTGGTCACGTCGTTACAAAGCAAATCTAGAAAAGCTTGCTTCAGGTGATGTTATTAAGGTTGCTGAAGTAGTTCGCGATCTTTATCGCCGCGATCTTGATCGTGGTCTATCAGCTGGAGAGAAGCGCATGCTTGCAAAGGCAAAACAGATTCTGGTTTCAGAGCTAGCGCTTGCAGAACGTACCGATGAGGAAAAGGCAGCGACCATCCTCGACGAAGTTCTTGCCTCATAAATTAGCAATCGTAGTTACGGCTGGAAGTCCAATAGCCTTCCAATCGTTAAATGGCACTAACTTAATTACTAAGGCTTTATCGGTAGCACATCAATTCTCTGTTGAAACAAGTCTTTCAAACAAACTTTATGTTGCAACTAATGATTTGAAAAGTTTAGAAGAAGCAACAAAAACAATTAAAATCAAATTTACCACATTAGATTGTTACCCAAACTCACCAAGTTCGTTAGCTAAAGTAATAGAACCTATTGAATTTGAGATGATTGCGATTCACGATTCCCAGCGACCGCTAACTAGAAGCACGCAATTTCATCGTGCATTAGAAGGTCTCTTTGGTTGTGACGCGGTGCGTCCAACGATGGCTTTTACTGAAACTTTAAAAACCTTAAACGATGATCTAATAGTGATGCAAACAATTGATCGAACTAAAATTAAACGAATTTCTAGTCCAGAAATAATTAGGCAATCTGCTATTGATTTTGATGGATTGAAGAGTACGTGGACCCTTCCTCTAAAAACGAATACTCGGTTATCTGAAGTCGAAGCAGACCCAGATTCTCTTAAGATTAATAGGGAAGAAGAAATTTTATTGATGGAAGCATTTTTACATTGGCAGCAGAAAGTTGTTAATTAAATAAATTTTTAATCTCACGCAAAATTTTTCGCGGTTGACTAATTGCTTTCCCCGGGAATTCTGTAAAAGTTTTAGTTGGATTTTTCCAAAATCGTCGCCAAAGCCTAAAAGGTTTAGTCATAATTCTATGTTCTAGATCTTTCACGTAAGCAATTCTTAAATCATCCGGCTCATGCATAACTTTAGTCTTACAAACAGTGCAAGTAGTAGAGGCTAAAAGTCTTCCGGCGTATACTAGTTCATGGCAAGTTTCTGATTTGCAATGCGCACATTCTAAGTTGGCAGTAATTGTCTCGTGATTAATCTTTGTACCCCCTTTTTGCTAATACATGTTCTGCAATAATCAAATCTTGTGGATAGGTAATTTTTACGTTTGTAGGTTCACCTGTCACGGAATGGGTTTTTATCGATGGAAAGTATCTCTCAATACATGCACCGGTGTCAGTACCAGTAAATGAATCTTTATCCGCGCTTATGTAAGCGTCAAGAAGCTCTTTTGCCGTGAATCCTTGTGGCGTCTGAACACGGACAATTTGGCTATCGAAATTTTTATCTAATTCCGAGTGATTTACTGGAATTGTGGGGATAGCTCCTCCATAAGTTGCCGCTTTCTTTGCGATCTCTTTAAAAAGGCTAGGGGTAGCTAAAGGCCGAGCTCCATCGTGAATTAAAACAACTCCTATTTCTCCATTTTCGATGGCACTTTTCAGATGAATTAGGGCTTGGTATTCAGAATCATGGCGAGTTGCCCCGCCATGTACCAGTTCAACTTTTACCTGTGAAACTTCACGTTCTAAAACCTCTTTGGCAAATGCTTCATCATCCGGATGAATCACCAAAATCACGCGCACTTTTTCAAAAGCTTTGGCGGCATTTAGTAAAGATCGCGAAATTATACGTCGACCCGATAAGGGCAACCAGACTTTATTTGTGGTGTTCCCGAATCTAGTGCCGGAGCCAGCAGCAAGCACTACCACAGCCGTACTATCCATGAGTTAATTGTGGCAGACTTTAATGTATGCGAATTCCTAGAATATTGAGATTTAGGCGCCAGAATCTAGATCCAGTTGCGCGAGCTGAAGAGATTAAAGCGAAGTTCGCCGCGAAGCAAAAAATTCAGGGGTTATTTACCCCAGCACAGCAAGAGCTGATGGATGAATTAGGTCTAACTCCAGGCGATCAACACAAAGATAAATCAATTCCTAATAAAGTTGAAATAAACAAGGGAAAGCGCAGTCCACTTACAGCACGTCAACTGAAATTAGCTAAAGAGCTGGGTTTAATAAAACCAGATCAGGAATAAGTAAGTCCCATTTCATCTTGTTGACGACGAAGTTTTACAATCAACGATTCTTCATTTAATTCAACATGCTCATAAGTTAGAAGTTCGCCTGCGTTGATAGGTTTTACAATTGTTGCACCTTGAACTAATCCGATAGGTACTAAATTATCTCGTTTGGCATCTTTAGCCACGTCTGCATATCCACGAACTGTGTAACCGCCAATTCCATCGATTTTATCTCCTTGCTTTAAATCTTTCTTTGTCATGCAGACAACCTCTGCAATCAAACTTTCAGCATACAAGGATGATTCGCGGTCAATGACGGCACGTGCCACAGTCATAGGGGCTTCAACTGAAGCTAAGTGATATGGACGGTAGAGGGCGAAATATGGTCCGGGCCCCATAGATAGATAAGACATTTCATGTGCGACATATGGCGAATCAGTGCGAACAATCACGAAAACACCTGGTGCCACATCACCAGTGCAGTAGTCGACCACACCAGGACGATCAAGAACACCACCATCTACTTGTAAAGCAAAGGTATTTTGTAAAGTTTTTACGGAGGAAGCAGGACCATACATACCACGTTTTGATAATTCCAAACCAGTGGTATTGGCTAGCGCGACCATTTCTGTCATAGTTTTCGAACCATCCGTAAATGAACAAAGCATTTTAGGATTCATTTTTTTTGCGTTAGCGCGATCTCGCACAGTATCTGGATTACTAAATGGTTCAAAAGGATTGTTCTTTCCTTTACCGGCGCAGATAATTTCAAAATTTAAATCACGTGCAAAATCCACTAATACTTTTGCTTCAACTGGCTCATCTCCGTGACAAACGGCATAGATTGCGTTGGACTCTAGAGCTTTCTTATGAAGCAATGGACCAATTGTCACGTCCATTTCAACATTTAGGACAGCAATATCTTTCTTGGCTTCAAGAGCGTTGTAAGTTATTTGTGCTCCAATATCTGGTACACCAGTACACTCCACAATAAAATCGATAGCAGCTAAATCGCTAAGAAATTCCGTAGTGGTAGTGCCAGCAGCTTTTCCATCATTTAATGCTTGTGAAATTTCTTTGTAGTCGTTGCTAATAACAATATCTGTGATACCAAGATCTTTAAATAATTCTGTTATTCGATTGGTATCAATATCAATTACTAGTCTAACTGAAAGTCCCGGCATTCGATGAACTTGATTACCAAACCCACGTCCCATTTGGCCAGCACCAACTAGCGCGATACGAACCTCATGTCCTAATTGTTTTGCATGTTCTGCCAATTTGTGACTATATGCCACTTTATTTCCCCTGTTTTCTGCGAACAGTTTTAGAATCGCTACATTGCGATTGGTTTAATTTTTAGTAATTTGAATCTTGTCGCCAACTTGAATTAATGGTAATGATTTAGCTTCGACATTGGTATCTCCCGGAAGTTCTGCCTCTGTTAACCCATTTGCTTTAAGATCGAGGTGTCCTAAATTAAGTAAATTATCTGAAACTACAGATCCAACTGCGAGTACTTTAAATTCATCATCATTGATGAGGATTACATCACCTGGAATTGGGGCTCGCTCACTTACTTCAACTTTATGTAACACAGAGAACTCGTGAAGTTCTAGGGGAGCATTTTCACTAAAGAAAACGAGGATTCCTTGGTCCCTAAAATCTTTAACTAATTCTCCGACTGCAGTGACGGTAGTTGAATATACGACCATTAAGCTGGTCTGATGTTTTCTGGCTTTACTCCAGAAACAAAGAGATCTTTTGTAATGAACATTGCTAGTGGCCCTGCTGGGCTAGTTGCATGAATATCGACAGTTAGAACTTTCTTCATTGGGTAAACACCAACGCGAGCAGTACCTCCACAATCAATTACTGCAACGGCAATTTCGTCAAAAGGCTTACTTGATTTAAAGCCGTCAAATGGCTCACCGCCTGTTGCATCCGCAATGGCTTGAGCAACTGGATGAATACCGCCACCGGTTACTGAATAAATGTACTTCTTCTTATCTGTTGGTAAGACTTCAAGCGGGCCACCCCAACCACCTTTGCCAGCCTCAATAATTACTTTTTTGTAATTTCCCATTTTTACTCCTCTTTGGTTGCGACGAATTCTAATTCTTAAGTAATCGAGGGCCAAAGTGAATTTCTCCACTCTGGCCCCCGAAAACTATTTAGTTACTTGATGAATATAGGCCGAAGCTTGCAAAGTAAGCAATTACTACTGAAAGCGGACCTGTAACCAAACGGCTAAATAACACCGCAGGTACACCAACTTCAACAGTCTCTGGCTCGGCTTCGCCAAGTGCCAGACCAACTGGAATGAAGTCGCAACCAACTTGTGGGTTGATTGCAAATAGCGCTGGAAGAGCATATTGAGCAGGAATATTTCCCTTGCCAATTTCAACGCCTAGGAGTGTTCCAACAATCTGTGCAATAACAGCGCCTGGTCCTAGCAAAGGAGAGAGAACTGGAAGAGCACAAACAAGAGAGATTAGAAGTAAACCAGGCAGCGACGATGCGGAACCTTTGATTCCAGTCGCAATCCAGTCACCAATACCGGTTGTGAGAATAAGACCGATAATGAAAGAGATGAACGCCATAAAAGGAATGACGTTACGAATAACTGTATCAACAGTGTCGCGACCAGCCTGATAGAGAGTACCAACTACTCCACCAACACTTCGCCCGATTTTTGTTAGAACTGCAGAAATTCCACCCATTTTCTTATGCCTCCTTCTTTGCCATCATGCGAGCAGTAATCCACTCAGTCACGATGCCGCGAATAAAGATGACAACTAGACCGACAAGTAGGTAACGAACTGCAAGGTCACCTAAGCCAAGACCTAGCTGTGTAATACCTGTCGCGATGCCTACATACACGAACAATTCACCTGGATTTGCATGTGGGAATATTCCAAGAATTGGGTGAACGAAAGACACAGCTGAGTCATAGAACGCTGGTTTGTAACGCTCTGGTAAGAAGCGTCCCATCGTGTATGCCATTGGGTTTGTTAAAACGAATACTGCAACAAAAGGAAGAACTATGTAGCGTACTGGATACCATTGAATGCCTGGACGCGCAGCAGCCTTTCCTAAGTTTTCGATCTTCTCTGGTCCAATAATTCGAACTAGAGCATTAACTGCAGTTAAGAGCACAACAAGTGTTGGCAAGATTCCGCCCATAAGTGAGAGCAGAACTTCGCCACCTTTGTTGAAAACTTTTATAAAGTCTTCAGCTGCAGTAGCCAACGCGCCGAGGATTCCGGTTGGCTTATCAACTGTTACCTCCGCTAGGCGGTAACCAACTGATAGTAGGTTCAATGCACACCTCCTAAGTGTGTCGTGGGGTCAATTAGGCCTAAAAGAGAGACCCATTTTCAACAGATGCCTTCACGGAGCCAGGCACCTGCTATTCCGCACCCTTTCCATCATTCTCTTTGCGATTTAGATGAGCATCGATGTGTTCTGCAGCCATCCGTGCAGCTGCAATCACCTTATCTTTTCTATCAGTCGCAACTCGGTTACCCGAGATGATTTCTTTGATGTGGAATCCTTTGTAATCAGTAAAGGGCTTACCTTTTGCCATTACTGTCATGCCGGAGAGTAGCAATCCATTTGAAATTACTCCTGATTCGTTGGCTACAAGTGCAACATATGCACGACCACCGCGATATCTCCTGCCACCTACTCCGATTGCAACAACACCCTCTTTTCGCAATGTAGAGAGCTGCTTTTGAAAACGTTGCGCTTGTCGCCACGCAAAAAATAATTGAATTGCCCAAGCGATTCCCAGGGCCGTGAATAAAGTTGCTAGACCACTCATGCAGTTCGGACCTCAGTAGAGACTAAGTGCTTCAAAATTGCATTTGCACAAGATAAATCAATTATTAGATGATCAATTAGCTTACTGCGTGCCGCACCTATTACTCCCAGTACCTTATCTGCACCAGAAGCAACTCCAATTACCTTTGGAATCTTACGAATTTCATCAAGTGTTAAACCTATAACTCGATTATCTAAATTTGCAGAGAGTATTCTGCCCTGGGCATTAAAGAAACGAGCCGCTATATCCCCAGCCATATTCTTAAAAGTTAATTCTCGTTCATTTTTTGAAAGTGAAAATTCTTCTATCAGCATCTCCGAAGATGTGGAACCTGCCGAACCAATTCCGACTAACGCGACATCTGCTTTGCGCGCGATATCAAGCACGCGCGATACAGAGGGTTCTGCCATCAATGAGTCTCGGGTCTTTTGATTGCTTACGACTACCGGTGCACTGAATGGAATAAAGTCGGCATTTAAATTGCGAGCGAGCGTACGTCCTACCTCTTCTGCACTTACTGAAGTCATGACATTAGACATAGAGCCCATTAATTGTGTGACTTTCAAACCATGTATGCTGTCTTTTCGGCAGTTCACAACTGTCGCTTCTAACCCTCGACCCCAAGAAATTGCAATCGTTTGGTTGGACTTCAGCCCTTTTTGGAGCGTATGCGCTGCGCTTCGACCAACTGCGTTTAAGGATAAGTCATTACGATCAGGAGCGATGACTTGGATGTCATTTACTTCCAATTTTTCCATTAATTGATTGGCGATGTAATCATGTCGAGAAGTCGGCGCAATAATCCGGATTTCTACGTATCCCAAACGGCGTGCTGATGTAAGCATCCGAGAGACGTTTGAACGTGAAGTATTTAATTTAGAAGCAACTTGATCCTGAGAGAGTTCATCTTCATAGTAAAGGCGCGCTGCTTGAAGAATTAGCTCAGTCTCGCGTTGTTTCATCAAGATCCGATCTGCCTGATCCACGTTGGTCAGCGCTATCCCACCGAAATGGTTGGCGATAGTGTCCTACCGCACATGGGCGAGGTCAAGGACATTTGTGAGCATTTTTGTGAGTTACTAGCACGTACGTGCAAATTAAAGTTCGTTAACCATACGTTCGAGGAGTACAGCCCCGTCATAGAAATCTAGCGCTCGCAAGTCAATAGTTAGCGAAATTGAGAGCGCTCCGACGCTATCGATACCGACTGTTAAACCTGTTGCCTGGTTGGGAAAGAGCGAAGGTCTATTTGAAGCCATCGCATAGCTTGTTAGATCAAAGATAGTCGTGGTTGCGCCATTTAACATCGCAAGTGGAACTTTGCCGCTCTTTGCTTGTTCGGTGGTGGTGCGAACTAATTCGGTGAGCGTAGCCAAATCTATTTGATCAGGATTCTTAAATACCGGAAGTGCGCTTCCGTATTTAGATTCAATAATAAGCGCCACGCCAATATCGTCCTGGCCGAAGGTGCGCAAAGTCTTTGCCCACTTGGTAACCAGAATTGCATGCCATTTGGCTTCCGAACCTGCGCTCTTATTTATAGCGCGGGTAAATGAAACTTGCGGAACCGCCAGAGTCATTTCGATGCCCTTAGCAATAAGTGCTTTATTTGCCTGTCGTCGCTGCGCAATAGCGGGATCTACATTTGAATTTAATACATCTTCATAAGTAATGGTTTCAAAAGGCCCTGTAGGACGAATAGTTTGTAAATTGATTCCTTTATCGGTTGCTAATTTTCTAGCGGCCGGAACTGATTTTGGATTTTCATTTACGATAAATGTTGGTGCCACAACTTGGGTTACTGGCGTTACAGCAACAGGATCGGGATTAGAAACCACGGGAGTGATCTCTGCAGTCTCTGGAGTAACCTCAGATTCGGGCGCATCGAAATCAAAGGAAAGAACTTGAGTTTCAGTCTCCATAATTAAAACTGGCTTGCCAATTTCTAAAACCGCGCCAGGTGCGGCAACAATTTTTTCAATCTTGCCATCGGCAGGGGCTTCAACTTCCATGTCAATCTTGTCAGTCATAACTTCAAAGAGCACATCTCCAGCTTTAACTTCCTGGCCTTCTGCTACGTGAAAACCGATTAATTCGCCGGTCTCCATAGTCATGCTCATCTTGGGCATAACAACTGTGTGCTTAAAGCTCATCGCCAACTTCTCACAATTTCAATAGCGGCTGCATGAATATCTTCAACTTGTGGGACTGCAGCCTTTTCAAGTTGTGGCGCGTATGGAATTGGAATATTTAATCCGGCAACTTTCTTGATTGGCGCTTTTAACGAACCAAATGCACGAGAACCCGCAACTTGCGCAATTACTTCATTAATGAATCCACCATGTGAAGGTCCTTCTTGAACCACCATTAAACGACCTGTTGATTCAACAGAGTCAAAAGTTGTGGTCATATCTAGCGGAGATAATGTGCGCGGATCAATAACTGTGACACCTATACCTTCTGCAGAAAGTATCTCTGCTACTTCCAGAGATTTCTTAACCATGATTCCGGTAGCAACAATTGTTAAATCTTTTCCGGTATGAACTACGCGACTGACGCCAAGTGGAATTCGCGACGCGCCTTCTGGTACTGGTTCCCAACCTGGAGTTTTATAAAGCAATTTATGTTCCAAAAATACAACTGGGTTCGGGTCATCAATTGAAGATAAGAGGAGACCTTTCGCATCTGCCGGGTTTGAAGGAACCACAACTTTTAAGCCTGGAACGTTGGTAAACCAATTCTCAACAATCTGTGAATGTTGAGCTGCGGCACCGGTTCCGGAACCTTGAGGTGCGCGAATAACCATAGGAACATGTAGAGCGCCACCCAACATAAAGTGAATTTTTGCAGCCTGATTTGCTATCTGATCCATTGCTTGTGCTGTGAAATCAGAGAATTGAATTTCCGCTATTGGGCGCATTCCAGCAAGTGCAGCTCCAACTGCTGCACCGATATAACCTAATTCAGAGATTGGAGTATCAATAATTCGTTCTGCACCGAATTTTTCAAACATACCTGCTGAGACACCAAAAGCGCCGCCGTAGATGCCAACATCTTCTCCCATGAGAAATACTTCAGGACGTTCTTCCATAGCAATAGTCATTGCTTCGCGAACTGCTTCTGCCATTGTCAACATGCGATCTGACATTTAGAGCACCGCCCTAAAAACAGCTGCTTCGAGACCGGCAGGTTCGGCAGATTTTGCCTTAACAGATTCGTTTACAGCAGAAACAATTTCATCTGTAGCTTGCTGTTGTACCGAATCCATCTCTTCTTGAGTTAATAAATTCTTTTCAAGTATTAGAGACATAAATTTTGCGATAGGTTCTTTGCTTTTCCACTCATCAATTTCTTCTTTTGTACGGTAAAGATTTTTATCGGATCGAGAGTGGCCTTTCCAACGATAAGTCACGCATTCTAGGAGAGTTGGCCCACCGCCGTCGCGGGCCATTTTCACGGCCCGCTCGGCAGCCTCGTAGACAGCAACAACGTCATTGCCATCGACAGTCACACCAGGAATTCCGTAACCGAGTCCGCGGTCGGCCAAATTCTCCAGTGCGAATGCTTTTTCTGTGGAATTAGACATTCCATATTTATTATTTTCACAAACAAATATCACTGGCAATTTCCAGATAGCTGCCATATTTGCAGCTTCATGAAATGCTCCTTCATTTAAAGCTCCGTCTCCAAAAAAAGAAACCACCACAGTTCCTTTTTTCATTAACTTTGATGCAAGAGCTGCTCCAGTAGCTATTGGAATTCCACCAGCAACAATGCCGTTTGCTCCAAGATTTCCTGTTTCAACATCAGCGATGTGCATCGATCCACCGCGACCTCCGCAGTAACCAATTTCTTTACCAAGTAATTCTGCGATCATCCGAGTCAAATCAGCACCTTTTGCAATGCAATGACCATGACCACGATGTGTAGATGTGATTTGATCTGTTAACTCAAGGGTCATACAAACACCAGTGGGAGAAGCCTCTTGTCCAACTGATAAATGCATGGTTCCATGCATCATTCCTCGGCCAAATAAATCTTCAACAGCCTCTTCGAATTTTCGAATTTTCCACATGTAAAGCAACGCATGTTTTGCGTGCTCTCTTGAAGAGAGTGGATGCCCAATTAGTAACTCTTTAGAGACCATATAACTACTTTCACATTTGTGCAGTTGCTTGAAAATATGTTCATATTAAACAACATCGTCTTCAATTACGCTACCCCTATGAAGGAATTTCTCGCCAAAGTCGGATCTCCAGTTGGATTGCATGCACGTCCCGCAGCATTATTTGCACAATCTGCTAAATCTTCTGGTTGTAATGTGTCGATCGCCAAAATCTCAGAAGATGGCGCTGAGTCGCAAATTGTAGATGCTTCTTCAATTTTAAAAATAATGACCCTTGGAATTAAGTGCGGCGAAACTATCAAGGTTCAAGTTGAAGGCGATAACGAAGAAGCTGCAGCTGCTGCTCTACAAGCAATTGTGGAAAGCACCGAGCATTAATTTTTTATGAGCAATTTGCAAAAGCTAAGAACAGGTACCGGCGTTGATGCGCATAAATTTTCGCAATCAGTTTCGGATGGGCCATGTTATTTAG
>Ga0255147_1000371_pt1 | contig 13909 bp, 14 predicted proteins | sample Atl_Miss_RepA_8h_FD_183034 | JGI IMG/M metagenome (GOLD analysis project Ga0255147, IMG submission 183034) | Freshwater microbial communities from Altamaha River, Georgia, United States - Atl_Miss_RepA_8h | ecosystem: Environmental > Aquatic > Freshwater > River | place: USA: Georgia | collected... | reverse complement strand
ATATAAGTAGTTATATTAATTTATATAAACAATTGTCCACATTAAAAGGGGTCACCCTTTTTGACTTTATATTTGACGATTTAAACTACTGTTACCTTCCAGGCCGAAGGTCGGGAGCCGAGAGCTACGACGGGCCGAACTTCTTAAAATTATTCTACTGGGAGGTTGACTACAAAGGCGTGCGGCGACGTGCTGAAAGTTTAATTAGCCAAAAGAACGCATGCCTGGATCTTTTTCTAAAGATAGCCATCGAAGAAAAAGACCATATAAAAATCTCAAATATGCTGTTTTTGAAAGGTCCTGATGTGTCTCTTGATCTTGAAAAAGCTGTTTGGTAATAATTCAACTTTTACTATTAACAACTGTAAAAATGTAAAAAGTGATTGCAAATCGTAAATTTCAACCGCCTTTAAAACAAACCCAACCGCTATAAAGAATCTATTCTATATTGCCTGTTTATTGAAGAACTCAATGAACATGTCAAGGTGCGATTGGAGGGAGTCAAGGGATCTGCTAAAGCACCAACTGGCCCGTCCCATCCTTGCTAAGTCGGACCTTATCCTAGCACACACATGGTTCAGCCAGAACATAGCGGAAAAGCCCGTTCTTTGCTCGCCCTTCTTAGGGGCTTTAAGAGGTTTATGAACGAAGTTTCTGCCAATGGCTATTTTGCCTCTTGTCTCGTGACTCAGAGATTTAAAGATATGGCGAAGAAATATAATAAGAAAATAGATTGAGTTTTCTATAAGTTCAGCCGATTTTTCTATAAACTGGGGCTTTTGTCTATGAACTGGGACCAAATTAAAGAAAAGGCTCAAAAAGAGCAAGAAAAGGTAAAAGAAATTCTTAATAATGAGGGTGTTATCCGTGTTTTGGTCGCGGCACAAGATAGGGGTCTTTTGCGATTTAATTTTCATCTTAAGGCTAAGGTTGGCCCAGTTTTCGTTAAGGACCTTCTTTTGGCTTGTGAAGTAGATGAACGCATGACAGAAATTCTACCGGCCCTTCTAATCGCCGGAATGAATATCGTTGACCCGGAGAACTATCCGGAAGATATTAAAAATATAGTTGTCCTCGGTCATCGTCCGGCGAAATTTAGGGAGCTTAATTATCTGCGGTGGATTGGACATGATTTTAAAGAACGTGCCGAACAACGAACTAAAGAGAACGGAAAGTGATGAAAGACAATATAACTTATTCCTTCTAAACAAATTGCATCAATATTCCAATATTTATTAACATGAAAGTAGGGAAATTTTCGGTTATATTTTAAAATCCTGAAAAATATTAGTGAGACTTAGGTAGAGTATTTAAATAATCGGTATTAAAAATTTGTTCTATGAGTCTTTCGCTTTCTGTTTGAGTCAATTTTCTATAAGCCAAAGAAGGAGACATGAGCGACTTCGGTTCGTCATTGTCGTCATGTCCGTACCAGATGTGCATTATCTCATGGTACACCATAACTCTCAGAGCATATTTATTTTTGAATACCTCAAGCTTATTCTTAAGAAACTCGTTGTTATCATCGACGAACTGATTCGGGTCGATAATATTGATTCGATAGAAATACTGTCCATTGGTGCAAGTTGTACGAAAATTGTATGCCAGACTTCGGTCATTTTTATTATACTTTGTGTATTCTTCATAATTCACGAATTCAATGCTAGCAAGACGATTGATTTCGTCTAAATTAAAGTTATATTTCCCACTGTCCTTTATTGAATCTATGAAGTCTCCCAAAATAGAAGAGAGAGATTGGTCATTCGTAGATGTTTGCAATGAATTGACAGAACATCTTGGGTCATTTGGCTCTTTATCGCCTTCATCATCACGGCCGCATGCTGCAGTTAAAGCTACTAAAGTGAAGAAAGATAATTTTATCAGATAATTACTTATTTTTCTAATAAGCATTTGATACCCTCGTAAAATAAAAGAAGTATGCAATTAATAATTATTTTATCGGGTGCTTAAAAGTAAAATTAAAATGAGGTTGACGATTTAAATAAATGAATCTTAACCTCCTGTTTTTTTGAAGATAAAAATAGATGAGCAGAAATGTTTTAAAGGTAATTTAAACCTATTTCTGCTTTATTTAAAATTGACATGCTATATAGTTTCCGATGAATGTTTTAGATAAATTAATCGGTGAGAATACATGAAAAGTTTTAATTTAATTAAATATACACTAATATTTTCAGCAATTTGTTTGTCTGGTAAGGCTAGTTCTATCGATAAAGAAAGCCCATCATATTTTTGTTATTTTATAAAAAACAAAAAAGAGTCCTCTAGCGAAAATAGGAACTTTGACAGGAGGTTTTCTATAGAAGAGGAGGATAGCGAAGATTGTCAAGGATTTGAATTTGAGGTTTATTCGACGATAAAGACGAAACTATGCTTTAATTCAAAGTCTGGAAATTATAGGTTTTCACTTTTCGACATTTATATTAGCCCACTGAAGCAAGATGATTTCCGTGTTTGCGGTACTGAAGAGAAGGCCATACTAGAAGGAAAAGCATGTAAAAAAGTCTCGATAGCTGTTGCTGATAAAAAAGAGTCTGTTTCTGAGGAGTCTCCAAAAAATCTTGTAGAGGTTACTTCCCGTATTATATGCGATTGAATATATCACATATGCTCTGATACAAAAAAATAGAGGGCTATAGCTAGCAGTGAGTAGAGAAGGCAAGAAGCGAGTTGAATGTATTCCATTTTAAACCTATTTATAATAAGAGAAGAGGACTTATATATTAAATGCCTTCTACTATATATAAGTCCTCTTACCGTGAGTTCACTCAGCAGCGGGAGCCTTGGGCTTATTTTTGCTGCCTTTAGGACGGCCGCGGCCTCGCTTAACTGGTTGAACTTCTTGACCTTGTACTTCTGTTGCGACTTGATTCGTTGTCATGATAAGACTCCTTTTTTTTTGTTTTAGCACTTTGTTGTGCCATGTTTTTCATATAATACTTATCGACAATATTTAACAAAAAATTACCAAAAATAAACAAATATTTTTAATCGAATAAAATTAGTCATTTATTATGTAATTTTCAGGTAATTTTCTTTTAGTCATGTAAGATATGGAAATTAAAAAGATTTAGGTCATATAAAACTAAAATCATAGGGATAATGATTGATGGAGGTCTAACCGAGATGTGATTAAATTGATAGAAATTAATTTGTTATAATATTATCACTAAATTTAAAGCAGCATTAATTCGATTATAATTCTAGAGATTCCTGCTATATTGGGGGAGATGATGCTAAAGAAAATAGTGCTGACATTAAATCAAAAGTCAAACGAGAATATTATCCACCTTATAACAACACATGCCATACCTAAAAATAATGAGCTGGGGTAGACAACGGGAGGTTTTGGAAAGTGAATATTTTTTTTCATTAATGTTGAATTTTTCTTATGTTTATTTTTTATTTTTTTCTCGATCACCGGATGGCTATCCGCACGTCGTACTCCTACCATAATTTTATGAAATAAAATTTGGTGGGAGGTAGCGCGGTTTTTTTCGAAGAAAAAAATATGGGAACTCCAACCATAAGGCCCGAAGGGAATTTGGTTGGATGGGGTCCCATAATTGCCTTTTGTTTCAAAAAATTTTTGGTTCGAGGAAGTATGATAATTATCTACAACCCTATTTCAGGAAGCGGTCCGCTTCGCGTTGTGTTCGAAGACACCGACTTTTGAACCTCCCCGACCAAAGAACGCTACAGGCCTACGGCCTTCGCTATTGGCCCTGGATTCTATACCGTTGATTTACGCCCGCTTCCATCGCGTTTAGACGAAGGCTCTAGGGCGAAATCTTGGTTCTTATCAGCTACCATTTCTACCGTCTTTTCGTCCAGGACGGAGCTACTCACCATTACTGGCTTCGCTTTAATGGTTTCCCTTGGATGGGCTTTACCGCTGACGGACAAGGTTCGATGTCCTCTGGCGAAAAATCTGGCCGACGCGATGTAGGGCGTCCATTTTTCGTCCCCGTTTATGATTTTTTTTTCTACGAATGGAATGTTTTAATCTTAGGAAATAATCCCCAAGCTTATTCTGCTATTCGGGTTAAATCGCCTTATAATGTCGACTAATTTTAAAGCCAATAGCCTCCCCAAAAATAGAAGTTAAATGCCAGCGCACCCAGCATAAAAGCCAGGACAACCCAAGCTGGCAAATCTTCATTTCCCCCGCTTTTGTAGTCGCCCACTTTAATCGTGGTGGTATATGTCATAGAATATGACACAGGATAGTTGTTTGGGCGGTTGTCGCTATCCGTTTTGACTTCATAAACACTCATTTTGCGGACTCCTCTGTTGTTTTTTTTAGTTTTTAGCTATTTATTGTTCCATGCTGCTTATAAATACTTATCGAAATTTTCAGATTGAAAATTGCACTATTCTTATTTTACTAATGATTTAAGGATATAATATTTGATAATTAATTTATAATTAAAAAACTAATTTAGTGAGGGAAATTTTTCTTTTTGGATTATGGTTCGTAAAAGTCTATGTAAAGGTTATCAACTGGGGTAGTTCGTCGGTGTTTCCGAAACTTCACCAGCTATGCAAAAACATCGGAAAACAAGGTCTTATCCATATTTAAAAAAACATTTTCTATAATTTCCTAAGAAAATTCAGAATAAAGTCGTAAAACCAAGTCTATTCTTGTAGTTACAACCCAATTTATAGAGTTATCCACCCGTTGTCTACCCCAGCTGAAAAACTTTATTAACTGGGATAGAATACAGGTGGAATCAAACAAAGTGTCAAAAATATTGACAGTCTCTACGGCAGATTTAGGGCTTGTCTCTGAAATGGCTAATTCGGGACATACGAGTGTATATATTCTTAATAAAAACGGATTGTTATAAAATTTGTCTATACATTGTCTAAACTTTTTGTTAAAAGTGCCGATATAGAAGGTGTTGGTTGTGAAGTAAACAGCCAAAAACAGGAGAATGGTATGTCTAAGGTTTCGACAGCAAAAGGTAAAGAACTCTTGAATCGCAAGGTGAAACTCAACCTTGGGACAGAGGAAGAATTTGCCAAAAAAATGATTATCCAGATGCAAATAGAAAACCCTGATTTTCCAGACGAAGCTATTAGTCTATTGTTGGACAAAAATGGCAAGTTGCGAAAAGGTATAAAAAATAAATAAGGAGCTTTCGTGTTTTGTCGAATTTGTGGTTGTAGCAACCCAAAATGTCGGTGCAAACTTTGTAAATCAAAGTCCGCCAACAGGCGGCTCGCGGCATTGTCGAGCACATATAAAAACTTTCAGATGCCACAAGTTTCAACGGCCTCCTACGGTTCTACAGTTCCAACTAACGAAGAAAAAATGGGACTTAAAGTCACAGCAAACTCTCTAGCAGAGATTGATGCGGCGGAGTCCCTGAACATCACAGCTGGAACCTTCAAGCTCCAGAAAAAACCATATTCAGCAAACGACATTTTGAACACTAATTGGTTTAAGAAAAGTCACAAAGAAATGTTTGGCCTTGTATGGGATTGGGGCGGAAAATTTAGAAATCACGAGACGAACATTGGTGTCCTTCCATATGAAATAACTGCGAAGTTGGAAGGACTTGTAAGAGACACAAAAACTTGGATAGAATTTTCTTCTTACAATAAGCTAGAGATAATTGCACGATTCCATCATGGATTGGTTATGATTCATCCATTTCCAAATGGAAACGGTAGATGGTCACGCATTATTACAACCATGCTTGCACAAGCATTGGGATGCGATATAAATTGGGCAGGCTTGGCCCAAAAGGCAAACAAGCAAGTTTATATAAACGCTCTACAAGAGGCGGATAGCCGCAAATTTAAGCCTATAGTGGCGGTTATGTCCGATTTGGTTAAAGAAAATAAACAATGAGAACAGAGAACCAATTTGAATAAAACAGCATACAAAGCTCTTCGAGTTACCGAGCACGAATCCGAACTAATTGCTATAGCAGCAAAATTCTCCCGTCAATCAATGTCTGCTTTTATCATGTCAGCTGTTATGGAAAAATCAATTAAGATGCAAGAGTCATTACCAGAAAAACAAAAGCAGGCAATGCGAAAAGTTTTGGAAAAACTTTATTCAGAAAATTGAAATCTATCCGCCGATTTTTCGTCTATGGTCTCGCCGTGTAAACCCTGTTATTGAAATACTCCATGAACATATCCAGGTGTGCTTGCAAAGCATCGATAGACCTTGAAAAGCACCAACTCCGCCTCGCTAGCCTCGACACATCTGCCCTAATCCTTGCGCAAACGTGGTTGTGCCAGAACATATTATCGTGCCGATTTCTGTCGGGTAATAAATTCCGGTAATGTGGAACCACGGAATGCTTGGCATTGCGAACAACCTGCGAGATTAAGTCTGGATAAGAAGTCCCTCCGTCCGTGAATATGGTGATAGGGTCGCCATTAGCCGCTATTGCAATGGCACCCAAGGCATTCACACGGCCCTCTGGACGGAAATCTTCGCGGATAGGTATAGGAAGTCCCTGCTTTTTAATTTTCTCGATTATACGGCCTTTCAAAGGCATTTTAGAAACCTGAATATCAACAATCCGACCAGAGTCTTCATTGACAGCAATAGAAATGGAAACTGGATTTTTCTTGCTGCCTACCTTTGACTCCATTTCGTCGAATGAATAACGGGTTCCAAAAAACAAATCGGTATCTTGCAGACTTTGTTCGTGTTTTTTGCGAAAGAAAGCCACGTGCGATATTATCCGCTGAGCCAAGGTTTTCCTATTAACCCGCAATAGAAATGCGGTGCGACGGAAACTGACACCTGCCGTGTATGTTCGCAGGAATTGGCTGTTAATTTCTGGTTTCTTTTGGCGGTAGGTGAGGCGACCGTAGGTGCCGTGAAACCGCTTTCCGCAAGCTTTGCAGCGGTATTTTTGAACCTTTTCCTTCTTGCCCATTGTTCGCTGGTGGAACCCGTCTTTACAAAAATCAAACGACGGAGTATGGTGATTTTTGCAGTCCTTATTCGGACATATCCTTGGTTCCTGACCTCTTTTGTCTCGCATTCTTGCCTCCTAATCATCACCTGATCGGTGGCGGTAAGAACCTTCTTGAGAATTTCTTAGGAAATTTCTGGAAGTGAGATAAAAAACCGCAACTTCAATGTATTACAATCAAAGAATTACAACCTCCACAGGCGAAATACCCCAGCTGAAAAACTTTACTTTATTTATTAATTTTCCAACCTAAAACTAATATCCAAAAATACAAAAAATAAAAAACGAAGATCTCTCTTTTGAGATTCTTCGTCAGACAGAACAAATAAAAATTCAAAACTCAACGTTAGACGAAAGGTACTTAAGACGAACTCAAACGATTGACTATTTGTAAATCGTCAACTCTTGATGACGCCAAAAAATACACTTCCACCTTTAGCTTTTGACAAAGCCTTATTAATTTTATTTACAAGTTCTTCTGTGTCTATGTTAACACCCAAATCTATAATCTTATTTTTTTGTTTAGGTGAGTCTGATGCTGTCTGCTTTTTTGGTCTACCAACTCTACCAACAGATGAAGAGTTAGAAACTTCTAGTGATTTAGGAGGGCGTCCAGGACCTTTATGTTGTGAGGAAGACTTGGGAGGTCTTCCTGGCCCCTTTTTGGGAGCATTTAATTTTTCCGAGGTAACTTTAGGTGGTCTCCCTGGACCTTTGTGTGGTGTAATTGATTTTTCAGATGAAGCCTTAGGCGGTCTACCTGGTCCCTTATGTGGTTTGATTGATTTTTCAGATAAAGACTTAGGAGGCCTTCCTGGTCGCTTTTTAATTTTAACTTCAGAAGATTCAGCATTTTTAGGCGGTCTACCTGGTCGTTTTTTAATTTTAACCTCAGAAGATTCTGCATTTTTAGGTGGTCTCCCCTTCCCTCTCTTTTCAGGAACACTAATCTTTTTCACTGCCATTTTTTCTTTTCCTTTCTTGAACTTACTCTGTTGTGAATCTTCTTCCTCTGAAGTCGAATCGATATCAGAATCTAATTCCTCTTGCTCCTCCTTTTCATAAGTCTTTTCATCGTCGTAGAGGTCTATCTTATCATCGAAGTCGTCCATATCATCTTCCTCTTCATTTTTGCCACCTTCTTCAATTTCCTCATCGTAAAAATCATCATCATCCTCAATTGACGACTCCTCGTCATCCTCAAGCCTCGGATTCTTCTTGTCGTTTTTAGTGCTCTTCCCATAATTTTTAAGTGGCCATGGAGTTTTAGAGGCAAACATAGAATCTTCTAAACCGTCCTCTTCTGGTAAATCGTCATCGATTAACATCTCTGTTTTCACTTCAGATGAAATTCCACTATATTCAGGATATTCAACATCATCTCTCGTGTCAATTTGTCCAACTAAATCTTTGACAGAAAAAACATCTACATCCTCATTAATATTACTTAAAATACTGTCATTCATAACAACCTCTTATTAACACAGTTAGAACCTAACGATTTTTTTAGCATAATGGGTTAATTTCGTCTACGAAATTTACTCAATAAATTAGAAAAAACACCATTTTCAATCTAATGAATTATTATTTATCTCAGTAATTTCATGGCATTAAATTACTAAAACAGAATCACCACAGATAAGACAGTGAAATATAATCTTTGTTATGCTGAAACTTTAAATTAACCAAAAAAATAAACAGACCGTTTATATGTGAATACAAAAGAAATAATGCATAGGTTAATAATGACAATTAAGGACATTTTAAATCATAAAAATGAGTTGGATGACTCCGATTTGATTGGTTTAATTTCAAGGAATCCAAGCAAAATAACAATCTCTGAAATAGAGAGTTTTTATGTTAATAAAAATGCGATAATGAATTTAAATAACAATAAAGATGTAGTTCCTGAATACAGGGATTCTAATTATAAGTTTTTTCAAGGCTCCGTCCTTAAAGAAATTAAGAGAATCAAAAAGTCTTTACGGCAGCCTGGACAACCTAAACCATATTACATCTCATTTTTAATGAATGAAGAGCATATTTATGAAATCTCGGCCAGGGTTGGTTCTATTTGTAATGAAAAAGAACTTTTTACGAAAAAAGGCTTTGTAGATGTTAAGGTAGGTAACCCAACAGATGATGATTTTTGGCAGGATGATATCCATCAGAAGAGGGGTTTCTTAGTTGAAAATATCCCAACAACTAATAATGAAAAGGCTATTAGAGAAGCCGTATGGATTGGGTGTGAAGATGCTTATATGAGGGCTCTATCAAGTTATCATGAAAAAAAATCAACTACATTCCCTGATGAATTGCATAGCACCAATGGTTTTGGCACATGGACTTATAATGACAAAAAAACAGAAGGCAAAACTGTTGTAAATAAACTAGTACTAAATAAGAAACTAGCAAAAGACATAATTAAGAGTTTATCTTTGTATGCTTCTGAATTAACTGGGATTATGACTAGTAATGTAAGCCTATTGTTTTCTTCAAACATTAGAACTTTGGTAAATTCTGAGGGATTTCGCTCCTCAGAAGAAGATTCTTATGTAAATATAAAAGTCTCCATGAAGTTTAAATTCAATAATTCTGAAATTATAAAGCGGGCGAACTTTTCTTATAAAAGTATAGAAGAACTACCTAATATTCACTTAATGTGCTATGAGTTATTGATTTTATCGGCCGTAGCTAGATACGAGGCCAAGTCTGGTCGGTCAGGCAAACTTGATTCTTATGTAGGACCGGTCTTATTGTCCGCCGATGCTGCTGGTACATTAGTCCATGAGGTGATAGGACACCGTGTGGAAAGCGGTCGCTTACTTTCTTCAAGTGAAAGCGGTTCAATTCTAAAGCCAGCCAAAACAAAATTAATGAACGGCGATTTAGTCTTCTTTGACGACCCTAATATATCTAGTTTCAATGGAGTCAGACTTTACGGAACCTACTCCTTTGATGACGAAGGTTCTCGTCCTGAAAGGGCCATATTAATCAAAGACGGGAGAGTTTGTAACATCCTAACCACGAGAATTTCCGTTAAGAATCGAGGACATAAATCGAATGGCCATGCTAGGTCGGATGGAGAAGGCCGTCCTACAGCTAGGATGGCCAACAGTTTTTTTATACCAAAACAAGAGGCCACAGGAAATAGTTGGATTAAACTCAAAAATATTCTAAAAACCGAAATAGTAAATAATAAACTTCCTTTTGGTATTATAATCCTTGTCAGTGACACAGGAGAAACAAATCTTTCTAATGACGATGTACAGGCTTTTCGCGGCTCGGTAGACCTCATGCTTAAGATTTATCCAGACGGGAAACAAGAAATAGTACAGCCTCTCGATTTTGCAGGCACTCCGCTATCTTCATTATCCTCAATTATATCTTATGGCGATAAAACATCCACTACAAACCACTATTGTGGCTCCGACTCTGGATTGATAGCTGTATCTACAACTTCCGTTGCTATTTTGATGAATAAACTAGAACTGCAACAAAAGTCATCTATATAATACCGTGAAGCCCATCCAAGTGACCTTGAAGAGCCACATTGTTTTCCTTGGCCAGATAATTTGTGAAATAAATTAAATTTTTTATAGCAGAGCAAAAAAGATAGCGGACATTTTAATTACCCACTTTTTAAAAACAAAGACTTTTTAATTGATTCAATATCTTAATTCCGATTTATTGTATCATTTCTTATTTTTTGGGGAAAAAAATGAACAAGGATTTAGTCGAGATCTTTAATTCTGTTAAATTTAAAAACTCTAATGAACCAGAATTTATTCAGGCTGTGGAAGAGGTCTTGACAAGTTTATCCCCTGTCATAGAAAGTGATAAGAAATATTTAAAAAATGGTGTCATTGAAAAACTTTTAGAGCCTGAAAGACAAATAATATTTCGAGTGCCTTGGATTGATGATAAAGGTAAAGTTCAAGTAAATCGAGGTTTTAGGGTTCAATTTAATTCTGCTATAGGCCCTTACAAAGGAGGACTAAGGTTCCACCCTTCCGTTAATCTTGGTGTCATAAAATTTTTGGGATTTGAACAAATATTTAAAAATTCATTAACTGGTTTACCATTAGGCGGGGGTAAGGGTGGTTCTGATTTTGACCCAAAAGGTAAATCTGATGGTGAAATCATGCGATTTTGCCAAAGTTTTATTCTTGAACTTTGGCGACATTTAGGACCAGACACCGATGTTCCAGCTGGAGATATCGGAGTTGGAGGAAGAGAAATAGGATACATGTACGGAATGTATAGAAAAGTAAAAAATGACTATACGGGAGTTTTAACTGGCAAATCACCTGGATGGGGTGGTAGTCTTGCAAGGAAAGAGGCTACAGGATATGGCCTTCTTTATTTTATGGAAGAGATGCTTGCGACTAAAAGCGAAAAAGTTGATGGTAAAGTAGTGACCATCTCAGGCTCTGGGAATGTAGCTATTTATGCCGCTGAAAAAACCGCCATGCTTGGCGGTAAAGTTATAGCTATGTCTGACTCAGATGGTTTTATTCATGACCCTCAAGGTATAGACCTCGATATAATAAAAAACATCAAAGAGCATAATAGGGGAAGAATTAAGGAATACATTATAGAAAGACCATCAGCCAGTTATTTCATTGGATGTGAAGGTATTTGGGCGATTCCTACCGACATAGCTCTACCATGTGCTACACAGAATGAACTCGGTTTTAGCCATGCCTCCGTGCTAATCAAAAATGGCTGTATAGCGGTCGGAGAAGGGGCTAATATGCCAACTACACCTGAAGCTATTTCAACTTTACAAAATGCCGGAGTATTATTTGCCCCGGCTAAAGCATCGAATGCAGGCGGTGTCGCAACCTCAGGTCTTGAGATGTCTCAAAACTCATTAAGAATGTCTTGGACATTCGAGGAGGTTGATATGAAACTTAAAAACATTATGAAAAATATTCATAGTGATGCCTTTGAGACAGCTAAAAAGTATGGCAAACAAAACGACCTTGTAATGGGTGCTAATATTGCGGGTTTTATTAAGGTTGCAGAAGCTATGGATGCTTTAGGCAATATTTGATTTTTAAATTTTCAATAGCAAATGGATACTTTATTGTGGCAAAAAATGATGAAAAAGAAATTAAAAATTTTAACTCTCCTTCAACCAATATTATTGGACGATTAGATAAAAATAATGGCTGGCAACTAAAATATTATGAATACTTGGAAGGCCCTCATGGAGAGGCTATATTTGAAAATTGCGAGCACTGCGGCAAGTCGATTAGAAATGTATGTAGTATTGTTTCTTTCAATGGCGAAGAAAGTAAGGTCGGCCCTGATTGTGCCTTTTCTTTGCTAACTTTAGATAGCGAAGACATTAATAGGTTAAAAAATTTTGTAGGTAATAGACTAAAACAAAAGAAATTTTTGAATGCAGTTCTTTCATATATAGAGGAAATAAGCAATTTTGATGATGAAATAGAAAACGATATTTATAGTTTATCTATTAGGTTTTATATTAATGGCGGAATTGAACTTTTGAATGACAAAAGTAAAAGAGAATTAGCATTTTTAAAAAAGGTTATGAATTTGAACTATTCAAATAATTCTAAGTGGCTATTAGAACTACTTTTGGATGCAGAGAAAAGACTTTTATATTCCAAAGGGTACGAGGGTTTCTCTCGTAATGGTGACTACTTAAACCACCATCTATACCTATCGAAAAAAGCTATTAGAACATGGTATAGAATTCTCTTGAGAGAAAAAAAATCAGAATTGGTTAAAGCTATCAAAGAATCTTTTAACAACGGTATTGAAAGTAGAGATAAAAAATATTTTTTCAGCGAAAAAAGACAAACCTTCGTATCAGCATTTCTAGAGGATTATATGGATATATTGGCTGTAGATAATAATTTTTACGATGAATAGCAAAATGGAGTATTACTTTGAAAATAGCACTATTAGATACAGAAACGAGCGGACTTAACTTTCAGAAGGATTTCATTGTATCATTTTCTATTAGAGTGTTCAGACTCCCTGAGTTCACTGAAGAAGTTAATTACTACACTCTAATTAAACCCAATGAAACTAAAGACAATACAATTGACTTTTCATCTAAGGCTTTTGAAGTTAATAAAATTAAGAGAGAAGACCTAGAGAATGCTCCTGACATACAAAACGTAAAACACACTGTCGAAAACTATCTTAGCGACTGCAAATTTATAATTGCTCACAATGCGAACTTTGATAAAGCAATGTGCGAAGGAAAACAAAACTTCAACTCAAACTTTAACAAAAAGTGGATATGCTCCTTACATGATTTACCGATAGATTACTTTACAGGAATTAAAAATAGAAAATTATCTACTTACGCTGAAATACTTAACATGGACAGCAAAAATGCACACAACTCTTCTTTTGATACTTACATACTTTCGGAAATGTTAAAGAAAATCGATTCTCCTGTTGATTATATTGAAAAGCATTCCGCTAAAAAACAATTCTATATAGCTCCATATGTCAGTATAGATGAAGTGTTCGTTAAGAAGTTTTTACAAGAATATGGATTTTATTATAACTACGAACTTAAAAGGCATGCCAGGAAGTTGTCTGACATGGAAATTAATGAAATTATTTTCCCTTTTGATATTATTAGTGACGATAAAGTCTATGTAAAAAAAGCAAATACAATAGGCAAAAGCCTTATAGACTACAATGTGAGGTATTTTAACAAGACACCGCAATCTTTATGCGAAGATTTAAGGGAGCAAATTCTAAATATCAAAAAAATAAATGAAGAAGACCTTCATAGCATACTAAACAACGAGAATTTTTCTTCTAAAATTATTAAGGAGTATAAGAGAAATAATCTAGACACAGGCTTTATTTATGACCTGTCGTTAGATATCAATTAATTCCTTTAAGAATTTTAGTACTTTATCATAGGTTGTGCCTTTTGATTT
>Ga0255147_1000369_pt1 | contig 13999 bp, 12 predicted proteins | sample Atl_Miss_RepA_8h_FD_183034 | JGI IMG/M metagenome (GOLD analysis project Ga0255147, IMG submission 183034) | Freshwater microbial communities from Altamaha River, Georgia, United States - Atl_Miss_RepA_8h | ecosystem: Environmental > Aquatic > Freshwater > River | place: USA: Georgia | collected... | reverse complement strand
ATATAAAAATTATGAAATGGGAAGTGGTTGACTTGTGTAATGAAAAACATAAATGTGTTGAAATTAAAGACAATAAACCATGTAATAAAATCGCAAAGTATCATAAAAATCATTTATATTTTTGTCAAAGTCATTCTAAAAAGAAAGAATATGAAGTCCCTCCTGACCATTTAAGAGAGAAAATAATGAAAAAAACAAAATTAGAAGAATTAATAAATATTACAACGAATTTGAATATTACAATTGATAAACCATTCACAAAAAATAAAGTAATCGAAAAAATAAATGAATATAAATCACAACATTTTTTTGATATAGTGGATAATATAAAAGCAACTGAACATAATTTAGTTGAATTAGGAATAAATTTAAAAGATAAATTAGATACACGTCTACAATCACAATCATTGGATACAATAGATTTAGTTTTAATCGAAAATCAAATAAGTCCTATTGCGAATCGAATGAAAACAATACAAGGAATGATAGCCCAATATTTGATTATGAGAGGTGTTAAAAATATTGTATTTTATTCTGCTATAAATAAATTAAAAACATTCATTGGAGGCGATAAAACATCTTATTCTGAGAGAAAAGATTTGAGTATTTTGTATACAAATCAAATTTTATCAAAAACAAACTCATTAAATGAATGGAACGATTATTTTAATAGTCATAAAAAAAAAGATGATTTAGCAGATTCGTTTTTACAAGGTTTATCATACTTAATACAGCATTTTGATATAAATCTTAAATTTTAATTTTAAATAGTAGAATTTTTTAAAAATTTTAGAATTTATTAAATTCAATTTATTAAAATTAAATATTTATAATTCGTAATACTTAAAATTATATGTTCTTATCATAATAATAATGTTTGAACCAGAGATTATAGATATTGGCGGATCAAAAGAATCGGTTATTAGCTTTGGCGATAATTCGAAAAAATCAGGAAGTGTTAATTTTGGAGGTGGTATTGAATTGTTAATGAATGAAAAAAGAAAAGATACAGGCTCAAAAAATCCATCAACTGATATAGATTTAGGAGATATTAATGAACTTGAAAATGAGTTAAATGAACTCGACTTTACAGAAAAAACGGCTAGTTCAGGCGTTTCAAAATCTAGTATGTTTAAAAGTATTTTATCTAGTGGAAGCACAATGAAATTAAATACAGATGATAAAGATGACGATTTGAATTCTGTACATTCTGCTGTAGATATTAGCCAACCAATTAAAATTGGACAAGAGACAGCAAAAGAACCAACTCAGAATAAAACATGGGATGGATTTCAAAAATTTAACGATATTCCTGTTGACCCTACAAAAGTAATTCCTTTACAACCTGTATTAAATAAAGAGGAGTTATTAAGAGAGAAATTTAAATGTTTAAGAAAATTAGAAGAACTTGAAAGTAAAGGCGTAAAACTATCAAAAAAATATACAATGGAGAGTAATTTACAAGAAATGCAGGGCGAATATGAAACAATTGTAGCTGAAAAGGAAAAGCAAAATAGTATTAAATTTCAAGGTAAAATGTTAATGGCTTGTATTACTGGTATTGAATTTTTAAATAATAAATTTGACCCATTTGATATAAAATTAGATGGATGGAGTGAACAATGTAATGAGAATATCAATGATTATGATGAAATATTTGGAGAATTACATGAAAAATACAAGAGTAAATCTAAAATGGCCCCTGAACTGAAATTATTGTTCCAATTAGCTGGTTCGGCAATTATGGTTCATATGACAAATACAATGTTTAAATCAGCCATACCAGGAATGGATGATATTATGAGACAAAATCCTGATTTGATGAATCAATTTACTCAAGCTGCTGTAAATTCAATGAGTAATACAAGCCCTGGATTTGGAGGATTTGTAAATAGTTTTATGAGTGGTAGTGGAAGCAGTGGAAATGGACCTTCGTCGTCTAATTCCAATTTACCCAGAACTAGTCAACCGCCACCACCACCTGTGGCTACACAGAGTATTTACAGAACAAGTACAAATGGACCAACAAATCGTCCTGATATAACAACCGCAAGAGGAGATGGTATAGATATAAATGATACTTACGGTAGAGCAGGTGGTGCGGATAGAAGTTCAAAACGTCCTGAAATGAAGGGACCACGCGATATTAGTGATATCTTATCTAATATGAAAACGAAATCAATTACGATTCAACCTCCTAATGGAGATGAAAATGATAGCACTATAAGTGTAAAAGATTTAGACGATATGAATAAATCCAAAGCACCAAAATCAAAACGTAAACCTAGAAGCGAAAAGAATACTGTAAGTTTAGATATTTAAGTATTTTGATTGGTTGTATTTTATAATAAGATGTTGATAATTTAATATATTTTGATATACAATTGAAATATATTAAATATATATTATTATTATTAATCTATGAATCCAAAGAATAGTATGAATAATGATACAAAAAATTATATTTTGATTGATGGAAGTTACTTTATATTTTATAGATATTATGCTCTTATACAATGGTGGAATGTTTCGAAACAAGAACCTGTATTAGATAATCCATGTGACAATGAACGGTTTATTGAATTATATAAAACAACATTTATAAAAAAAATACATGAAATTTCTAAAAAATTAAAAATATCAAACCCTATTTATATAGTTGGAAAAGATTGTCCAAGAGAGAAAATATGGAGACATTCATTTATTGAACATTATAAAGAAACAAGAAAATCAGATAATTATGCGGGTTTCTTTTTTAAATTAACATATGAGGAAAACTTATTTGAAAAAGCTGGTGTCAACCATGTGGTATCATATCCAGAATTAGAAGCAGATGATTGTATTGCTTTAACATGTAAATATATATCTAATGTTTATAATCAAGATTCGTATAATATATATATTATTGCGAATGATATGGATTATATTCAATTATTGAGTCACAATATTTACATTTATAATTTGAAATATAAGTTGATAACGAATATTAATACGCAAGATGAAGCAAATAAATATTTATTTTGTAAAATTTTAATGGGTGATAAAAGTGATAATATACCTTCTATTTTTCCAAAATGTGGAATAAAAACAGCAATTAAATGTTACGAAGATAAAAAATATTTTGAAAATAAACTAGAAAATATAGATACTCGTCAATTATATGAGAGAAATAGAAAAATAATAGATTTCAATCACATACCTCAATATTTAGTAGATAATTTTTTGAAATATTTAGTTTTAAACGTTTATTTTAATTAAGTATAATAATAAATAATATATATTTATTATTATATATGGAAAATACAGAAGAATCGTTTGATGAATATATTAAACGTATAACAGACAATATAATTTCAACAAATGATAAATCAATATATAAAAATAATGATTATATCAATAATTTATTATTTAAATTAAAAAATGTAGATATTACGTTTGGATATTTTGATTTATTAGAGGAATCAAAACAATTATTACCACTTTTATTAAATATGTCAGCATTAATACCTATGATGGATATTGATAGTTTTAATAATCAATTTGGGGGCATGACGCCTGAATCTTTATCGTCACCACCACTAGAGCAAGATGATAAACTCGATATTATAAATTTGAATATGAATTTATTAAATATACAAAAAATAATACAAGTATATTGTGTTCAACAATATTCATTATTATCATTTTCAAGTAATATTATTTATAAACTAATTAAAGAATTATTTGAACAGGATACACATAATATAGATATAAGTGATGAATTAACTAAGTTAATAAACAAAATAAAAGGAATAAATCCCGAGATACAACCACAATCAGGAGGTTCTGTAGAAACAAAATACACAACTATAATATTTAAATTACTTTTTTTGTTATTATTTGTTATACCTGCATCATCATCGTTTGAATCAGAAGAAAGAACAGTCGATGTATTGAATTTAAATAGAAAAATTATGCAACCAACAAGTAACACTGATATAACGACATTGCCTCCTCCAGCACCAAGACAAGCAATGGGAGGTGTGATTGAATTTGGTGTTAATCCTGTTAATAATAATGCTGAATATATCATGGCTAAGAAATCTTATACCATAAATATACCCACCGATAACATGATGGCTATTTATGATGAGGATGTAAAAGAAAAATATAGCGGACTTTTTAATAGTATAAAAGAAATTCTTTATGATAAGGATTATACAACCGCTGAAGACGAAATTAAAAAGATTGTTCTTGATGTAAATGATGAATTGAGAAAATTTTCAACAAATGTTACTGATAATTGTTTTGAATTAATGAAAATGACATCAGATAATGGTATATTTCTAAATTTAAAAAGTCTAGATGATTTAGATTTTACACAAGTAAAAATTAATCAAGCAAGACAATTCGTAAAAAATGAATTATCTCAAACAAAACAACAAGCACTTGAAAGTGGAAGCGAAGCTATTGTAGATATTTCCAAGGCAAAGTTAGGAGAAGGAATTTCAAAACTTGGTAAAGCAGGTTCATATTTATTGAAATATTTATTAACAAATGAAAAACAAGTAACAGAGCAAGCAGAAAGACAAGTATTAATGGAAGATGAAGGACAAACGATAACCGCATCGAATGATAACCAAGTTGTAACATATACAAAACAAGATATGGCTATTAAATCTGCAAATGAAAAAAGTACAGAAAAAAGGTTGGACTTAGAATCGTCTTTGTATAGCGAGGCTAAGTTGTACTGTTCGAATGGCTATAATTTACAATTAAGATATAAAAATAATGAACTTGGTGTTATCGGAGATAAAGTAGAGTATTCATTTCTTATTAAATTAATTAATCTTCTTGATAAAAATATTGAGTATCAAACGTTTATATTGAATAATAAAATAAAGTCAACTGAATATACATCAGTTGATGATAAAATAAAGCAATCTGATGCTATTAAAAATAATATATTAACAAGTTTATCACAAAGATTGAATATTCTAAAAACAATCACAGAAAATATCGCTGATCTTGTAAATTTTTCTATATATTCACATATTAGTAAATTAGAGGAAAACCCTACTCCAAATTCATTAGGCGAAGTAAAAGAATATTTTGATACACAAATAATTAAATTGAAAGAACTTCTCAAATTATTAAATGAATATTTTCCATTAAAAACACAAATGATTGATGAACAAAACAAAATAGCAAGTGAAGAATCCAAAATAGAAAGACGCAAACAAGATATATTAGATACAGAATCGCAAGAAAAAAGTGTGATAAAACAAAGAGAAGCTGACCGTCATGCATTTGATACACAAAGTAGTTTGAATGCGACAAGTACTTATGTTAAAACTTTAATTAATGTTGGAACGACTTCAATCCAATTAGCAGGCGAGGGAGTATCTGAATTATCAGGTAGTGCTGTTTCGGCAGCAATGAAAATTCCATTAACCGTCGCAGAGAAGGCAGCAGATGATGTATTCAAATTTGGAAATAATTTGTTATATAAAATATTTACGAATCCAAGTGGATGGATTGCTGTAAGTATACCAATGATTTGTTTTTTTATTTATATGAAACATTTGACAAAAAATATAAAATTTTTTTTATGGGATAGAAATCCATTTGTGATGATTTTATATGGAGGATATGTATTTATATATCAATTGATAGCTATACCATCTGGATATATATTAAAATTAATAAATGTGGCATTGTATAACAGAGGTACTATTCCACTAGCTGATGCGGAAGCAAAGGCAGCTGATGCGGAAGCAAAGGCAGCTGATGCGGAAGCAAAGGCAATCGCAGCAGCGGAAGAAGAAGCGAGAAAAGCAGCGGAAGAAGAAGCGAGAAAAGCAGCGGAAGAAGAAGCAAGAAAAGCAGCGGAAGCAGCAGCAGCAGCTACAGCAACAGAATCTAGCTTAGCTCGATTACCACCACCACCTCCTCCTCCTCTACAACAAGGACCACTACAATCATTTTCATCATATGGTATGAGTGCTATTCAAAACCCAATAGGTATTCCTTTAAGAAAATTATTTGCGAAAACATATACTCCACTGGAAAATGAGGCAGCTCAAGGATTATCGTCTTTAATAAATGAGATTAATGAAGACGAATTATCTAATTTATTTGGATTAATGAAAATACAAACACAATCCCAGGGTGGAAAGAAATATAGAAAAACAAGTAAGAATAAAAAGAAAAAAACAAAAAGAAACATTAAAAAAAATAATAAAAAATCTAAACGTCGTAAATAAATAAATAATTGTTTATGTATCAACTATTTGTGTTATCTTTTATATTTTTTTAAAGTCTTTTGTCTATCGATTCTATTTTTTATGGTTCTTTTCCCAGATTTTCCACCTTTAGTTAAACGATATACTGGTTTGAATTGTTTTCTATATCGAACTGGTTGGTTATATTGATTGTATTTTGTAAATTGTTGTTGATAAGGTCTATAAAATGATGGATTTTGTTGATAAAAACGATATGAATTAAATGGATATCGAACTGGTTGGTTATATCGATTGTATTTTGTAAATTGTCGTTGGTATGACCCAGGATAAGGTCTAAAAATAGAAGGATTTCTTATAGGTTTATTATATTTATATGTATCTAGAATAGGTACATCGAAATTAAATCCTAGCCGATTAAAATCTTGAATTATATTTATATGATTAATATCACAAGCTATTTTTTGTTTTTCTTCATCGTTTTCAGCTACATATAATGTTATATTTATATAATATTTTGTTAATGGTATACTTTTTTTATATGGTACGATTTTCATATTTTCATTCCACTCATATGAATGTATTAGATATGGTTTATTATAATAAGTTAATGTATTATCATCATTAAAATAAATTGATAAAATAAAATTTATATTTCTTTTGATAATATCATTTTTTTCATCTTCTGCTTCAGTTGAGGATGATTTATCCTTTTTAGTAGTATCGCCTGATTTTGGTTCTTTCTGTATTAATTTATCTTTATACATTTTAACAATTTTTATTAATTTAATCGGATTAGTAAATACATCTATAAAATTACTAATTTTAAAACTATATTCATCAAATCCTACATTTGCTTTAATTAGAGTGCTTAACGAGATAGGTATATTTGGAATAAATAAAATTTTATCTTCTCTAGATGATTTGTATATCATTCTAGGATTGAAACGTTCTATTTTTGTATTAATATTTCCTTTTAGATTAATTGATATAACTAATTCACTGATATATTTATTATATGATGATAACAAACTCATCTTATAATATATAAATATTATAACATAATATTGATGTATTTATATATCAAATAAATTATAATAATGTATATGATGTGGTATCATGTGCTGACGGTGTTATTGTAGAAGATAAATATGATAACATTTCTAATTGATTGCTTTTATATTTTTGTAATTTTGCTTTCCTTAAAATTTCTTCAGCACGCTTAATTTCATCATCTGTAATAATATTATCATTATTTGTATCAATTAGATATTGTATATTTTTAAATTTTTCAGGTAATATACAAAAATTACTATTTTCATTGAATAAATAGTCCGCTAAAATTATAAATGACGCTGTCATAATAATAGATATAAAAAGGTCTTTTGTTGCCATCCAAACAATCGCAAATATTAAAAACTCTCTAGCAACTTTATTTTTTATATATTCTTCTTGTGATTTACTAAATCTAAAAGTAACATATCTTGAACCTATATTTACTATTAATATCATTAATCCAGCAAAAAATTTACTATTATTAATACTAGATAAAGTATAATTGACTGTTTCGTGTATTTTTTTAAACATAACAATATACATAATATTCAGATATTATTTATTTTTTTTCAAAATCATATTTCGTATTTTATCATATATTTTTTTATGTGTGTTTTCCACAAGTAGACGATATCTTCTAAAAGGCTGTCTAATTTTTTCACGTATATTACCAGTAAATCCTTCTGTAATTGTTGGTATTTTTACTTTAATATAAATAGAATAAAGTAATACAAAAAAAATAGTCAATTTTATTAAATTATTAAAACGTTTCATAAGTATTATATATTATATTAATAAAATACTTATTTATTCCGATGAAATCGCGGTTGAGCTTGTCGGTCTTAATTTTTCTTCTACAGTTATACGTTCTGCCCCACTTGTTATTTTGAAATGACAATTATCTTCACACGGATTACATTTTTCATTTTCTAAATTAAATTTTAATTGTGGGAACGCATTAGTCATGTCAGCGATACTAATTTCAACACCGTCTTTCATTATTTTACTATTTTTACAGTGTAATTTTTTAAATGATGCTATTGGGTCATTTATTTCAGATGTTTCGGATGTATGAGATGTTTCGGAAACATTGGATTTAGAATCTTTATCTTTATTCATATCATCTTCCTTCTTTTGTTCTTTTGATGTAGATGAATTATCTTTAGCATGTTCTTTATCTGATTTTCCTTCATTTTCAAATCCCTCTTTACTATTTTTGTTATTTAGTAATAAAATGATAAAAAATGAAAGTAATCCTAATTTAACGTTTTCATTTAAGACAATATAGATTACGGCTACTAAACTAATTAATTTTCCTAAAGCAGACGAATATATGCCATATAAATTTACTATTAATAATATTAATAAAGCGAAATATGTAGAAGCATGTGTTTTTTTCATTTCTTTAATCATATCATTCAATCCTCTTGCTAAACTCATATATAAATATTCTATATAATTATTCTATTTAATTTTTAAATTTTAATTTTTCATCAATTATCAATTGTTGTTTATACAATTTTAAGTATGTTATAAAATAATAATATCTTAAATTTTTATAAGAATGTCATTTGCTTTTAATGCTGCACCAGTTGATAATCAAAGTTTAAATAATGAAACAAGTTCTATACAGCAAAAAAGAGAAGCAAAATTCAATAAAACAATAAAAAGAAGAGAGCCTTCTAGTCAAGTTGAATCTTTGATACAAAAGATTCATAGTACAAATACATTGGATGATACTATTGAAAATTTTACCCCTATTCCTCCTCCTCATTCTGAGAGTGTTTCAAAAACGATAGAAAAAGATAAACAACGGGTAAATAATGGCAATTCAAATGGAAATAATACAACCAATATAAATAATACAACTAATCCAAATAATATGAATGTATATGAAGCATTTTCACAAAAAGGATTGAACACTGCTGCCGCTGATTATTATCAACAATACATTCCAACACATTATAATAAAATGAGTGAAAATACAAGTGGAAATAGAGAATTATTAGAAAAATTAAATTATATGATTCATTTATTAGAAGAACAACAAGAAGAAAAAACTGGCCATGTTACAGAAGAAATTATATTATATTCGTTTTTAGGTGTATTTATAATATTTATCATTGATTCATTCGCAAGAGCAGGTAAATATGTAAGATAAACAAATATAATCAAATCATATCAGTGTAAAAAATAAAATTAGTATATATAAATAAATTTGTTATGTTTGACAGTTTTTGAAGCATAATTATATAAAAAAAAAGCAGTCGGTGAAATAAAAAACGGTTCTTTTGTAGTTATATGTTTAATAATTTCATTATTATGTGAAGTATCTTCAATTAATAATATTTTTGAATTTAATGATTTTGAAATATTATAATATGCTTGTGTAAATCCTCTATAGAATAATTTTGTAGTATCATGTTTAATTGTATTGATAGATGATATACATTCAATACTTTTTTTATTATTGTATAATGTATCTGTATTTTTAAAAATATAACAAGATAATATATTCGTATTTTGTTTCAACAAATATACAAATACAGTTTTACTTTCAATGAGAGAAATTAAATTCGATAAATGTGGTGTTATAACACAATCAAACATTTTTTTATAATTTTTAAAAAAATCTAAAAAATAATGAACAGACGATTTGTTTATTTTGACTATTTCCACTGAAGCATCCGTTATTTTATAAACATCTATTTTTTTATAACCATATGTATAATAAAAAGACAAAGGAACAATACCATTTATTTCGCCTTCTCGTTTGAATAAACTTACTTTTATTTCTTTATTATTGTGTCGCTGATTCAATTCATGGGTTTGAATAACTTGTGGCGCAATACCTTTCTTTCTATATAAATTATGAACACATAAATAATCAACATAATATAATGGAAATGATTTATCATATAATGTAATATATAATGGTCGTGTTGTCATAAATCCGATTATTTCTTGTGTGTTTATGATGTGATTGTTTTTATAATCAAATAAATTCATATCAGTTGAATAAATAGAAATAAACGATGGATATACATGATTCTCAAAATTAGATTCAAATGATTCTATTGATGGAAGATAATTAACTTCATGAGTTCTTAAAAAATATGTTTTAAGAAAATTAATAATGAATTGTTTATCAAGACTAGTTAATTCATCGTATTTAAATGTTTTAATTTCTCTCATATTACAATATTTATTAATACGAGGAAGGTCTTCATTTATAATTCTATCTGACAAAATCCAGTAGAAAATATTATAATAATGGAAAACAGGCTGTATATTCCAAAAATGATATTTTATTTTCACATAAGTAAATAATATTAAATATACTATTATTAAAAAAATAAAAAAATAAAAAATATAATTCATTTATATTAAAAATAAATTATATTATATTTAAAAACTTATTCGCAAAATAATTATACTGGTTTTTGTAATATATATAAATATTGATTATCATATTGACAACTAGACATATCAATTTGTGCGTTTTCAATAAATCCTACATTTCTAGCTTTGGTAATAATATTTTTTTGGGTATCCATATATAATTGATGTGTATTTTCTCTCACATTTCCATTTGTTGTATCTTTGAAAATCTCTCTATAAATTACAAAATCATTTGGATATACTCCCATGTCTGCTCCTCTTGGGTCAAATTGTCCCTTATATGAAAAATTATTAAATACTACATTACTTGTTTTAATTCTATCCTTTGAATAATATTGTGGAGAATAAACCATAAATGGATTCGCTGCAGGAATAATAGGGTCAAATGTTTCTTTATCAACTAAATGTAAAATAAGATAACCACCTGGTTTTAACCATGACATACAATTTGAAAAAAAGGTTGCTTTATCTTTTATGTAATATATTGTAAAATATAAACATGTAATATGTGTAAATTCTCCAGGTTGAAATTCCATTGAATTCATTGCGTCGCCTACTTTAACATTAATATCTGGATAATTTTCCTTTGATAATTTAATCATTGCTTGTGATTTATCTATTCCAATAACATCAAAGCCTTTATCTTTTAATGATTTTACATGATGTCCTGTACCCGAACCAATATCTAATATTTTACTAGATGATGTAGGCGTTGTTTTGTTGATAATTTCACCAATTTCAAAATCATTCTTAACATTACTGTAGACTAAATCGTCGTATATTGAAGCATAAAAATCATCAAATATTCCTTCTCCTTTTTTCTCTACATATTTCTTTTCAAAAACAAATCCTTCTTTTACAGGTTTATTTGGATTAAGTAATACAAGTAATATTAAAAATATCGAAAGTATTAAGGTTATTTTAAACCAAATTGTTCCTTTTGAAAAACTATTTTTGACTATTTTTAATGATTTCAAAAACATTTCTATATATGTATTATTATTATTTTTTTTGTATTAAAATATTTTATGAATGATATTGAAATAAATGACATAAGAAAAGCTTCAGATTTTAAATCTATTTCATTTTCAAGTTATAAAACAACTGCTGTTGTAAAAGAACTTCTAAATAGTATGGTAAATTGTAAAATAGAAGCAGCATGTTATTGGTCCGCAGAATTAATATGCGCTGGTCATTATTCCGAGTTATGGAATACAATATTAATTTTCATAGGTAAACATATCCATTTAGGAAATCCTAAATTACCTATTTATATTGAAAATAGATTCAATAAATTCAAGGATATAGTGTCAAATGGATATATAGATAATGAATTGTCAATGAGAAATAGCGAAAAAATACGAAAATTATTCGCTGAAATTATATGTGTTCTATGTTTTTCAAAAAAAAAACACAGCATAGACCCTATTAAAATAAAAAAAGAGGATGAATTTGATATGGTTAATATGACAAGTAAATTTAAAGCACCTAGTATAGATTTTGCCCAAGAAAGTTTTTTAAAAGATGACCCAAAAGAATTATTTATTCCAATAAATGAATTAGCGTATACAATTTCTACACAATCAAAAGACACTATTGCTGCTTGTAAATGGATTGAATGGATAATTGAATTTGAACGTTTATGTAAACGAAAAAAGGAAAAGTGTATTTGTGAAAGAAGAACATTTGCTCCTGTACAGGAAAAATTTCAAATGGATATTGTTTGGTTAATATGGGATGTTTTATTAAAAGAAACAATGAAACGTAATAATGAATTATGTAAACGTATTATCATGTCAATTATGAATATTTTTTCTATAAAATACACACCTGCTGTTAAAAAAAGAAGAAGATTTTTAATGTATTTTGTAGTTGGATTATTAACTGAACAGATTAATTATAATATAGATATTATTTCTAATAAAGAAGAAGTTGATAAAATCGTTTCAAAAATAAATGTGATATATAAACAAATCAAAAATAATGAAGAAAAACCGAATACTGATTATTTATTTAATGGCATGGAAAAAAGTAATTTAGAAAAAACAATTGAACGATTAGATAAAATGAAAGAATTAAATACGATTATTCCAAAAATATAAAATTTAAAAATATAAATAAATGAAGCTATATGATTGATTAATTTTGTATTTTTACTTTATAATTCTATATTATAAATATACATATGGAAAATGTTAATTATTCATCATCATTAAATAATGCTGTTCCTAATAATAATTTATATTCAAATGGCTCTCCTAATTTATCAGATAAAACAATTACTTTAACATGGGGTAAGATATTTAGATATCTAGCAATTATTGTTATTCTATCTATTTTAGGATTAAATTTATTTTCATATTTAGGAATTGCTACTGAACTTGTTTCTAAAATAACTGCCCCTTTTGTAAGATTATTTGGAATTGCTGCCGCTGAAACAACAAAAGCAGCTGTTAATGTAGGAGCAACAGGTGTTAAGGCAGGTGCTGGAGTCGTTGCGGGCACAGCCGATGTAGTAGCAGGTGCTGTAACTGGAGGAGTGAATGTTTTAGAAAATACATTATCAAATGGATTATCTAAAAATAATATTGATAATAATTCCATTGTTTCTATTAATAAAGCATTGAACAGTGCTGAAAAAGAAATGATAAATACACCTATGCCCGATGAAACTGGAAGCGAAATACAAAGAAGTAAAATTGCTGGAAAAACAGGTTACTGTTTTATAGGAGAAGATAGAGGAGTTAGAACATGTGTTGAGGTTACTGAAAATGATAAATGTATGTCAGGCGACATATTCCCCACGAGAGATATATGTATTAATCCTAGTTTAAGACAATAATTTTTATATTATTATATTTTATAATGTCTGGTAATTTAAGAAATACATCAACAATTTCTAATTTAGGAGGCGGTATTCCCGGCTCTCAACCAAAATTACTTGGAGGTGGTGCGAATTCAACAAGTGATAGTGGAATGGTAGGAGGCGGTGAACGAAGTTTATCAAGAGCATATTTAAGAAAGGCATTTGGTAATAGTTATTTATCTGCTAACATACCATCTCCGAATTATTTTGTAATCAAAAACCGCTCAAAAACAACACCATTTAGAGCGATTATGTCTGCCGGAGATGTAAATGGCACATTAAATCAAGCTGGAGCGCCACAACTACCTAAAATAAACCAACTCCAAGCTCCAAGAGTTCAAGGAACTCAAAATATTGTTGGAGGACCTAGAAATGATGGTAAATCATATTATACCGGAAACCCTAAATATGTATATGATAGTTCTATTTATACAAGATATAAACAACTTAAAGC
>Ga0255147_1000368_pt1 | contig 14022 bp, 13 predicted proteins | sample Atl_Miss_RepA_8h_FD_183034 | JGI IMG/M metagenome (GOLD analysis project Ga0255147, IMG submission 183034) | Freshwater microbial communities from Altamaha River, Georgia, United States - Atl_Miss_RepA_8h | ecosystem: Environmental > Aquatic > Freshwater > River | place: USA: Georgia | collected... | reverse complement strand
AACCGTGACACTTGCCCTGGTCATCCATGGTGCATAGCGCCTTGCGACGATAATCTTTAGGATTTGTGTGCTCCACTGCAATAAAACCCAGTCCGAGCTTTTCATTATAGTTTGGTGAATCTGGATCAAGTTCTTGAAGGAAACGAATCTTTACGCTTTCTCCATCTTCAAGCTTTACCCATTTTGCTTTGCTACCTTCGCCAGATGATTGTGGCTTATCTAGCGCTTTGTTTAGGTCTTTTAGACCTTTTACGATACCCATATAGTTTCTCCTTTATAGTTGACGGTATAGATCCGTCTGTTCTTTCATTATATCATGGGTTCCAAGATCGATATTCGATATCGGAAACTGCGTTTTTAATACAAGCGACAATTTCTTTTTCAGTCATATCGCCAGCATCTTTTGCGTCATGTGGATATATCTTACCATATTCATACGAGGCCCACAAGACATCTTTATTCTTTAATCTATTAGCTATGCTGAGACCTAATTCCCTGCCAGCCAAATCTGCATCTGTCATAATAGTTATGCGATTAAAATATCTATTTAGTAATGCCAAATTTTCTTTTGATAAATGTCCGCCTAATGTTGCGACAACATTTGGAAATCCCGCCTGATGAATTCTAATTGCATCAAAACTTGATTCAACAATAATAACATTCTCGCCAATTCTTTTTGCCCTATGAATGTTAAACATGGTCTTATTCTTTGGCAGATTTGTGCTATTCTTAAATTTCTTTTCTGTAATAGATCTGCCAACAAGACCTACTGGCATACCGTCTGGGCTATGTACTGGCACAATGACCATGCCCATTTTACTAGAATATCCGAGTTTAAAATGTTGCATTGACTCTTCATTTATTCCTCTAGACTTAAAGTATTCTTTAGCACTATCTGAATTTCCTAGTTCTTCATAAAGATTATCTAATGTCTGCTGGGGGAATTCCTCAAAGTCTGGCTTATCGTCAAATAATGAATTTAATGTATCTTCAAATACATCATCTGCTTCTGACTTTTTTGACATAATGAATCTCAATACTTCAAACTCATTCTTGCCTAGTATTCTTTTTACTAAATCTTTTAGTCCGCCTGCTTCTCCGCATGATGGATTAAAGCAAAGCCAAGCTCCAGTTTTTTCGCTGATATAGAAGCATGGGGTATTTGTGTTGTTATGGAATGGGCAATAAAGGATTAGATTATCGTTAGATTCGCCAACTATATTTAAGCCAAGGCCTTTTATTATTGCCTTGACGTGACTTGGCGTATAGAACGAGGTATCAGCTTGCCCTGTGTAATCCCCTCTGATTCCCATGCCTTCTTCTTTCCTACATAAACACCATGGATTGTCATTATGAACTTCCATGTCTCGCCTGTGAATTCTACCGAAAATGCTGGGTCTATGTCAAGAACTCTTGCGTATCCCCTGCTCCTCATATCATGAGTGAGCATATTTTCATATTGATTTTTAATTCTAATCATATCAGAATCGTCTGCAAATTCTACACGAATTTGAAATCTTTTAATTTGTCGATGAGTCATTCTTCATATTTGGTAGGTTTTCATAGATAGGCTTGATAATACCTCTATTAATATCCCAGTCTAAATAGAAATCAAACTCATGTCCATGACGGTTCTTACGGCTAACTACTTCAATCATATTTGTATTTGGATATCTGTGGATAGCCATAGCCATATCAGCATCGTATTCAATCGCCTTTGACCAAGCAACTTGGCTCATCATTGGCGGCTCATCTTGGTCCGATATGTCGTCAGCCGTTGCAGCGGTGATGTCGACAATCGGAATATTATTTGAAACTGCTAGCAATTTAAACTCACGAGAAATATTACGGTTACGCTCTACTTCGGAGTTGCTTCGCTTATTGTCATTAAAAAGCTGGTGGTAATCAAGAATAACCAAATCAGGTTTATGCTGATCAATTTTACCTTGAACAGTTGCTGGCGTTACGTCAGCCAATCCTTCATTTGATACAAGAATAAATCCATTCTTATTCTCAAACTTCTTTTTACCCCAAGCCTTGAAGTCATCTACATTTACATCACCTTTTGAGAAGTCGCTGTTCTTAAATAAGCCAGAGCCCATGATGGTGTAGATACGGTCACGCATATTCTCTGGGGACATCTCAAGCGAGATAATCATAGGTTTGAATCCTTGTTCCCATGCCTTGCATGCAAGATATGATGTGAACCAAGTCTTACCACGTCCTGGCCAACCAATTGCAACAATTAAATGTCCTGGGGCCATGCCTGTAGGATATGCCTTGTCGATTGCTTCAATACCAGTAATAATTCCTGGACTGCCGCCCATTGCTGCTGAGCGTTCTTTGACTGATGCAAAATGTTGCTCTGCTAATTCAATATCTGTAAGATCAATATCACGAATATTGTTTGTATGCCTGCTCAATCCAGCAAGTTTACTTTGAATATCTGCTAGTACTCTTGATGCAGAATCTTCTTTGAGCGATGCGCCTGCCTGCAAAATAATAGATTTAAGCCTGCTAGAAATATATTCATTCTTTAATTGATCAAGATAATATCCAGTCTCTGCTTTTGCTGATGGGTCTGGTTCGAAGTCCTTATGTCGTTCCATAATGATTCCGACTTCAGGAACAGCCTTAAATTTGTAATAGTAATTCTTTAAGCTTTCCCACACATCACGATAGGAAGTAAATAGCTCATCAACGTTAGCGGCAAGCAATGTACTAATATCTTTATTGTTGCATACTGCTGTGATTACTTTTGCTTCTATATTCACTCTTGTCCGCCTTCTACTAGTTTCTTCGTCTGCTCTCTTAGCATCGCTCTATTCGCCTTATCCTTTTCAATATCTGACTGAACCTGATCTATTCTATCAAAGTTATAGAAAAAGAAATTAAGCGGATGTCCAGATTTGCTAGTCTTAAAATAATACTCAAGCAATTCTTTGGCACGGTCATATCCTACACTATCTATAACATCTTGCATAGCCCACTTCTCACGAAACTTATTTATACGAGGCTTCTTTTTGTATTTCTCTGTATACAAGTTTTCGTATAGAGATATTAGAATGTAAGGTTCTTTACTTTTTGCCGCCACTTAATTCCTCTTCCACCTCACGAGTCTTTTGAATAAGCTTTTCTTCAACAAACTTATACACACGCTCTGTAGCAGAATCTACATTTTCTCCACTACGCACAATATCTTCTACGCCAATACCAATCTTAATACTTTCATAGTTTCCTAAATTTCTGGTAAAAGATAGATCTACTTTTACTTTTGTCTCTGACATCACTTATGCTCCTTTAGGTGTCTATTTAAAGTATCGTGAGCAAATATGCCCCAACGAACCTCTGTTTCTTTTTTACATACTGGACAAATAACTACCTTGCCTGTCATTCCTCCGCCTTCCATACTGGCACAAAGTTGCCATCGCTGGTCTTAGTATACAATATTAAATTGTGTTTGAGAAGAGCCAATAATTCTGAGCGGGAAGGAACCTCAGAAGTATATCCATCATCTAAAATAAACTGATGTATCTTTAATATGTCTTCTTCAGTAAGCATATACATAGACCAACCAGCATCATCTGGATTACTAATTGGATATATTTTAGTTGGCTGCTGGATCTTTCCAGCCAAAATATAATCCTCTACAGTAATTTTATGTCTATTTAAAAGCTTTGCGGCTTCACGTAAAGTATATGCCTTTTGCATATGTTTATTAACTAAAGAATAGTTATACATGACCCTGCGTCTTTCAGGGTAGCACCAAGCAACTATCTCATCTCTTGCACGAGATATTCGCAAAGACTTATGTATTTTCCCGTCTAAGAAAAAATAGAGAAGTCTTTTAGATGTTCGAACTCTCTTTGTTCCAGCCATCGTCCTAATGCGCTTCTATCCTTGTTAATCATCCAACGCTTTCCACACATTATGCAGAACAGCTCTACGTGTAGTTTTTGCGAAAAAACTCTGTCCACAAAGACTCTTCCGCCACACTTTTTACAACTCATCATACCTTAAACACCTTGCCATCTACAACGCATGAATAATCTGGTGAGACTTCAATAATTTGTACATGCGGCCATTTACCATTCTCAATATGAGCAATAGCAAATCCCTTTTGCCAATCGTGATGCTGGGCATACTTCATGCCAGAACTCTTTGGATCGCACATATGGCCAATCTCATAGCCACGAATGGTTTCGCCTTTACCTTTATTTCGTAATTCATAAGTCTGGAAATGAGAAGCGATTCTATGTGAGTGTCCACGAATCAATGATATCTGTAGATCATTCATGTCTTTACGAACTGCGCCTGTATCTGCTACGGATAGACCATGGTGAACATGGATATCGCCGTAGCGCTTCTTAGGCAACTCGTCGTAATAAATATAATCATATCCAAGACTATCCAAATTCCATAGTGCCTCTGGCGTAACAACTTTAATATGATCTGGCAATTTAGCATCTACATAATTAAAGATGCGAATATCATGATTGCCAAGAGCGGTAAACAATTCTGCATCCTTGCCAGCGACTTCACGATTCATGGCATAAAAATCTCTTGCGCCTTTTGCTTCATGCTGCATGAGCGGCATAATTGAATGTCCGTTTTGATCTTTGTACATTCTTAAAAATTCTGCAGATCTTCCTTCTGTGTACTTGCTGTAGCATGCTTGGTCGTCGGTATCACCTAGAATATCTACTACATCTGGTTTCCACCATTTCATTACCTCAAACCACAGTTTTATCATTTTGTTATCCTGATAAGGGAACTGCTGATCTGACGATAACATCCATTTGAGATCGTTTGTCATTATTTCCTTTTATTAATAAAAACTGCAGGTAGCAGTTTATATGCTACGAATTGTAGCATTTGATTTCAGATTGTCAATCGAATTGAATTGTTTTCATCTGAACAGCAATCCAGTTGACAGAAACCTTTTTGCCATTTTGTTTTGCAGCACCAGTTGCTTCAATAAAAAACTGTGTTGTACTTTTTGCTGCTGCTGAGATTGTAAACCAAACCTCTTTGTCCTGATTATAATTAAGTGATGCTACAACTATAGGGGCCTCTGTAAAGTTTATATTTGCAAATGGAAATACTTTTTGTCCTGCATTTACCTCTACTTCTTGTGTTCCTTTATCAATTACAGGAAAAACTTGAATATTTTTTTGAATACCAGCAATTGAAGTATTTTGGCTTCCTAATGTTTGAACAGCAGACGCATTTTGTTGATATACACTTGTAATGTTATCTTGAAGCTTATTAAGCTTATTTACATCAAGCGGAGCCCCAGTATTAAATTTTACTGATGAGTCAAATGGTGCCATTATAAATTATCTCCTAATTCATGCATATTTGCTTCCGAATCGGAGACCTCAATAACTGATTTCCGATCCAACCCGTATCTATCAAAAGCATCTGGGTCAACTATATGCCGCTTTTTATTTTGCGATATTAAATACATTTTACCATCCGCTATATTCTTTATCAAAGTACCATCACGGAATCCTAGTTTGCCTACCACTTTGATTCCTGCTACCGCCTGCTCCGTGGCATTTACAGTTGTGAATGACCACGATTTTGCGGCACGATCAGAAATAAGTTTATATCTCTTATTGTCTTTAATCCAATATACTCCCTTATCGGTCTTGACTGCAAGACCTGATGGGAGCATAGTAGGACTAATTACTGTCGCTGTCTTCGTTCTTCGTAGCATTTTTCTCATTAAGAAGTTGAGTAATTTCTGCACGTAGAATTGCAACTTGAGTTTCATAATTTGATACAATCTCGCCAATGCGTTGTTGCAAGGCGGTGATTACTAGTTCTGCTTTATTTTCCATTATTCTCCTAATGTAGACCTAAAGGATACCATTATCCTTCAAGGGCGTCAAGCCTAGACTCTATGCTTGAAATTTTTTGCGATAGCTCCTGTATTGCTTTTACAATAGGAGAGGTAAATTGCTCATATGATAAGGATTGATAAGATTCTGGGTCGGAAAGATTATCTTTTACCCAGCCAGCAAAATCATCTACTCCAGCATCGTCTATTGCTTCTTTTACCTCTTGAGCTATAAATCCATAATGTCTACGAACTCCAGGGATAGAAATAGTTTGATAAATTGGCTTTCCATAATAATCGGTTCCAATTTGTATTTCATTTCCATCTTCATCTTTTGCTATTTCTTTGCTTCCCTCAATCCATTTATAAGCAACTGGTCTTAAATTATTTATAAAATCCAAACCTAGGGGAGAATCAATAACATCCTTTTTCAATCTTATGTCTGATGTGCTTACAGTTGTATTATTGGCATATAATCTTCTCCATCTTATGTTAGAAGAATCGTTTCCTGGGCCAGATGTAGCTAATCCTAAATCTTTAGAGTTATCTGTATTTGGAGACCAATTTGTATCTACTCCATAACCTCCACTAATGGACATAAATCCAGTAATATTTAAATATGCAAACTCTGATCTGCTTCCTGAAGTACCTACTCCAACAACTCTACCTCCAGCCGATATTGCTCCTCCAGTACTAATCGCTATTGACGATGGAGACATAGCTGTTGCAATAGAAATTCCTCTTGTATTTGTAACCATTGCATATGTATCAGTTGATTTTCCATATAAAAATACATCTAAGTCTTTTCCAAAAATAACACCGTATGTCGCTGCTCCTGAATTTATTCCAACTCTCCAGTTTCCTATTGAAACTGAATTTGCGGAATAGGTTATTCCAGTTGACCCACCTAATTGAAAATCTCCATTTGAATTCCAAAAATCTCCACTTGATAAAGATATTGCATTAGCAGTCAATGTTCCGCCGATTGAAACATTTCCAGTAGAAGTATTAATTGTTACTGGGTTTCCAGATGAACCTATAGTTATATTACCAGATCCAGAATAATTTATTCCACTACTTCCTCCAAGTCTAAATCCTCCACTTGTCCAAAAATCTGTAGTAGCATTAATAGTTACTGATGATGCTGCTAAATTTCCAGCGATAGAAACATTCCCATTTGTCGTATTAATTGTTAAGGCATTTCCAGTTGATCCTATTGATACTGTAGAGCCTGCAAACTTTATACCACTTGCTCCACCTAATTGAAATCCGCTTCCAATATTCCAGTAATCTCCATTTGATAAAACTATGGAACCAGCTACTAACGTACCTCCAATAGATAATGATCCTGTAGAGGTATTGATTGTTATAGGGTTTCCACTTGAGCCTAAAGTTATAGATGACCCATTATAATTAATTCCAGAGCTTCCGCCAAATCTAAATGTTCCGTTGCTATTCCAATAATCAGAACCATTTGTAATTGTTCCGCTAAAATTTCCTCCTGTTGCTGTTAGGATGCCACTAGAGCTGACAGTAAAGTTTCCGCTTGCTGTTGATCCGCCATTTGAACTATGATAAATATAAGCAGAGCCAACAGAGGCGGCTGGATCAATAATTATTGCGCTACCAGCAGAAGAGCCAAATCTTGCTTTGCCTCCAGAATCTAAAGCAAATGTTCCTCCAGAGTTTGTTATCGAACTTGCAGATAATGTTAAACCACCAATTGTTCCAGATATTGCTCTAAGCACACCGCTTGAACTTACACTAAATGGATATAACCCTCCGCTTGGAGTTCCAATATTTAATGCTCCAGTAAATGTTCCGCTAGCAGCGCTTAAGCTTCCGCTAAATGTTCCGCTTCCATTTATTGTTAATGTACCTGCATCAATGTCAAGATTGAATATTTCTGTATTCCCGCTTGAATATGCAACTAAACCTTTTTGAACTGTATTGCCACCATTTGTAAAATCAGATACAGCACTTAACTCTATTCTTGCCCCGCCAGAAGTTCCTGTTCTTAACCATGAAGAAAATTGTCCATTACCAGCAACAAGATTCTCAATTGATATAATTCCTCTTGTTAAATCTACAAAGTTTGCTTTAGTTGGAACAAGAGCACTTGAATTAATTCTGGTATAGGTAGGTGAACCAAATTTTGTCCCGTCTTTATTACTAGCATTATAATACAAATATATCCATGGCTGAGGAACACCATTTGCGTCATCATTATATACAGCAGAGTTTGAGCCTAAAGATAATGCTTGTCTTAAATTGTCTAAACTTATATTTATTTTGTTTGGCGTATTATTTACAGTAAGGCTACCAACAAGATTTGTTGAAGTTATGCCAGATGTTACAGATGAGCCAAGATCTGATCCTACAGCATAAATATCTATTGATTTAAATCCAGTAAATGTACTTGTACTATATGTTCCGTCCCAGTTTACAGTAAGAGCAAAAGGAGCTGTTGATGAAGACAATCCAGATGGCAAAGTTGGAGTTTCAATTGTTTCACCAGGAGCAGTTACTGTGACAGTTCTTGTTGTGCTAAAAAATGAAGATGCACCATTAAGTCTATATGCTTTTAATTGAACTATATATACTCCAGGGGTGGCAGCAAATGTTAATGTCCCAGCCTTTTTAAAATTGCCTGATGGTGTAGTTCCATCTCCGAATGATGATCCAGAAATATGAACATCTACACGATCAATATTTGTAATTGGATTACCACTAGAATCATTTCCAGACCATGTTACTTTTATAAATCCAGCATCTCCAACAACATCAGAAACTTGTAATTGAGGAGTATTCGGAACAGTAGACGTACTTGTTGGAACATTGTATACCGCAGACCAATTTTCTGATGGCTTTCCGTCCTTATATTTCCATCTAAATTGAATTGGATATGTTGTTGCTAAATCTAAATCTACAATAGTTACAAGAAAATATTCATTGTCAGTACCTAATGGATTGCTAGAATCTTTAAGTAAATCTGGTACTGATGGATTTGCCATATTAGAATTCCAATTCTAATTTATATTCTACGTCTACCTGTCTTCCAGCCAATTTTGAAATTGGAGTAGTCAGGTGTGATCTGCTAATAAGCCCAAATGCAGGATCAAATGTATCTTCATCATTAATTCTAAGACCGTCTAAACCAACAGTTGTTGACCCTCCAGCGCCTGCAGTAACAACTATTCCAACTTGATTTATGTTTGTAATATCTGGGGCTGGGTTGGTGGCGCCAGAAAAAAATGTAGATAAAGGAATGTCTGTTGATATTTTGTAACCAGTCCCAGCAGATGGAGTTATAGTTGCTTCATAATATTTAGAAGCTTCGCTATAAAGCCTAACTTTAATTGTAGAAAGATTTGCATCTTCTCTATGGTAAGCCAAACGAATAGTATCAGCAGTACTATATCCAGACATGTCTATTGAAGGTATTGTAGATTTATACTCATTCGATGAGTTAGTCGAAGCTGTCATTCTAAGAAGATTGCCGCCGATTCTATAATTAGAGCTTGTAGTTAAAGGATTTACCTGCAATGAATCTTGCCAATCAATTATACTATTAAAGTCTGTAATAAATTTACTATCAAAATTATTGATAGAAGATCTTGTTGATGGGTATAAGCCAATCTCATAAATTTGTGCTACAACGTCTTGAGGAATAGTTGTTTTATAAACTACAAAATATGTAGTAACTCCAGAAGTAGTTTGAATATCTGTTGATCCAAAAAGAACTGGAAGCCTATAGAACTCAAAACCTAGACGAGTGTCATTTTGTGTTGCGGTAGTTGAATCTATTCCGAATGCCATATCTTTTGTTGAACTCAATATGTTTCCTGCAATAAAATTAGTTAAAAATCTTTTGCCAAATTTAGTTATAACATTAGACTTTTCTGCTATCTTTTTTCCATTTTCATAAAATGTATATGTACCTTTTATCATCATATTCCCTTTGGCTGGTAGATTCTAGCATCGACACCAGTTACATCTTCTTTAATTTTGCTAGAGTTTTTTACTTTTAATACTATTTTAGCTCTTTCTTTACCAATTTCATCGAAATATTTTTCATTTGAAATTATTTGAATATCAGAAATCTCTGGAACATCTGGCCTTGGAGCAAAAGCCTCTGCAATTATTTTTGCTGCTGCCGCTGCATTAGCTGCAGCAATCTCAGCATCTTTTTTTGCTGTTGCGGCATCTGCAATAACTTGAGCATTTAGAGCTGCGGATATTGCGTCTGCTTTAGCTATTGTTGCAGTAGCTTCCTCATTTGGATTAAATACTCCAGCTAGCAATGATCCACTTAATGGCACTCTAGATAAAGGAACTCCAGAATTTAAATATTCAAATCCTTGAAAAGAATAGTCTGCATTCTTTCCAACTATAATCGCCCAGTCTGGTCTATACCAGAATAAGTCTGGGTGTCCTTCTGGCCTTACTGGTCTGCCAGAGGATGCTATTTGGGATTCATTTATTTTAGAGACCATTTTTTAATTATACCATTTAGTTGAATTAAAGAGTTCTTCCAACTATTTGAGTTTCTAGCCCCCTTTCAAATCTTTGAGATACTTTAACTATAATGATTTTTTGAGAAGTTGTAAAGCCTTGATATGGATAGTTAACAGTTATTATGTCGCCAACTGATATAAGCGGATTGCCGAATACTGTCATGGTTATAATTTTTGCTTTATTTACAACTCTACCTTTAATCCATTCTGCTAAAGATTTAACATCTTTTTGATTTTGAAGCCAAGATGACTGAAATATTACTGGTTCTGTATTTGAATATTCAGCAGCAGGAGATGTTGTATATTCTATATCTCCAGAAAATCCTATATCATATCCAAATATAGATAACTGATTTACCCCTCTGTCAGATAGCGGTACCGATATAGAACTATTGTTTAAAACTAAAACCTCTGATTTAAAATTATCTTTTGTTTCTGCTAGAATCTTTGTAAGTCTATTTGCTCCAGTTGTCCATTTTACTGGAATAGATGGAGGGTTTCCAAAAATTATTTTTTCTTTTCTTAATTCTCTAACAACCGTTCCAAACTCTTCAAATGTTTTTGGTTTTTTTGTAGAATCTAAACCTTCGTTTGAAAAATTGTATAAAAGATCTCCGTATGATGCATCTAGAAAATCATCTGCCAGTTGTCCATTATATAAATTTAAATCTAGATAGTCGCTGTTATATTTATTTATATCTATTGTATCTGCATACACATAATCAAATTTACTAGTTCCTTGTACTCCAAGTAATGCTACTTTGGTTGTTGGATATAAAATTTGATTATTGCTTGATCCTGTAGTCGTGTCCGTTGCCTCAATTTTAAATCCATTAATATAGGCAGTTATTGTAACTGAGAATCCCTCTATTTTAACTTTAACATCTATATAATAAGTTTTACCAGCCAATAATTCATCTAAAGTTGCCCTATTACCTTGTTGAGAATCAGCCAACTTTTTAATTTGTTTACTTTCTAATTTAAATATTTTTACTGGTGATGTTTTGGAGGCTGCCGCCGTAGCAGTTGTTTCTATAGTAACAAAATATCCAGCATCATTAGACGAATTAAGAAAAAATCCTATTCCTGCTCCTTGTGGTTTATATTGAAGCAATGGGTCAAAAACAATTGAAGTGCCAAATGAATAATATCCAGGGCTATAACTTCTACTAGATCTTGCAAACTTATCAAAACCAACAGTTGAATTTACATATGTTCCAAGCTGTATTGAGTCAAAATTAGAATATGCAAAAGAATATTTATTTTTTTTAGCAGTATCACTTGTTCTTTCTGGGACTGTTATAGTTAAAAATGAAGATGCGCTAACTTTATCACCCACATTTTTAGAAGATCCAGACTTTGCTGGCACCTCTTCGGAGGCGGACAATTGATAAAAAACTTCCATGGTTTTCCCATATCCAGAAGCATTTTGTAGCTGTGTAATTATTTTATAAAGACTTCCTGTTATAAGCCCAGAGATAGTTATTCCGTTTGAAGCAGAAGTTTGTGTTTGCAATGCTCCATCAGTTGTAGTATAGTTTGTCATTTTTTGATATTTTACAATGTAGGTAGTTGGAGTTCCAACTACTCCTATCATGCTGATATTTACTAATATTGATGTGGCGGAGGCTTTTTGTATTGTAGGTTCGTATATCTGATCAAGATCCATAAATGGATCTGAATCTGGGACATTTAGTCTTCTATATACCATTAACTCCACTCCTCAGACGACAAAAGATACCAACCATTTATGGTACCACTTGTTGCTATATGATCTGCTGCTACTGTTCCAAATAAAGCTCTTGATTTAATTCTATATTTTCCTGATGGTTTAAAATTTTGTGATCCAACTTCAGACAATGCTCTATACTGAGCCCAATCTGCCTCAGACCCTATGTATGCCTTTTGCTTGGTAGAAGAATTTAATGGAAGGTATTCATACTCTATAGCATCATATTCAAATACTTCTGAGTCTACAAGAAAATATCCATTAAATTTAAATGCTGAGACTATTTCATTAATTGGGTCTAAACTGTCTAGATCTATATTGAAATCTATTAATTCTGCTGGGGTGGATGATGATATAGCTGGAGACTGTCCATTGTCTCTTAACCCGCCTGCAACTAAAAATGATGGTTCTGATGACCATAGATCTTTTGCATTTTGTGTATATAAAGAACTCATTGGAGTTTTCCAAATAATCTTTACTTGATTTGCAGAAGGAAGTTCTTCTTTTTCAAAGGACATTATATTTGGCAAAATATCACCATTAGCAGCATATGTAAATTCCCAATTTACTGTAGACTTGCTATATAGAAAATCTCTTGTATAAAATTGTAAGATATTATTTTCATCAAAATATGCATTCATTTGTATATCTCTACATAGCTCCTGAATAGAATCCCATACAGTTTTATTGTTTTCACTCCACCATATTGTTAGAGTAGGAATCGATGTATCTGTTACCGTATTTCCATTTGTTACAATATTAATATTATAGTTTGTAAATCCTATTGAATCTAAAAGACTCATTATAATTGAAGTAACTGGTGAGTTTTCATATATAAGATTTGGCACCAAGGCTTCCATTAATTGTTTTGATCCATCTAATGCATTTATATTTACATCTCCATATTCTGATATAGAATGTGAATCAAGATAAAATACGCCTTGCTGAATCCTATCATGCTGTGATGCTCCGCTTCCTACCGCTCCGTTGCTATGGTAAACTTTTATGTACGGCTTTATCTCAGCATTTTTAGTAAAATAAATAACATTATCTGGGGTTGGAGATATCGTCCAATCGTCGTCTCTATTATATGTTAAAACTTTTAAATTTGTATTATCATATCTTACTAAATTTAATTGAAGACTATTTGCAGTTATATTTCCTACTGGTAGCAAGTCAGAGGAGTTAGACGTAGACTCTTTATCTATGCTAAACGAAACAATGTCTGCCGATATGTCTTTAACCCATCTTGCGGATATTTCTGTAACCCCTATTACTGTTCCTGCTCCTGTAGCTGGAGTTGTTATTGCAATAGATTTAATTTCTTTTGGTGCTGGATACGATATTTCTTGTGATGAACTAAAAGGAGAACTTGTAGACCAAGATGTTCCATTATAATAAATTATAACTCTACCATTAGATGGAACAGATATTGAAGAAAGTATACTTGTTGTATTATCGCTATATGTAATAGTAAAAGAACATGTTGAAGGAATGGCATGGTATTTTTCAAATGCTACAACAATTTTGTTTGCTAAGGCTGGTTTTGTTGGTGTAGCGACCCCAGAAGAATTAACTAATGTTGCAGTTTTAGACAATCCAGATGAAGAGACTTGAGATAATGAATTTGTTACAGAAAATGTTCTTGCATCTGGAACTGCTGTTATGATTTGATTTGTTAAATTTAAAGAAGAAGTACCTGGGCCTGAGACAGTTACTCTTTTTCCAATTGTAAATCCATGATCGGTTGTAGTTTTATAAACAACCTTAGATCCTGTTGCATAGGCCTCGCTCACAGTAGCTGTACTTTGAATATACTTAACTGTTACATTAACTCCAGTATTTTGTGGAGTAAGCCAATACTTATAATAATTATCTACTCCAGCATAATAAACTCTTGGAGAATTTGATGGGTATGGAAGAGTACGATA
>Ga0255147_1000364_pt1 | contig 14207 bp, 6 predicted proteins | sample Atl_Miss_RepA_8h_FD_183034 | JGI IMG/M metagenome (GOLD analysis project Ga0255147, IMG submission 183034) | Freshwater microbial communities from Altamaha River, Georgia, United States - Atl_Miss_RepA_8h | ecosystem: Environmental > Aquatic > Freshwater > River | place: USA: Georgia | collected... | reverse complement strand
CTTTCCAAATCCCTCTATTTTCTCAAAATCATGTATATCCATTCTTAATATTTTTGGAATTGTATCATATCCAGCAGTTACTAATTTTTTAACTTTACCTACTTTTAATCCTTCTACACCTAATTTAATAAAAAATAATTCAATATTTTTCTCTTTTACGATTACATTCTCTCCAATATTAGATAAAATAATATCAACATGCGTATCATTCCATACATAATCTATACTAGAATTAGGCATCAATGGTTTATCAGCAGGAACGGTTACACCTAATATATGAGGAATTACATCCCCCGACCTAACAAGTTGAACTATGGCACCTAATCCAATATTATTATCTACTATAAATTTAGCATTGAACCCAGTAGCAAATTCTATGGTAACTCCTCCTAATGTAATTGGTTCTATTTGAACACGCGGCTTTAATACCCCATCCTTTGAAGGAGTCCATAATACATCAATGACTTTTGCCTCTGCGACTTGTCCAGACAATACCATCTTAAACGCAAAAGCATGTTCTGGATTTTTATTAAGTCTCGGAAAATATTTATCGTTTGTACAAATAATTCCATCTATCTCATATTCATAATCATCTCTCCATTTAATTAAAACATCCGATAAAATTTCATTTGATATATGGTCTAATACTTTAGATTTTACGACTTCTATATCCAACCCTTTTAAATAGTCTAATTGTTCTGAAGGAACTCTCTCTGGTTTAATAAGTTCATACGCAACAAAACTCAATTTAGAAATAATATCTGGATTTATTTTAGTTTGATTAATAATTCCTGCTACAAAATTACGAGGGTTAGCAAATTGACCGGCAAAATATGTGTTAAATTTTTCTTTAGAAATAATAAATTCTCCTCTAATTGCCAATCCCTTTTCTTGCGGTAATCTTAAATAAGGTATTAAATGACTTACGTCTTGACCAATCATACCATTTCCTCTAGTGTATAATTTTGGTTTTTTCCCTTCTGTTACATAAAGACCACTTACCCCATCTAATTTACACGATACTACATAATCACCTGGATACTTTTCTACCCATCGTTGTAAAACATCTGTATCTGGTTTTATCTTATCCATCGACCACATTTGATAAGGCAATGTTACTTTATTTTTTTTTATTTTCATTTCACAACCAGTATGCCCTTCTTTTGCGATTTCATTAGAAGGATACATTTCCAATGTATATTCTCTCAAAATATCATATTGATTATCGGTCATAATAGGATTTCCTAGACAATAGTAAGCATTATTTGCCGATTTTATCATTTCAGATAATTCTAATTCTGATAATAATTTAAGAGCGGAAATACCTTCTTGTTTGAATTGCTCTAATAATTGACTAACATCGATTTTAGATTTTAATTTCTTGAGTTTTAATGTTATATTTTTTTTTGTTATTTGTGGTATTTCTAATGGTTGTTCTTCTTTCTCTTCTGGTTCTTTTGTCTCTTCGACGCCTATTATTTCATTATCATGTTTCGTATTCTTAATTTCTTCTTGATGTAATATAGTTTTTATGCTTTTATTTTCAACTGCTCTTCCATCAATTCTCTCTTCAGGCGATTTATATTCCATATCCAAAAAATCAAATATTGCTCTTTCATCAGGAAATTCTTTATCAACGAATTCACCTTTTACACCCTTTTTCATAAGCGATATTCCATGTTCATTTAATGTATATCCCCTATCTAAAGTCCTTTGTCTCATTACAGTATTGAATGCTTTACTTCCTGTAAAATATAAAATCGCAAATGGATATTCTTGACGAGTAGTATATAAAAAATCAATTCTTCTAGCTATAGCTATACTTGAATTATTCTTTCCAGGTAATTTAGAAATTGTTAAACTTTTGGTTTTTCCACGACTTAAGATTTCAATTAATATACCGCGTTCAATTAAAGCATCTATAAATAAATCAAAATAAGCATGCTTATTATTTCCATTCATATCTGTATTTGTATCTGTAATAATAACATCAATATCTCCTGATGTTTGTTTTCCTCTTCTATAACTACCTACAATCTCAAATTTTAATCCCTGTATATTCAATTCTTTAATGATTTCTTCAAATAGACTTTTATATTCATCTATTTCTGCTCTTGGTATTTTTTCCAAAATATCTTCATAATAGTTTAATCCGATTTTTTGAACATCATTTAATAATTTATTATTTTCTTTTACATTTTCTCTCAATTCGTCTATTGTTTTAATACCTTTATCTATTAGTTCTTTTGCCTTTTTAGGTCCAATACCATAAACTTTAGTTAATACTATCATTGGGTCTTTTCTTCCTTTTTCCAGAGCTTTAAGAGTTCCTGTATTCACATATTCATTTAATTTAGTCAAAATAGTTTCACCAATTCCTTTTAACCCTTTAAGTTGGTCAACTGATGTAATATCCCCATCATATAACATAATGGTTTCTTGAGCAGTCTGATAAGCTCTTGCTCTAAATACTTCTCCTTGAGCCTGCATAATATCTTTTAATTCTCCTAATATTTCAATAAATTCTTCGTTATAAGCCTTTTTTTGTTGGATTTTTTCAGGCATAGACATTTTTTCTTTTACTTCTTGAGATATCTTTAAGCTTGGTTTTATATTTTCATCTTCAACGAGAATTAGTTTTCTAATTTTTTTAGTTTTTCTTACCTTTTTCTTATATTTTGTCTTTTTACTACTTGTTTTTTTGGAAGATATATTTGGTCGAGGCGAAGGCGTATCTTCATCTTCTAATACCAATATTTTTCTATGTTTCTTGGTCTTTTTTCTTCGTTTGATACTTGAAAATTTTAAACTGGAGCTTTTTTTAAGAGACTGAACGTGATTTTTTGACTTAGATTGTCTAGGAGATTCTTGTTCGTCATATTTACAATATCCATATTTTGTTAAAGTCCTAGATTTTTCATTTATTTCTGTGGCACAAATTTTACCTTTTTCTGTTTCAAAACATTCGTTATGCGTTTTCCATTTATATTTGAATGGAAATATACAATCTCCTTCTTTGATTTTAGCATTTTTTTCCTTTTTACCAAATTTATTTTTTGAAGTTCCCTTCATTCATATAATAAATTGTTATTAAATATCATAACTTATATTGAATATATCAAATTTAACTTTTTAATTCGTATTAAATATTTTTATATAATTTTATTATAATGGAAACAAATGTAAAAGTCGTTGGCTTTGCCAATCGTTCAATCAATGGTGTAGATATCGATAATAGAGGATTTGATTTAGAATATGATGGAAGAATGTTAAATTTAACAGGATTTTCCGGTGATAAACTATATTATGCGAAATTAAACAATCAACAAATCATGAATTTATTACAAATGCCAGCATCTAAAATGCCATTAGAACAAAGAATCATGTATTATAATCAACCTAAAATTAGAAAAGGTACACCTTATCCTAGAAATAGTATAAAACTCATTAAAATTCCCAGAATATCTTCTCATAAATCAAGAACTTATAGACGTTCTCATAAACCAGCAAGTATTTCAAGTTATAAGAGTCCTAAGTTAAGGAGTGAATATAAACGTTCACGAACATCAAGCAGTTCAAAAAAAAGAAAAACACATAAATCTAGAAGCAAATAACATAAATTCATTTATTTTTGATTTATTTTTTATTTAAAATTTGTATAATTATTATAAATGGCTTCGTGGCAAAATATTAGCAATAATAATTATATAAAACCTTCTTCTGCTAAATTTAATTATAATTATGTTAGCAGTAACACCGCACCGACTGGTCCTACCGGATTACAAGGTGAACCAGGTGAACCAGGAGGTCATACAGGCCCTACAGGCCCGACCGGGCCTATTGGAGAAATTGGTCCTACTGGTATTATGGGTAATGTTGGTCCTATTGGAGAAAGAGGTCCTACAGGTAGGACAGGTCCTGCTGGTATTATGGGAAAAATTGGTCCTACTGGTTTCAAAGGTGAATTAGGTAATACAGGTCCCACTGGATTAGGCGCAACAGGACCTACTGGAATTAAGGGTGAAATGGGTGATACTGGACCAACTGGTCCTACTGGATTAGGCGCAACGGGTCCTACTGGTTTCAAAGGTGAAATAGGTGATACCGGACCAACTGGTCCTACTGGATTAGGCGCAACGGGTCCTACTGGTTTCAAAGGTGAAATAGGTGATACCGGACCAACTGGTCCTACTGGTCCGACCGGATTACAGGGTGAAATAGGTAATACAGGACCAACTGGTCCCACTGGATTACAAGGAGATACTGGACCGACAGGACCAACTGGTTTTAAAGGTGAAATAGGAGATACTGGTCCCACTGGATTACAAGGAGATACTGGACCGACAGGACCAACTGGTTTTAAAGGTGAAATAGGAGATACTGGTCCTACTGGATTACAAGGAGATACTGGACCAACAGGACCAACTGGTTTTAAAGGTGAAATAGGAGATACTGGTCCTACTGGATTACAAGGAGAAATTGGACCAACTGGCCCTACTGGGTTAAAAGGAGATAGAGGACCTCCTGGTTATTTCTTAAATCAAATGACAACTAGCTTAGATATGAATTCAAATAAAATTATAAACTTATTAGACCCTACAGAACCAAATGAAGGGGTAACAAAGAATTATACAGATATTTCACTTAACTTATTAAGAGCATATGTTGATACACAAGATAATTTTAAATTAGATAAAGCAGGCGATACGATGAATGGAAATTTAAATATGAACTCAAACAAAATTACAAATCTATCAAATCCTTCAGACCCTAATGACGCGATTCCATTAACATACTTGACTAATTATGTTGATTTATCAAATAATCAAACAATTGCAGGAAATAAAACATTTTCAAATCAAGTCACATTTAACGGAGGAACCAATTTAACCGCTGCTAATATACCCGAAACAACCACTTTATCTTGGTTAAATAGTTCATCAACACAAACGATAGAAGGAAATAAAATATTTTCAAATCAAGTCACATTTAGTGGAGGAACCAATTTAACAGCAGGTGATATCCCTAATACAGAAAGTCGTGAATGGTTAACAACCTCATCTCAAACAATATCAGGAGCTAAAACATTTTCTGATACAGTTACCTTTAATGGGACAACTAAAACAAATTTAACAGCAGGTGATATCCCTAATACAGAAAGTCGTGAATGGTTAACAACCTCATCTCAAACAATATCAGGAGCTAAAACATTTTCTGATACAGTTACCTTTAATGGAACAACAAAAACAAATTTAACAGCAGATGATATAAATGATACATTAAGTCGCGAATGGCTAACAAAAGTAACACAATCTATATCCGGAGCTAAAACATTTTCAAACACAATAACATTAAACGATGGAGCATCTTGTAATAATAAAAATATATTAGGACTTGCAGAACCAGGAGGACCAGACCACGCAACAACAAAGAATTATGTAGATAATGCTGATAATCTAAAATTAAATAAAGCAGGGGATACAATGAGCGGTGATTTAAATATGAACGGTAAAAAAATTACAAATTTACCTAATCCTACGACTACAACTACTAATGATGCGGTTCCATTAAGTTTTTTGATTAATTACGTAGATTTATCCAATAATCAAACCATCGGAGGAACTAAAACATTTTCAAATCAAGTCATATTTAATGGAACATCAGCAAAAACCAATTTAACAGCGGATGATATACCTAATGCGTCTGGTCGCCAATGGTTAACAACTGCATCTCAAACAATATCAGGAACTAAAACATTTTCTGATACAGTTACCTTTAATGGAGAAACAAAAACAAATTTAACAGCAGATGATATACTTAATACGTTTAACCGCGAATGGTTAACAACATCAAATCAAACGATAGCAGGAGCTAAAACATTTTCAAATCCAGTCATATTCAACGGAGGAACCAATTTAACTGCTGATAAAATACCTAATGAGGGTGAACGCGAATGGTTAACAACAGCCGAACAAACGATATCAGGAGCTAAAACATTTTCAAATAAAGTCACATTTAACGGAGGAACTAATTTAACTGCTGCTAATATAGTCGAAACACCCACTTTATCTTGGTTAAATAGTAGTTCAACACAATCCATAGCAGGAGCTAAAACATTTTCTGATATAGTTATATTCAACGGAACAACAAAAACAAATTTAACTGCTGCTGATATATATATACCTAATACCTCATCATTACAATGGTTAAATAGTACTTCAACCCAATCCATAGCAGGAGCTAAATCATTTTCAAACATAGTCATATTACAAGCTGGAGCATCTTGTAATAATAAAAATATAACAGGACTCGCAGATCCAGGACAAGCAAATCACGCAGCAACAAAGAATTATGTAGATACGTCTTGTAATAATTTAAGAGCATATGTCATCGCACAAGATAATCTAAAACTGAATAAAGCAGGTGATATAATGAGTGGTACTTTGGATATGAATTTAAATAAAATTACAAATTTACCAACTCCTACAACTACAACTACTAATGATGCGGTTCCATTAAACTTTTTGGTTAATTATGTAGATTTATCCAATAATCAAATCATCGGAGGAACTAAAACATTTTCAAATACAGTCGCATTAAACAATGGAGCAACATGTAATAGTAAAAATTTATCAAATGTATTTGACCCTATAAACGCACAAGACGCAGCAACAAAGAATTATGTGGACACGCAATCAGCAAATAAAAATTATGTATTAAGGAATGGAACATTAAATATGAATGGTTCTTTGGATATGAATTTAAATAAAATTACAAATTTATCTAATCCTACAACTACAACTACGAATGATGCGGTTCCATTAAGCTTTTTGGTTAATTATGTAGATTTATCCAATAATCAAAACATCGGAGGAAATAAAACATTTACAAATCAAGTATTTTTTAGTGGAGCAACAAAAACAAATTTAGATGCTAGTGATATAACAAATGCTGTAACAATGAATACAGACCAAAACATCACGGGAACTAAATCATTTTCAAGTACAGTCGCATTAAACAATGGAGCATCTTGTAATGGTAAAAATATAACAGGACTCGCAGATCCAGGAGGAACAGACCACGCAGCAACGAAGAATTATGTGGACACGTCTCGTGATACTTTTAAAACATATGTGGATTCACAAGATAATAATAAACTGAATAAAGCAGGGGATACAATGAGCGGAGTATTAGTATTAAATGGTGGAACAGTTTCAACGGATACTGCTGTTGATAGCGCTAACAGAACAAACACATACATAAGATTTAATGAAGCAGGTTCAGATAGTGATTGGGCATATTTAAGACAAATAGGAACAAACGAAAATATTCATTTAAGTCTTGATTTTCATGATAATACCAATGATGGAAAATTTTCTTTGAGAAGTATAGCATCTCTTGGTGTTGCTTCAGACGCAGCACCTAATACATTTTTTTATTCTAGTCCAACCGGAACAATCATAAATAGCGATTTGAATATGAGCAATAAAAAAATTACAAATTTATCAGCCCCTACAACTACAACTACGAATGATGCGGTTCCATTAAGCTTTTTAGTTAATTATGTAGATTTATCCAATAATCAAAACATCGGAGGAAATAAAACATTTACAAGTAAAGTAACATTTAGTGGAGCAACAAAAACAAATTTAGATGCTAGTGATATAACAAATGCTGTAACGATGAATACAGACCAAAACATCGGAGGAAATAAAACATTTACAAATAAAGTGACATTTAGTGGAGCAACAAAAACAAATTTAGATGCTAGTGATATAACGAATGCTGTAACGATGAATACAGACCAAAACATCGGAGGAAATAAAACATTTACAAATAAAGTGACATTTAGTGGAGTAACAAAAACAAATTTAGATGCTAGTGATATAACGAATGCTGTAACAATGAATACAGACCAAAACATCGCAGGAAATAAAACATTTACAAATACAGTCGCATTAAACAATGGAGCATCTTGTAATGGTAAAAATATAACAGGACTCGCAGATCCAGGAGGAACAAATCACGCAGCAACGAAGAATTACGTAGACACACAAACGGCAAATACAAATTATTTATTAAGGAATGGAACATCAAAAATGAGTGGTTCTTTGGATATGAGTTTAAATAAAATTACAAATTTACCAACTCCTACAACTACAACTACTAATGATGCGGTTCCATTAAGCTTTTTGGTTAATTATGTTGATTTATCCAATAATCAAATCATCGGAGGAACTAAAACATTTTCAAATACAGTCGCATTAAACAATGGAGCAACATGTAATAGTAAAAATATATCAGGACTCGCAGATCCAGGAGGACCAGACCACGCAGCAACAAAGAATTATGTAGATAACGCTGATAATAATAAACTGAATAAAGCAGGGGATACAATGACCGGAGTATTAGTATTAAATGGTGGAACAGTTTCAACGGATACTGCTGCTGTTGATAGCGCTAACAGAACAAACACATACATAAGATTTAATGAAGCAGGTTCAGGTAATGATTGGGCATATTTAAGACAAATAGGAACAAACGAAAATATTCATTTAAGTCTTGATTTTCATGATAATACCAATGATGGAAAATTTTCTTTGAGAAGTATAGCATCTGTTGGTGATAATACTTCAGACGCAGCACCTAATACATTTTTTTATTCTAGTCCAACCGGAACAACCATAAATAGCGATTTGAATATGAGCAATAAAAAAATTACAAATTTATCAACCCCTACAACTACAACTACGAATGATGCTGTTCCATTAAGCTTTTTGGTTAATTATGTTGATTTATCCAATAATCAAAACATCGGAGGAAATAAAACATTTACAAGTAAAGTGACATTTAGTGGAGCAACAAAAACAAATTTAGATGCTAGTGATATAACGAATGCTGTAACGATGAATACAGACCAAAACATCACGGGAACTAAAACATTTACAAATACAGTCGCATTAAACAATGGAGCATCTTGTAATAGTAAAAAATTATCAAATGTATTAAATCCTATAGACCCACAAGACGCAGCAACGAAGAATTATGTAGATAACGCTGATAATAATAAAGTAAATAAAGATGGAGATACAATGAGCAATGTACTTACAATAAATAAGAATGCATCTACTTTTACTCAACAAAATATTACACGGGCTATAGATTTTGCTTTTGATAATACGGGCGTTAAAGATGTATATTATTGGACGGATGATTATTCCACACCACTTTATTTAACGTCTAATTTGTTTTTGCCTTATATCGGAATGACTATTACAAATGTTATGGTTAACCGAATTGTACAATTTAGATTTCCAATACGTACATCATACCAGCCATCTGTGAATTTAAAAGCAGCAGGTACTTATAATATTAATATAGATGGGGTTCAATATAATGCAAGTAATCCATTAAACAAGAACACTTCGTTCGCGTTAATAGGAACAGAAACAATTGGTTATTACATAACAACTACATTTACAGATTTATCAACTATTACTGATTTTCCTCAACTTACATTGAAAAGTAATTTGGGCACAACTATATCAAAGGAATTTACAGGTATTACTTTTTTAAATACTAATACAACAGCAGGTTCAATACAAGTAGAAACGGATTTTAAACATACAAATTCTAGTATGACATTTTATACAAGAAATTCTGATAATATGATAATACCTCTTAAAATTGATAATAGTGGAATCGTTATAGGAACCACATTCAACTCTGTAAATCCATATTTAGTAAATAATACAGATATCTGTTCTATCGGTTATAATCAAACTTGGCAGAACTTAACGTCTTCAAGACCGAAAAATCAGTGGCATCAAAATACAACCGGAAGACCTATTCAAGTTATGATAGCTATTGTTAATAATAATAATCTGAACCGTTCGCGTTTTGTTTTAGAAGTAAGTACTTCACAAGCAGCTTCAGGTATATACATCAGTATGGGTTACACTGCTAATGATAGTAATGAATTTGTATTAAGTGGTATTATCCCTTCTAGCGGTCAAGTATGGTACAGAGTAATTGAAAATCCTAGCCCTGCTCCTAATACAGTTTGGTCAATCGATTATTGGGCCGAATTAAGATAATTATGATATTATCTTATATAAAACTCATTCTAATTAGTATTTTATAAACCAAATACATTATAATCAAAATAAATTATAATGTAAAATGTATAAAAAATTGTATTTTAAATTTATATCCTCTCCATATTATTTTCCATTCCTATATTCTAGCCAATTATCAGGTCTCTTTTTAGTTCCACCATCATAAGCAACCGCATAACGATTCTCAACAAGCCATTGGTTGATATGTAAATCTCCCAAATAAACATCTGCCAATATTCTCCCATATTTTTCACTTTGTATATTATCTAGTCGAATAACTTTATTCATAATCATATTTGATAAAACATCTCTTACTTCTTTTGCTGCTTGTTTTTCATCTGGTGTTTTTCCCTTGATTTCTGGAGTATCAATTCCATTCAAACGAACGGATAAACGATAAAGTGGTGAATCTTCAAAAGGTAATTTTGAAGCGATTGTAATAGTATCACCGTCATACACTTTAATGACTTGTCCCTCCGTAATAGGAAATGTAAAAGGAACAGTGTCTTCCCATTTAATAATAATTGAATCTGTCATTTTGTATTACTGTATTATTTATCACTAAGAATTATTTATATCTATTTTATATATCATTATTTCAAAAAATATAATATATTGTTTAAAATTCAAATTTAAATACATAAATAAAAATACAATAATGGAGATATTCAAAATAGGAGATAAAATTATATACAATCCAAATGGTTCACCCAAAGGAAAAGTTGGAATAATTAAATATATAAGAGATTCTACTTATGAGAGAAATATGAAAAGCAAAAATCCATTAGATTATTATTATTGTGTTCAATTTGACGATGGAACATCTAATACATACATATCTGGATTATTTATGAAAAAATATGAATGATTAACATTTCATCGGCTTGATGTTATCTGAGCTGTATTGAATTGACACGAGTAATATATAATTCTAAACTTAAACTATATAAATAAAGATATGATAGTATTATAGTAGACCTAGACCTAGACCAAAAACAATAAACTCAAACATGAATCCGCAATATCTCTCTACAATCAATTCCCATCCTAGGGACGAGCGGATTACATTTGACGAGGGACCGCATATTTATACTATAAAAGACGACCCATCGCAATATACATCAGTGACTACATGGAATCATAGTCATTTTGAGCATTTTGACGCCGATTCTATCATTCACAATATGATGAATTCTAAAAATTGGAAAAATAATAAGTATTATGGTAAAACAAAAGAAGAAATCCTAAAAATATGGGATGATAATCGAGACCAAGCATCTCAAGCGGGAACAAAACTTCATTATGATATTGAATGTTATTATAACAATTGTCCAAATGAAAACCAAAGTATAGAATATTCTTATTTTGAAAAATTTACGGAAGATTACAAACATTTAAAACCGTATCGAACGGAATGGATGGTATGGCATGAAGATATTAAAATTGCCGGTTCAATTGATATGGTTTTCGAGAAAGAGGATGGTACTTTATTAATTTATGATTGGAAGCGTTGTAAAGACATTATCAAAACACCTAGTTTCAATAAGTATGCTATAACGGAATGTATTAGTCATTTGCCAGATACAAATTACTGGCATTATTGTCTTCAATTAAATGTATATAAACGAATTTTGGAAGAAAAATATGGGAAAAAAGTAGATGGATTATTTTTAGTTTGTTTACATCCGAATAATAAAAATCAATCTTATTTAAGAATTCCTTGTGCTGATTTACAGTCTGAAGTAAATGATTTATTCGAATTAAGAAAACAACAAATTACATTTTTATAAACCATTATTATTATCATGGTCATAAATATTAAAACGTTAAACATATTTTGACACCGCAAATATTTATGATAAAAAATTAAAAATAAATAAAAATTATAATTAAAACCAATTTAAATATAATATACGTATTTAATTATATTACAAGATATAGATTAAATATGCCCTGTACTACATTAGATGACCCCATGAATCCATATTGTACAATCGATTATGAATATTCAACACAGGAAATCATTTATTCATTTATGACGCACGTAGCATATTTATTTTTTGGATTCTTTTTACTATTTAATGGAACACTATTAAGTACACTTATTATTTCTTATTGTTCTAATGTTGTTTCTGAAACCACAAATTATGAAGTAGAATCTAGCGATAAAGATGAATGCGATGATGACGATGATAATCGATTTTATGAATATAAATACATTGATGAATTTGAAAATATGATAAATATCATCGAAGATGAAGATACGAATTATAAGGCGTTTTCGGAAGCAGATAAATTAAATCTATCCAATTTAGTTCTTATGGAAACAACTCCCAATGGAAATGTTGTCATGTCTTATGAATATGATAAAGATGTTCCAGAACGTTCTAAATTCATTTATTATACAAATGATAAGTCGATTCCTTATAAATATCTAGACGCGGTTGCTAGAAAATATGTTTATGTATATAAATGTCCAGAAATCTATGTTTATATTAAAAATGAACTTACAAAAGAATTAAATAGAATTTCTGAAGAGAAGAAACAAGAAGAAACTAAACAAATGGAAGAAAAGAAAAAAAATAGCGTATTTGCTTCATTTAAAAATTATAAAAATCCAACTGTTAAAAAACAACATATTTTAGTAACAAAAAATAAATATAAATATCTGGGAACGATTGAAGATTATAATAAATCACTTTTACCAAAAGAAGAGAGAAAAGAGGTTAAACCAATTTCTTTTTCTCAATTTAAACAGATGAATATGCCTAGTTAATATTTGGTTTTATTAGTACTAGTACTTGATTATTTATTATTTATTATTTGATTAATTAATGTTTTATATAAATTTTACATTTATATAAAATAATTCCCTATCTATAATATAATATGAGCCATGATAGCAATGATAGTAATAATAAAATAGAACAAACAGATACAAATTATAAATATAAAGGAACATTAAATTATCTAGAAACAATGAAAGCAATCAATATATTATCACATAGTGTTTTACTTGGAATTATAAATTCTCTCAAAAAATATAAAAACCAAACAGGAGGAGCAGGGCATCGAATTACTACATTAAAAGAAATAAATAGAGTTATTCAAGAAAGTAGAAGAATTTTATTCGAAACTCAAAATCAAAATATATCGAAGAACATGATTCCATCAAAATATACTCGTAAGTTTCATAAAAGTTATAATGGAGGAGGTTCGTTTTCGCCTTTACAACGATTAAATAAAAGAAAGAAAGAAGCTAGTGAATCCCAACAAAATATACAAGCCAATGAATCCATGTATTTTATAAATTATATTGATACTGAACTAAAGAAAATTACCGATGATAAAGATAAAGAAAAAATAAAAAATTATTTCAAAAATGGGGGATTATATCAATATATTGGAAAAATAGATGATAATAAATTAAAAGAAAAAATAAAGGGAGATATTAATTTTTTTTATGAAAATAAAAAAGTTTTAAATACTGATTTAGCACGTGAAACAAATATGTTAAAAGAAACCCTACAAATGTTTGAAAATGAATTTCCTAAAAAAAAATTATCTGGATATGAAAAGAATAAAGGTACATCTGAAATTGAACGTGAAATAGATAGTGATATTGAAAAGGCAAAAGAATCAGCAAGTAAGAAATCATTTTTAACTAAAACATCTGATTCTATTAAATTAAAACTTAGAAATAAAGAAATCAATTCAATGATTGAAAATATTAAAAAAAATATAGAACCAATGCAGGCTAGAGAATTTATAGATATTTTATTAGAAAGTATTGAAAATTATAGGGATAAAATTACAGACGAAGATGTTGAAAAAATTAAATCCTTAATTAATGAAAAAATATTGTTATTTAACCAAATCAAAACAGAAGATGACCTTAATGAATTACTTGATAAAATTAAACAAGAACTAAATACTATTAAACGTGACAGCGAAGAAAGATATAATAAACCAACAGAAAGCGAAATAATTAAAAAAAAACAATTGATATATAAATCATTAATTAAAAAAATAGACTCTGAAATGGGTAGTGTATTAAACAATACATCAAAAGAAAGGGAAAACTCAAAA
>Ga0255147_1000363_pt1 | contig 14262 bp, 16 predicted proteins | sample Atl_Miss_RepA_8h_FD_183034 | JGI IMG/M metagenome (GOLD analysis project Ga0255147, IMG submission 183034) | Freshwater microbial communities from Altamaha River, Georgia, United States - Atl_Miss_RepA_8h | ecosystem: Environmental > Aquatic > Freshwater > River | place: USA: Georgia | collected... | reverse complement strand
GGTCAACAGGCATTGCAGAGATGCGGATTTAAGATTGACAATTACTTTGCAAGTGAGATTGATAAATTTGCAATCAAAGTTACAATGGCAAACTATCCAAACACACAGCAACTTGGATCTGTTGTTGATGTCAATGGTTATGATTTACCAAAGATTGACTTATTAATTGGAGGCAGTCCATGCCAGTCATTCTCATTTGCCGGGAAGCGCAAGGGTATGTCAACAAAAGATGAGCAAGAGATATTGACACTTGAGCATTATTTACAACTAAAAAAAGAGGGTTTTGAGTTTGAGGGGCAATCTTATTTGTTTTGGGAATATATGCGACTACTAAATGAGTTAAGATCAAAAAATCCTGATGTGTTTTTTTTGCTTGAGAATGTTGAGATGGGTGAGAAGTGGGAGCGTGTATTGAGTAAAGCAATTGGAGTCAATGGCATACACATCAATTCAGCTTTGGTGTCAGCACAAAATCGCAAACGCATATACTGGACTAATATAGGTATGCAACCATCAGGCTTATTTGGTGATATGCAAAGCATCATTGAGCAACCTAAAGATAAAGGCATATTGTTAAAGGATGTGCTTGAGGATGAGGTTGATGAGAAGTATTTTTTGAGTGATAAAGCTATAAAGTATATTAATAGAAATAAAAGAAACTTAGGATTTCAAATGCATGAAGATGATGAAAAAAGCGGTTTTGTTGTTGCAAGGTATCAAAGTGGGATACCATACAACCAAATTGTAACTACAAATAAACGATTAAATGAAACAATTCATTTGCATCGCGATAATTTAGAACATGGTACTTTAATTGATAGTTACAATAAAGATATTCATAAAGACAAAAGCATTACAATAAGTACACGAACAATACCAAGCAATAATACTCATATCGTACACAACACAATGCCGCGCTCATCAACAACTGGCAAAGGAGGCACCGGGCCACTTAGCCGCAATGATGGCAAAACATATTGTTTGGATACTGGCAATACAAATGCGGTTGAGATTAGAGGATTAAATAAAAACCAACAAAAAAAATTCAATCCAAACATAAATGCCGATAAAGCAAATACATTAACACTTGCACAAGGTAGAGCAGGAAGCAGTGATGAATATATGGATGCAGTTTCAAAGATTGCGAATATTACATCACGCATCCGCCGCCTGACACCAATTGAATGTGAGAGGTTGCAGACTGTTGCAGACAATTACACAGCACATGTGTCAGATAGCCAACGATACAAAATGCTTGGCAACGGATGGACTGTGGATGTTATTTGCCACATATTTAATTACCTAAAAAATAATGTATGATCCCACCAAAAGTAATGGCACAAAGGATGGTGAACACACTACACCAGTTCTGCCGGCACGATGATACACACCCTTACAAAACAAGATGGTATTTTGGAGCATTGTGTGCGCTTTATTGCTGCGATATAATTATCAAAAACAACCCAATGAGTGATCCAACATCTTCAGGAGAGGTTTATTCAATGAAGAATTACTTTAAAGATGTAAGAGATGAAATAACATTAATTAACAGAAGGCATAAATGGAAAAAATCAGATGGATTTAAGAAACTACCAAATAAGCTTATCAGAATCAGCGCGCGATCTACTTCGCCATCACAAGATAGCTTACCTATCAATGCAAGTGAGGACTGGCAAGACATTGACAGCGATGAACACGATTAAATTGTATGGTGCTAAAAATTGCCTATTTGTAACAAAGAAGAAAGCCATTAGTTCAATTGAGGATGATTACAACTCAATGTTTAAACATTGTTTTGACATAACCATAATCAACTTTGAGCAGTTGCACAATTACGAAGGTCAACCTGATATTGTTGTGATTGATGAGGCTCATTCTTTAGGGCAATTTCCAATACCATCCGAAAGAACAAAGTTGTTGAAGAAAATTTGCAAAGGTTTACCAATTATTTATTTATCAGGCACGCCAACACCAGAATCATTTTCACAGCAATACCATCAATTTTGGGTTAGCAGTTTTTCACCATTTGAAGAAGAAACATTTTACAAATGGGCAAAGAATGGCTACATCATACCTGAAACAAAGTATTTCTTCAACCGCCAAATACCAGTTTACTCAAATGCCATCCAAAGCAAGATTGATGAAAAGACAAGGCATTTGTTTTTATCATTTAGTCAAGAGGAAGCTGGTTTTGAGCAATTGGTGGAAGAGAAAGTTCACTATGTAGAAATGACTAAAAAAACATACGCATTAGCACATATTATGCGTACTAAAAGAGTTTTTATAGGCAAAGATAAGGAAGAGGTGCTTGCTGATACTGAAGTTAAGCTTATGCAGAAACTTCATCAAATTTACTCAGGCTCCGTTATACCCGATTCCGACCACCCATCAGTAGTATTTGATACAAGCAAGATTGAATACATTTTAAACGCATTTAAAGGGCAAAAAATAGGCATTTATTACAAGTTTAAGGCAGAGTTAGGGATGATAATGGTTCATTGCAATTTAATGGGTTTAAAGACCACAAATGATCCAAAAGAATTTAACTCTACCGATGCCAACACAGTTTTTGTTAGTCAAATCCAATCCGGCAGGGAAGGCGTTAATTTATCAAGTGCCGATTGCCTTGTGATGTACAATATAGATTTTTCGGCAGTTAGTTACTGGCAAGTAAGGGCGCGTTTGCAAACAAAGAACAGAACAAAGGCAGCCATTGTGCATTGGATTTTTGCAAAGGATGGAATTGAAACAAAGATTTATAAAGCAGTTCAAAATAAACAAGATTATACACTAAACTACTTCAAAAAAGATTATGGAATTAAATAAGCATGAGCAAGCGTTCATAAGAAAAATTGAGCAATACTTCAATATCCAATGCAATGATTTTGATAAAAGAAGAATTGGTATGTTTTTGATGGATTTCTTGGATGACAACAAAGAATATTTAAAATCACCTGAACCAGAAGAAGAAGAAAAGGATGAAATATTTGAGGCTATTATTCCTGAAACCGAAAATCCTGAAGCAATAGTTAAACAGTTATTAATGCCAAATGATTTGGATAGAGATTTTCAAGAATTTTGCAAACAAATAAATGCTGATTACAATTCAATAATGAAAAACAAAAGAAAGCATGGCGCAATGGTTACTCGTGTTAGATCAGCCTTCTCAAGAAAAATGATGAATAAATACATTATGAAAACAAATGACTTGGCTGATTTCTTTGATGTTCATTACTCTACAATCCATTATTATTTGTATAATAAAAAAAGACCATACGCATTAAGTCCAAAGAAAAGAAATATTGCATAGATTTGTCCTCGTTATGAGGGAATCCGAAATACAGAGCAAAATCATCAAATTTCTTGAATCAAAACAATGGCTTGTAGTTAAAATTATCCAAACCAATAAAAACGGTTGGCCTGACCTGCAAGCACACAAAGATGGAATCACAATATTTATTGAAGTAAAAAGCGAAACTGGTAAAGTTTCTGAACTTCAGAAATATAGGCACAAGCAACTTCAAGAACAAGGGTTTAAAACAATTATCGCCACATCAATAAAAGATTTACAAAATGAGCCAATTATTTAAAGCAGCTGAGAGCTACATTCACAACAATTTATCAGTTATCTCAACAGACAACACCAAGAGATCATTATTTCCTTGGAAAAAATACCAAAACAAACTTCCAACTTTTGATGAATTAGCACAAATGTTTTCGCACAGCAAATGTCAAGGCTTGGCTGTCATTTGTGGTGGTGTTTCCAATGGCTTAGAAGTTATTGATGTTGATTGTAAGTATGGGATAAACTTTGATGAATATGCTAATGAAATCAAGAAATGCAACCCACGATTATACAATCGTTTGTACATAGTAAAAACAAAATCAAATGGCTACCATATCTATTACAGATGCGAAGTAATTGAGGGCAACCAAAAGCTTGCAAACAGACCAGCAACACAAGAAGAGTTGCATGATAACCCAAACGTTAAAGAGTTTGTGCTTATTGAAACAAGAGGCGAAGGTGGCTATGTTATTGCACCTCCGACAGAAGGATATAAAATTATACAAGGGCAACAAATACCCTTGATTTCCGTAGAGGACCGCGATTTACTCTTGACAATTGCTCGGGGTTTTAATTTGATTTTTGAAACACAAAAGATACCAGCATCAAACGAAAGCGCATCATACGGACTTACCCCTTGGGATGATTACAATCAAAGAGGTGATGTCAATGAGGTGCTAACAAAAAATGGTTGGACTTATGTAGGGCAAAGCGGTGAAAGAATGTTCTATAAAAGACCGGGAACGATGGCACCAACATCAGCAAATTTCCATGTTAGCAAAAGAGTATTCTATTGCTTTAGCACATCAACCCAATTTGAGAATAAAGGCTATTCGCCTTATGCGGTATATACTATATTGGAATGCAATGGTGATTTTAAAGAATCAACCAAAAGATTGAGTGCTGCCGGATATGGTGAGAAGAAAAAGATAATAGACAAAAAGCTTGTTACAAAGATTAACAAGATGATGGATATTGGTGTAACAAAGGATGATATTGTTGATGAACTTATGATTGAAATGTCAATGACAAGGGAAGCAGCAAAAGAAAGTATTGAAACAGTTGAAAAGGACAATGAGGATAGAATTGAAACATTTTGGAAAGTTGATTACAATAAAGATGAAATACCAAAAATCACAATTGAGAAATACAAATTAGAACAGTTTCTTTCTAAGAGTGGTTTTGGTCTTTATTTCCACAATAAAAATAGCAACGCATTTAGGTTGATTCGTGAAACCGATGGGTTTATTGAAGAAACCTCCAGTGAGCAAATTAAAAAGTTTATCAAAGATTATATCCTTTCACTTCCTGATAAATTTGATAGGAAAGGCACAAGAGCCGGCATAACTCCAAGCGACCTACTTGAAATAATATATAAAGGCTCTGATAATTATTTCAATAATAATTTCTTTGAGTTTTTAGAGAAAAAAGAACCAAATTTACTTAGGGATGAGCAAGACAAATGCTACTTCGCTTTTAAGAATGGCATTGTGATGATTGATAAAAAAGAGGTAAAACTTTTGACCTATGGAGAATTGGAAAAGTCAATTTGGAAGAGCCAAGTTAATTTTGATTTTTCAATTACAATTGACCAAGATTTTGATCCAGATTTATGCGAATACTTTACTTTCCTCGCTAAAATTAGCGGTGATGAAGAAGAAAGAAGAAACTACGCATTAACACTTATTGGTTATATACTGCATTCCTACAAAGATCCTTCAAAACCATACGCACCTATTCTTGCAGAGGAAACTGATGATGAGAGCAAAGGTGGTGGTACTGGTAAAGGTATTTTCTTCAAAGCAATCTCCGAACTTATACCAACTGTAAGAATAGATGGCAAGAATTTTAAGCCTGACAAATCATTTGCATTCCAAAGAGTGGATTTAGGCACAAAGCTTGTGGTTATTGAGGATTGCCCTAAGAATGTTGATTTTGAGAAATACTACCCAACAATTACGGAAGGTATGACTATTGAAAAGAAAAATAAGGATGAATTGTTTTTAAGTTATGCTGAAAGTCCGAAAATTGCATTCACTACCAACTACTCAATTGCGGCAAATGCTGAACACGCAAAGAGAAGGCAAAGAGTATTTGAGTTTGCGCCATTCTTTAACAGCAAGTACACTCCAATTGACCACTTTGGGCATAAGTTATTTGATAACTGGGATGAGGATGAGTGGAATAGATTTTACAACTTGATGTTTTTCTGCGTAAGCCTTTATCTTGAGCATGGCATAAAAGAAGTTGATAATTCAGAGAAATTGAGAAGAAAGCACATCAAGCTTTCATTTGGAGAGGAGTTCTTGGAATACATTGATGATAAATACAACAATAAAACCGATAATTATTATCAGCTAACTGAAGAGTGGAAAAACTTCATGGCAAAGCACGAGATTGAGAAAAAAGATTACAGCCTTAAAAGATTCCGCAAGGCAATTGAATTATCATCAGCTATTTTGGATATGAAATTGGAATGGAGTGAAAATAGACAAAACAATAATTGCAAGCAGTTTAGATTAAGATAATTAATGCAAAAATTAAAAATATTTTTTACTGCATTTATACAAGTGTTTTGCGTTTGCATTAATATAAAATTTATTGCTTCAAATAACATCACTAAAACATTTATATCATCTTTTTTTATTAATTTATTATGGACTATTAATATTAGAAAAATGGCTTTTAGTAATAACATTGAAAGATTGATATATTCTTTAGGTGCTGCATCAGGAAGTATTTCAGGTTTAATAATTTTAAAACATTTAAAAATATAAATTATGCAAAGAGTAATAAATTTTAGTGGCGGTAAAACTTCTGCATATATGACTATTCACGAGTATCGTGAAGGCGATTTAGTTATCTTTTGCGATACTGGTAGGGAACATCCGAAAACATATAAGTTCATAAATGATTTTGAAGCCAATGAAAATATTCCAATAATTAGGCTTAAATACGAAGGAGGTTTTAAAACTTTAATTAAAAAAAGACAAGGCATACCTAACAACTTTAAAAGATTTTGTACAATAGAATTGAAGATAAAAACAGCAAGAAGATATTTAAGAAGTATTGGTATTAAAGATTATGAGAATTTAGTTGGGTTTAGATATGATGAACCATTAAGAGTAAAAAGAAGAAAAAAAATGTGGAAAACAGTAGAAGATAAATTTCCTCTTTATGAAAAACAAATAGACAAGCAAATTATAAACGATTATTGGAGTAAAAAATCATACACTCTTGAAATACCATCCATACTTGGAAATTGCACTTTATGTTTTATGAAAGGAAAAAATGCAATAATGAATATATTGTATAGTGATCCTGAACTTGCAAATGTGTGGATTGAAGATGAATTGTATTTTAAAAACAATGGCAAAAATTATCAATACTTTCAAGATATATCTATGCAACAAATGAAAAATCTTGCACAAAACAATTTATTTTCGCAAACTGATTTAAACAATATTTCTCCAGCATTTGATTGCGCTTGCACATCGTAATGAAACAAGTAATTAAGGATTTGGTGATTATACTTGGAAGTTGCATAGCATTAGCTATGCTTCTTTCTTTTATCAAATCATTGTTTTGAATGATTTATCATGCATTATCGGATATTTTACGATATAATGACTGAAATATCACACAAAAAAAGAGGCCCTTGTAGAAACAAGAGCCGAGCCATTATCCGTATGAGAGCTAAGAAGGCACTAAGTTACACAATTATGGAATTTTTTACCATAGTTTGCAATCAATTCAGCTTTATCATTTCCATTGATTATTTTTCTTGCTGATACCCAATCTTCCCTTTGATCATTAAAATATCTTGCCAAATTAACACCAGTAAACAATCCTTTTGTCATCCCGGCAAACATAATCTTTGTGCTAACCTGAAGCGACAAAGCAAGCGATGGATTTTCAAGCAAATCTATCTTTAAAAGTTTTCCAAACTTCTCATAGTTTTCGTACCATGTCAATTGTACAAATCCTCTGCCATAATAAAGTTTATCAGGAGTTTGATATGGCTCTTTATTTTGCTTAATCTTTAAGCCGTATGCTCTGCCTTTACCTTTACCAAACTCCTCTATTGGCCACATTGTTTTTGCTGTTTCGTGGTAAGTGGTAGCCAGCATATAAGCCAGCCACCGCTTATCCACATATAGGGATGGTTTGCTTTCCCATTCATCCAAAATGGCGTTCATGCCGGCAAGTTGCTGATTGTTTGCTTTGTTGAATAAATTATAGGTATGCAACCTATTTTGGAAGGCAATGCGATTTATCATTTTTTAAAAACGAGTAGTAAAGAGTTAATAAATAGGCTGATGCACAAAAATATTAGCAACCAAGTAATAGATTTATTACTTTTTTCTTTTGACTTAACCTTATCACTATTGCATTGATTTAGCTGATGGGTTAAATCAGCAACCCTTGCTGTATCAACAACCATTTTTGTAATAGTAACGTTTTTCGTTACTACCTTTATTTTGTCAACATTTTTTACGATGTATTTTGTTTTGGTGATGGTATCAATGATAGTATCTGTTTGATGTACATATTCTGGTACAAATAAATACCCGGTATCAGAAACAACAATTGTGTCAACTTTTGACACTTTAATTGGGTATTTCTCATTAGCAAACTTTGCCACCACATCAGGATGCTCATTAAACGCATTATTAAGCTGTTTTAAGGCTTTTTTAGGAGTATAACATCCAATCACAAGCAAACACAAGAAAAACGCTTTATTCATACTTTATTTTGATTTTATTTTTATCCAAAAATTTATACATATTTGCCGACAAATGACCGCATAGCCAAGCTTGACTTTCCTCATCAGAAATATCCCTATCTTCAGTAATCCTAACCGAAGCATGGTACAACTCGTGGGCAATTGTGTTATGGCTCATGCTATTTTTATCCAGTAGCACATAATACTTGTCAATATCGTGATACAAAAAAATACCCTCAATAGCGTAATCAATTCTGTTGTTGATTTTATTTTGCTTTAATATCCTATTCGTTTCCTTGACTATTTGGTCCGAAACAATGAAAATAATCTCACAACTATATTGTTTAAGGTTTATTTTTTTTCTCATTTTGTGTGAACCATTTATTACAAGTTTTACATTTATACCTTTGAGTACAAGCACCGCTTGCTAAATACCTTTTCCCTTTTTTTCTAAAATCATCCGATCCACATTCAGGACAATCTACCTTGCTACCACCGAATATAACTCCAAAGTGCGTTTTAGGCTCAATGTGAGTACTCATAACCTTATAAACACTTTCCAATAGCACAACATCTTGCTTGCAATACTCAATCATTTTATCCATAGAATCTTGGCACTTATTTAGGACAATTTCTGTCCAAAGATTGTATTCAGTATGTATCTTTTCTCCAAGACCTAAATACTTGCCAATATAATTAAGCTTATTGCTGTTAAACTTAAACTTACTCCTACTAACCTTTAACGTATCTATTGTTGTATATTTTGGGAACATATCAATCCTATGAAATAAACAACGAGTTCTAATCCATGCCAAATCAAACTTATCTCCGTTATGCCCAATCATTTCATCAGCCATATTTGCTATTTTGATGAACTCTTGAAGCATTTTCCTATCGTTTTGCTTCTTATCCCAAAACAAAGAGAGGACTTCTTCCGAATCCTCCCATTTATAGCAGATACAAATTATTGCTCTTTCTTTTATTATGCTTTCAGGACTTATGGTTTTCTTAAACCCAGCATCCCAAAAGAAACCAATGTTAGGCGATACCTCTATATCAAAAAATAATCTTCGCCTTTTGGTTTTTAATTCAGTCATTTACCATATTTTTGTGTAAGGTTTTTCATGGATAGTTAATTGTTTAATAATTTCGGCCTTTGTTTCCACAGAGGCTTTTTTTATGAACTATAAGCAGTTCTTATGGTATGCTTATAATTACATTATGGCTTACCAGTTACATCGTAATCCTTAGCCAAATATCCAAAAGCAGCTAAAGAAGCAGCGAATAGGATTTTAGTAATTGTCTGACCATCAAAGTGATAACCAGTTCCTTCAATGATTGGTTGAACTGCTACCAATGTTGCCAAAATCAATCCGAAGATTGTTGTTTTGTTACTTTTCATTTTTTATGTATTTTTTGATGAACTTAATAACTCCGGGTAGATTGCTTATAATTGTAGTTATACTTGCTGCAATTGCAAAGAATCCAAGAACCTCCGAAGATGTTAAAAATGTTGCGATAGATAGTAGCCAAACGCCTAAAAGGTCAAAATGCTGTTTCATTATTTTCTATTATATCGTTGTAAGTCATATATTGTACGTGTGATGGAATTTCACAATCAGCTATTTCAAAAATTTCAGGTTCATTTATTATAGTTGGATGTTCTTCTAAAGGTCTATTCCAATTAGTTGTTATTACAACTGAATAGCAATAAGCTGGATCAAAAGAACTATCTTTCTTTCTTATATGTATCATTGTGCAAAATATTGAATAGTTAATGTAACAAATTTTACTGCTGTTCCTGCTGCTTGTGTCATTATAATTTCATAACCATTATTGCTTGAATTTCTTCTTAACATTACAGGTCTTGTAACTGTAATTATACCTGTTGTTGTAGTGTTCATAGAACCAGTTCCGAAGTATTGCATTTCACTTGCATTAGTTAAACTTGTTGGACTTTCTGGAGTTGGTAAATCTGAAGGAATCGTAAGTGTTAATTGTGAATTATTAGCACCCGCAGTTCCATAATTTAATGTAGCATTAAATGTAACTAATTTTCCTATTTGATTCCATCTATAAGAATGGTTTGCAGTTCCTGAAGGAGCAGTTCCATTCCAACTAATACCACTACTAATAGTTTGAACTGCTACATCTTTGTAAGTTACTGAAGTTGAGTTTGCACTTGAAGCGGTATTATTTGCCTGAAATGAATAAGCAGCAATGTTTTTACGTTGGAATACTGATGTATCTGATGTACCTATCTTGCTTGTCAAAGAAGTATAAACATTTGTTCTTGCACTATCTGAACGAAATTTCGTTTGATAAATTGTGCTGTCTGACAAATTTACCTTTGTATTTATGCGATTACTTAAAGAAATAGTATCTGCACTATTCAATTTAGTATTAATTCTATTACTTAAACTTGTAGTATCTGAAGCATTTAACTTGACATTTATTCTATTGCTTAAATTTGTAGTATCTGAAGGTTTTAAGTATTTAGTACCAATTGCATTATTAATGCTTACATCGTGCCATAATGAATCAACTCTACTGAATTGCAAAATAGTTGAATCAAGTGGAGTTGAAGCTATCTGAACATCACTCATTTCATGAACCTCCCATCCGTTTTCTATTTTTACTTCTATCGCACCGAAGGTAGGATGCGCCCTTGTTATTGAACCTATCTTACAAATGTGGTAGGGTGCTAAAGGCTTTGTAGTTGTCAAGCCTCCGGGTACAGTTGGACTTAAATAAACTATATCGCCATCAGTATAACTTGATGTAGGCAAATTTAGGTTTCCTATATTGCCAGCTTGAATTACTATTCCTGAATTACTTGTAGCAATATCAGTTTCAACAACAGCAAAAGTTTTGTAACTATTGTTTTCATTATTTGCTTCCGCAAGTTCAATAGTTGGAAGGTTGCTTGAATGCCTACCGCTAATATAAACAACAGAACCTTTAGGAATTGTGCTACCAGTATTATTATAAACAGTTGTAACCAATCTTGTAGCTGATCCTGATGTTGATGCCCTAATAATATAATCAGTAGAAGTTGTGCCTTTTACAAAAGTTAAAGTTGAATCGTTAGGCTGTGATACGCTAATTAAAAAAGCATTAGTAGTGTCTGACTTATTTAATTTAGTATTTATTGCTGTATAAATATTTGACCTACTTGTATCACTTCTATATTTTGTATAATAAATAGTAGAATCACTTGTTGATAGCTTAGCGTTTATGCGGTTGCTAAGTGAAGTTGTATCAGTTGAACCACCACCTCCACCACTTACATTAACCGTATCCCATCCATTTGCGTTAGTCCACATATACAAATATCCACCACAAGTATCCATTGCTAATGCACCCTCTTTTGCTGTTGAATTTCTTAATGTAGGCACGCCACAAAAAGATGGGATATGCAAAGAAGAATCAGCCTTGATTCTTTTCATTTGGTAGCCGGCAGCAGTCATTGGAGTGTACTGCTGACCGAAAGCACTAAACGAAATAAATAAAGCGACTAAAAGTATTTTAAATTTCTCCATAATCAACAGTTATTGGACCAGTTCCTTTAAAATTAATTGAAAAAGTTGTTACATTATCAAAACTTGTAGTTTCAGATATACTCTCTATGTACACATCTAAAGATTTTTCAAAGTAATAATCATGGGTTTCATCCTCCATGTAAAACCTCATGTTAAGCTTTTGATTTAATAAATTTTGATATACGTTACCAAGATTGTGTATATCAGGACTATCAGTACCACCAAGCAATACCAATCCATCCATTGTTCCTGATGAGGTTGATGCGGATGGAATAAATGTTCTTGAGTTTCCAGTAACTGGACCTGATGTTTCAATAAATTCATATTGCACATCAATGGTTACGCTTCTTGCACAACCAATTGGCTTAAAATCACCGGTATCATTAACCCTGACATATAATATAACATCTTTACCTAATACTAATCCCATAATCTAAGCATTTTTGTAAATATAATCAAATTCATATGATGAAACAGCCTCTAAATCGTTTCTTTTTTCAGTTTCATTAACCAATCCGTATAAAGTACATTCTGCTGAATCATTCCTATAATTTATAGATATTGATCCCAAAAAGAATATAATATCTTGTATAGCATAATGCTTAATTAAATGTAATGGTCCAAAAAAATTACTACCATTACCCATAACGCTTAAAATATTCAAATCAAGTTTAGGCCTTGTTTTCCATCTTAAATACATTTGCTCAAATGTTGTATGTTGACCAAGTTTTAATGCTTGGAATGGCTTATTAAATGTAAATGTTGCCTCACCAGCCCACCATGTTGTTATTTCAGTTAAAGCCATAATATAAAAAACACCAAGAAAAGATGACATGAAATCAACATTATATGTACCATCTATTGGCGTGCCACCTGATATTATAAATTGTGTTCCTGTTGGGTAATTTTCCCAACTTAATCCATCAGGAGTAGGTACTGTTAACATAATACCAAACCATCCAGTTACTGGATGCTCTACACCACTAACAATTGCAAGATCAACATATTCAGTTTCGCAAGTACCTTCGTAATCCCATAATTCAGCAATATTTCTAATTACACCATATCCTTCATCAGTAAATAATGTTCCATTAATAGCTTGACTTGGAGAAAAATCCAAAGCAATATCTTCTTCTGAATTATTTTTTATATTAAGATTACAAATTGTTTTATGAGTATGACCAATAATTGATTTGCCTATTTGTGTTGATATGATTTGAACTGATAAATTTTTATATTGTGTTGTATAAGCTAAATCATCACTACCTAATACATTTAAAGCAAAATTAAATTCTCCATCTATTGGAGCAGGATCAGTTGTATATGTAAATGTTTTTAAATTAGGTAAAGTTCCTTCTGATAAATTTAATAATGCCATTCCATCAGGTGTCCAAGTTCCATTATTTGGATAACCATAACCTCTATCAAAATTTACTTTTTGAACAGATAAATCTTGTGCTTGTATGTAATGATAAAATGTTTTAGAATAATTTGTTCCATCAGCAGCAAACCATCCTTCTTCGTAATCAAAAGATACTTTTATTACATCCCCCTTTTTTACTGCTATCTTATTAGTTATTAAATAACTTTCTTGTTGAGCAATTGTTGCACTTGGAGTACCACTAAATTTTATTTCTAAATACCTTTCAATTTCATTACCAAATTGGTCAGTATCTACAACAATTTGAACAGTTGATGAAGGCCTTGAAATATCTGTATTTATTTCCCAATATGGTGCTGTATAATAATAAATTGTTCCGGTACCCGGCAATCCTGAACTATATGATCCAATTAAATCACCAAGTATAGTTAAATCACCATTTTTTAATAAATTATCTTTAAAACTATAATCAAATTTTTCTTTTATATAATTATATGGCCTTAATAAAGATTTCAATATGCCATTTTCAGCCATATTAATATCAATAAATAAATTCCTATTTTCTAATCCACTATTTATATATTCATATGTATCTGATGTTGCATCATATCTATGAACAAATTGAGTGTCTGTTGTGTAATCATTACACATAGAATATTCACCTATTCTTACTATATACCAAAATCCATAAGCTTGAAATAATGAAGCTTTAAATCTTTTCATTAAATCTTCAAGAATACTATAACAATTTTCATATTGAGTGTTATTTTTTAAATAACTATTGCAATCAATATAAGTATCATCTATCCATCTGTCTTTACCATATGGTTTAATTCTTGATAAAACTCTTAACTCTTCCAATTCAATACCAGTAGAAAGAATACATAATCTTAAAATTTCTTTTATTGATAAAAAAGATGAAATATCGTAAGGAATTGTAAATCCTAAATTACATAATGTAGATGGACTATTACCACCAACACTTTCGGAAACTTGTATAATAAATCCTAACGTTAAATCAGGTTCAATATTTAAAACAGTATAAACA
>Ga0255147_1000361_pt1 | contig 14331 bp, 30 predicted proteins | sample Atl_Miss_RepA_8h_FD_183034 | JGI IMG/M metagenome (GOLD analysis project Ga0255147, IMG submission 183034) | Freshwater microbial communities from Altamaha River, Georgia, United States - Atl_Miss_RepA_8h | ecosystem: Environmental > Aquatic > Freshwater > River | place: USA: Georgia | collected... | reverse complement strand
GCGATGTTGTTCGTTTCGTTGCTACTGTAGACACAGGAACAGCAGTAACAGTAACTGCTACAAACGCAACAATTGTTGCCGCTACAAGCACACTTGCAGCACCAGTAACAGCATCATCAGGATCATCTTCTTTGACAATTGCTACAGGTACAGGAACAACTGCTACCTTCTATGTCTACACAAAGACAACGGCAATTGGAACAGTTGTTGTTAACAATCAGGGAACAACCCTTACATATTATGTTCAGGGAACAGCAGGTAAGGTCAACACAGTTGCTCTTACAGGTAATGATTCTGGTTCAACTTCAAGCGTTGTAACAGTAACAGCAACAGCGACAGACGTATTCGGAAATAAGATTTCTGGAAGAGCTTTGTCAGCACTCGTTGTAAACGGTACAGTTGATACAACAACTGCAGTAACAGGTTCAACACTAGCAGACTTCGGCACCAAGGAGTTCAAGGTTACACTTCCAACAACTGGAACAACTACCCTTGTTATCTCTGCAGCAGCAGGAGAAATTGCATCTACAGTAGCAGGTTTCAACACAGTAACCTCTTCTGCAGTTAAGTCAATCACAGTCCGTGATTTGGCTGGCGAACTAGCAGCAGTATCTGCTGCTCGTGATGCAGCAGTTGCAGCAAAGAATGTAGCGGAAGCAGCACTTGCTAAGGCAAATGCAGACGCTGCAGCAGCAGCAACTAAGGCTGCAGCAGACCTAAAGGCTGCTACAGACTCTGCAACAGCAACAATCCTTGCTAAGGATACAGAGATTGCTAAGCTTAAGGCAGACAATGCCAAGGCACTAGCAGATCTCAAGGCTGTCTTCAACTCTCTTGCCAAGAAGTGGAATGCAAAGTTCCCAAAGGCAAAAGTAACTCTAGTTAAGTAATCTTAACAACACATGGGGCTGTGTATAACTGTCCCCACCAAGGTTCCATAGCTCAATTGGTTAGAGCACCACTCTGTCGAAGTGGGGGTTACGAGTTCAAGTCTCGTTGGGATCGCCAGGGAGGTCAAGAGTTCCACCACCACACCGCTCTTGACTTCCCCCTCTTTTATAGTCTATACTTAATATATACCTACTAGAGAAAGATATAGAATGCAAACATTCTTACCGTATTCAGACTACGAAGCATCAGCACAAACTCTTGACAATAAGAGATTAAATAAACAAATACTAGAAGGCTACCAGATACTTAAGGTGCTTTCAGGCGCATCTCCATCTGGAGCATGGCGTAATCATCCAGCAGTTCTTATGTGGGAGCGTTCAGAGAACGAACTTCACCGATATATACAGCATATGATTTATGAAGCTAACTGGCGGGGTATCAAGACAGATAAAAATGCTAGTAACATCAGAGATCTAAAGCGTGAGCATGGTCACAAGTGGGGTAATGAGATTCCATTTTGGCAAGAGAGCGAAGTTACTCTTATGTGTATTGTAACAACACATAAAGTTAATCTATTTAAAAAAGATCCTCTTTACTATGCTAAGTTCCAACCAGAACTTTACAGCCCATACAACGTTACTTGCTGTGACAAATGCCAATACTACTGGGCCACACACCCACTAAGGAATAAGTAATGCAAGAAATTAAATTAACAACAGAGCAGGCAGAACAACTACAAGCCTTTGTTACTGATCATAGGAACGCATGCTATATGCATTTATATGATGAAGAAGATGTAAGAGAAGGCTGGGAGCCATATGATTTGTATGATGGTTGTGACGTGTGTGATACACGAGAGCAACTCATGGCAACATTTGACTGGCTTAAGTCTAACGGATTAGTTGATGTTTATGTTGAATAATGCCTTTGTAGCTCAGTCGGATAGAGCAGGGGACTTCTAAGCCCAAGGTCGCAGGTTCGATTCCTGCCAAAGGCGCAGTGCGGGTGTTGCATAATGGTAGTGCCTCTGCCTTCCAAGCAGATAGTGCCAGTTCGATTCTGGTCACCCGCTCCAAGGCTCCATCGTCTATCGGTTAGGACTCCAGATTTTCAATCTGGCAAGACGGGTTCGATTCCCGTTGGGGCTACGCCTCCCTAGCTCAGTGGTAGAGCATCCGCCTTGTAAGCGGAAGGTCGTCAGTTCAATCCTGACGGGGGGCTCGCAGTAAAACAAATAAAGGAGATATAGTGGAAGAAGAAGATATGCAGAAAGAAGAAGAGGCTTACTTTGCCTACCTTCTTGATGTAGGTGCTATTGAAATTCAGGGTGTGGCTCCAAACGGAGAATTAATGTTTAGGCCAAATCCAGAAAAGATGAAAGAGTATGCGCCAGAAATGTATGACATGATGCAATCTGAGATCGAAGAAGGATTATTAGAGCTTTATAAAGAGGGCTTGGTTGAAATGGAATACGACGATAACCTTGAAGCTAAGTTCAGAATGACTGACAAGGCTAAGGAAGAAATGGCTAGGTTTGGGTTTTTTGCCCTAGACGAAGACCAGCAATAATGGTATAATAATATATACCGTTTTACGGCTTAAGGAGATATTATGGCAGAAGGACACACACCAACTAGTGGTATGAAATCGGCAGCTCGCCGTGCTTTGCAATGGAAGAAAGAAGGAAAGCGTGGTGGCACAAGAGTTGGATTAACTCGTGCTAACCAAATTGTTAATGGTACTGCACTAAGTGACAGTACAGTTATGCGTATGTTCTCTTTCTTTAGCCGTCATGAGGTTGACAAAAAGGCTACTGGATTTAACAGTGGCGAAGAAGGATTCCCTAGCCCAGGCCGTGTTGCTTGGGATCTATGGGGTGGAGACGCAGGGTTTTCCTGGTCTCGTCAAAAAGCAGCATCTATCAAGAATAAGAGGACAAATAAGATGAGTTCCATTTGGGATGGGGCGTTCCTAGGTACACTAGGAAAAGAACAAGTAGAGGCATCTAACGCAGAAGCATTAGTTGATCTTGAAGAAGAAAACGACGAACCACTAGAGCCAGAAATTGTAACAGAATCTTCTGCTCCCGCTGAAACTCCTGCACCAGTTGCAGAAACACCAGCAGAACCAGTGGTAGAAACTCCTGCAGAAAATGTTGTAACAGCAGAATCTGCAGCACCAGCACCAGCCGAAACAGTTGCACCAGCAGAAGAAACTGCTGCACCTGCAGAAGCTCCTGCTGAAGAAGCACCAGCTACAGAACAAACAGCATAGGTGTTCAATGAAGCTGTGGGTTACTGGATCCCAAGATTGGGATAACGATATGATATTGGCCAGAGCAATTACCTTAGCAATCCAAGAAATGTCAGAAGATGATAATCAAATTCATTTCTTACATTTGGATCGTGAGGGTGCAGAGCAAATGGCTGGTTCTTATGTTGCTAAGACTAAAGCTTTCTTAACTGGAAAAGGATTTAAGGTATCTGAATTCATACCTAACAAGTCCGCAACTCTAGAAGAACGCATTCAGAAGGTCTTAGACCAGTCCCCAGACTTTATGCTTTTGTTCAACAAAGGCGCAGACTACAAGGCGGGTAAGATCCGTGAATCAGCACAATCAAATAAAATCAGAGTAATAGAGTACAAAAACGCTTGACATATACCCTATAAATTTGATATTATATATATATGTTTAAGCAAATACTAGAGACATTAAAAGAGATATCCTCAACACTAAAGCAGATTGAGCGTTGTCTTAAATATATTGTAGGCTATATTGCTCAAATAGAAAAGTCCGAACAAACAACTATGAGAAAGAACGGTTAATGGCTGAATACAAATTCAGAATGTTAAATCTAAATCAGGCGGAAAAATTTGTTAGAACAACCCCAAATGCCTGGTGGGAAAATTACGATCTAATCGTATGGACTCCTACACACACAGGATGGTCGAAGAAAAATGGTAGATTTCATGATGGCCAATGGGGAACTGCAAAGCGAATCGTCGTAAACAACGACGGACTTTGGAAAGTACCTACCAGTGTCGGAAATATTAAATAAACTAGGTTTAGATAAAAAGAACTTTAGATGGCAGGATCTTGCAGCTTGCAATGGAATGCCTACAGATTACTTCTTTGATAAGTACGAAGAAGATCCAATACATGCGTCAACCATTGACTCTATGTGTTTATCATGTCCAGTAATAAAATATTGTCATCAAGCTGGAATAGATGGTAACGAAGTAGGAGTATGGGGCGGAATATATTTAAATAGCGGTAAAGTAGACCGTGCTCGAAACATGCATAAGTCACAGGAGGACTGGAGACTTGTGCTAGAAAAACTTGGGGTATATCGTGCTGTATAGCAAAGAAGTACAAAAAGCTATTAGACAGATAAAGTCACCGTATCCCAAACTCAAGGTTTCTGTTGTGGAATATCCAGGGATGCTCTCTTTGAGAATCTATGAATCAAACATAACAGAATTTAGTCCAATGGAACATATAACTATCATGGAGTATTTACACACCATGAAGGCAATAATAGAGTCATTTGGAATCAAATGCGATCTTGAAGGGGCGGAAGGAATATGAGCGACGGCGATTTTATATATATCCATTCAGAGGGAATATATGGAGAGCTTGTATCCTATGGGGCACATGTCTCAAAGGTTAGATATATTAAAGACAAGACATTGTTTGAAACATACGTTGAAAACGATGATTTTGATATCGTAGAAGAAATAAGATACCCAGAGTTCTGGGAAGAAGAGGAAGAATAAATGCTTTGCTACTCTTGCGGTAAACAAAAACACAGGCTGACACCAACAAAGTCTGCCTTATTTGATATTAATCTTATCATGTGTGATGCCTGCATTAACGAAAAGTTTGAGCCACGCTGGACAATTATTCTAGCGGGTAGACAATATGGGCCTGATAAGGTAAGAGATTATATAGTTAAACATAAATACCACGGTAAAGATATTACTGCAACAGAAATTATTATTTAGAAAGTTCTGTGCTAAGTTTATGGATCTCTTTACGAAGCTTGACATTCTCTGCCAAGAGTTTATCGTTTTGTACTTTAAGTTCCTGAATTTCGGCCTGAAGAAGAACGTTTTCTTCCACAAGTTTATCAATCTCACACTTTAGGAGTTCGTTAGTGGATTTAATTTCATCCATTCCAGCACGTAATTCTTCCATAACACGAAGAAGAGTTTCAACGGAAGTATTTGCAGCCTCCGAAATTACCCCCGTGACGTCAGCCTTTTGTTGCGGCTTGGTGAATAAATATGTAATTACACTGCCCAAAATACCTAATATGGCAACTGCAATTGTGGTGTCCATGCGTGAAATGTCTCCTTATTTAATTGTAAATGAATTTCCATCTAATTATAACAGGATTATTGACCTGATGAAAAATCTACGGTATTATAGATTGAGGGCAAAGGGGGCCAAAATATGACCTGCGTTGTGGGAGTAATTAATAACGGAAAAGTTCACATGGCTTGTGACAGTGCTGCAAGCGATTCAGACATTGGATCAGTTCATAAGCGTAAAGATGCCAAGGTTTTCATGGTAGATGATTACATAATTGGTTTCTCTAACAGTTTTAGGATGGGTCAATTGCTTCAATATGACTTCTATCCACCAATTCCTAACAAAAGAAATCTAGAAAAGACAATGTGCATCGACTTTGTTGACGCAATTCAGAAGTGTCTTGCTAAGAATAATTTCATTATTGATAAAGATGATGACAACATCTCTGACTTGATCATTGGAGTTCACGGTAGATTGTTCGTAATGGATACTGACTTTAACATGGGTGAATACTACGATAAGTATTTTGCCATAGGAAGTGGTTATCAATTTGCTCTTGGAAGCTTGCACTCAACCAAGCATATCAAGAACCCACGTACCCGCCTGACAAAGGCCCTTGAAGCCTCTGCAGAGTACACCATGGGCGTAGAGCCACCGTTCCTTTACCTAAGCGAATGAGAGATGATATAACCAAGCATCTGACCAACATGTTGGGTGCAATAGAAGAATTACTAGCGGTATACAATCAGATACCAGAATCTAAGAAATTAGAGATGGACACCAGACTAGAAGAAAAATTAAACAACCTGCAAAACATAATCAAATGGAGTAAAAATGGATAACGAAGACTTAAGTATTATCGCAGCGGAAGTGGCTAAAAAGCTATTCCATACCCTTTATAACGGTAAGGATATGGATCTTGTAGAGGCGGATACAAAGATGGCCTATTGTGCCTCAGTAACCGACTTTGTACTAAAGACTTTCAAAGAAGAGATAGAGAAGGCATTAAATGAACAAGAATCAAATTGAAGAGATAGTATCCAGTAACGAAAAGGTTTTGTTGCATTTTACAGCAGACTGGTGCCAGCCATGTAAGCGTATGCAACCAAATATAGAAGCATTTTTACAGGAACAGCCTGACATCAAGTATGTAAAGATTGACGTGGATGACAACGGAACTCTAGCAATCGACATGGATGTTAAGTCTGTGCCTACCCTTATGGCATATACAAACGGTGAAGTAAAGAAGAACATCGGCGCATTGCCACTACCAGAGATCAGAAAGTTGTTCTAATGTCTGACATTCCATTGCCACCACCATTTGGGCTACCCAACATTGTGCTTGCTGCAGCGGAAGCACATCCAATCAACACAGAGTTTGACAAGCTTCTTGTAAACTTTCTGCGAAATTATTCAGAAGATCTTAATACCATGCCAGCAATTATGGAGTTGGGAAAGTCTAACAAATCTATCTTACTTTTATGCAATCAAATACTTAGCGACTATCCAGACACCGCAGAGTACGAATCTAGCCCAATGATAGTCACAGATGCTATGGGGCGGGAGAAGTTCTGGGAAGACGCTGGTAGACCTAATGATTGAAAAGATCATTATATTCTACCTAATCTTGGCAGTATGGTGGAACACAAATCGCTGGATGACAGCAAACAAAATAATTAAAGATTTAAAGAACCAGAGAGACAAATACAAGCAGGCTTGGACGGAGGGTAAGGATGTCATTGTTTGGGAAAAGACTGAAGAAGTTCGCAGTAGTAAGTAGCATACTTGCAGCATTTGGGGGAGCTATGTACTACGTCGTAATGTCTATTGCAGACGCATTCAAAGAGGTCGATTTCGATTTCTCAGAAGAAGAAGACGACGATTATCAAATTTGACGAACTAGATAGGCGTACAGAGATATGCTTAGAGTGTCCATTATTCATGTTGAAGGATGGAAGGTGTAGACAATCTGGTGAATATCTAGTACAATATATATATAACAGTTGTCCACTAGAGAAATGGTAGATATGGCTAGCAATAGAATAGTAGTATGCCCAACGTGCAAGCGTGATATAGAAGTTCGATCTGGATTTGCACACATGACTTTAAATAATCATATAACAAAGGAGCACAAGTAATGGACGTTACATACCTACACCCATTGTGGTTGCTAGCAGGTTTTGCTGCTGGTTGGATTGTATGTTTCATTCAAATGAAATATGGCAAAAAGTAGAAAGCTAGCAAGCGGTGGAGAGGTTCCAGAGCTTGATGATGTTGTTGAATTAACTATTCATACAAAGGCTCCAGCTAAATGGGTGCTTATTGATATGGAGAATGGAAGAATGTACCAAGGCTCTCCAAGGGGCATTGGCTATGGGAAATGGATATGGATAAATGGACCTACAAGCAGCGGAGACGTCACATCTTCGAGATCCACGAGACCAGATAACCTACAAGAAAACTGATTGGCAGTGCCCTTGCAACGGCTGTAAAAAAGCGGCTAAGCGAGAGCGGGAAAGAATAGCAGACCTGTTACATAGTTCAGGTTATGAAGAGGCTGCATCATTTATTATGAAAGAGGAAAAATGAAGTTAAAAGTATTTGCAGGTAAATGGGATTCATGGGGCTTTGAAGTCTCATACTGCCATTGGTATAAGGGCTTGACTATTGGATTTATTCATTGGTATGTAGGATTTGAAATCTGGACCAAGGAAGACATTGCAATTGCAGCCAAGAATGAAGATTTAATTAAGCGTCTTCTTGAAGCAGACGAAGAAGAAGTAGTAGTAAAACCTAAGAAAAAGGCACCAGCTAAAAAGAAGAAATGAGTTTCCAGTCCGAATCTAAAAAGTCAGGAGATGACTTCGAGGATCTTGTTCTAAAAGATCTGTCAGACTTGGGATTCATTAATATAGAAAAGAATGTTTTTGTACCAGTAGCAGGGGTTGAGATAGACTTTTATGCTGACCAAAAGCATTATGTAGAAGCGAAAGGAGGATATGAGGGGGAAAGAAAAAGGCCAGGGGCCAAGAGAACAGATAGCGTAAAGAAGGCAATAGCCAACGGAGCTTTACTAAAAGCGGTGAAGCCTGATGCATATTACGTAGTCTATTTCTCATCCAAACCTAAGCCTGGAGGATCATCAGACCAAATGATTACTACTGCATTAAATCATAAGATTATAGATGAAGTAAGATATATAGAGGTCGAAAGTGAGCCGAATTATGATGATCAACTCCCTTTATTTTAATGGATAAGTTTATATTTAAGTGTAAGTCTTGTAAGACCATTATGGTTATAGAGACGGGATTGCCAGAAAAAGTACACATGGTACCACCATGCCTATGCGGTAAGTCTAGAATGCAATGGCTAGGGTCAGAAGAGTACAAGTACGGTACACAAAAACCACAGGTCAACGACCTTATAGAAAGCCAGGAGTTTTTTGAAGAATGAGCATAAAGGGTAGGTGCCACGATTGCTTAAAGCAGTTTCCACAGAACCTAATGCAGATTGTGGCGGTAGAAGAAAAGATATTCTTTGTATGCAGTAAATGCTTCAAAGATTACGAAAACAGTAAAGGAGGAAAGAAATGATATTTCACAAACACCTATTGGTAAATGCCAAAGTGCATAACCCAATAAAGACTGAGCAAGAAGGCATCGACTTCCTTACCAATCTAGTTAATCAGATTGATATGAAGATTATAAAGGGGCCTTTTGCAAGTTATGTGGATAAGGACGGAAACAAGGGTTTGACTGCTGTCGTCATGATAGAGACTAGCCATATTGCCTTCCATATCTGGGATGAGGCAGACCCATCCTTGGTACAGTTCGATCTATACACATGCGGCAAGCTAGAACTAGATAAAGTTCTATCTATATTTAAAGAGACATTTGATGTCCAAACTCTAGAATTTGTTTTGTTCGATAGAGAAAACGGGTTCGTAGAAGAAGCTTCAGGAATAGAGTCGTAATGTCACAAGATAACCTGTTCACAATACTAGAGATGCCCAGATGGAAAGCCAATGTATTAAGAACGGTTGCATGGATAATAGGATTTAGAAAAGAATATCCATATGTCATTACACTTAATGTAGACTTAGATAAAATAAGGGCCGAAAAGTGAACGCCGAACTAGAAGGTATCCCCACACCAGTATGCCCTATGTGCGGCTCACAACACTTTAAAATGGTCGTAATGTTCGACCCAGTAAGTTATGAGATCGCTGCATACGGGCTAAAAGAGTGTGAATGTTATTCTTGCGGGTGTAAGGTGACACCACCTACACCCCTTGATTTACCAGAAGATAGGAGATTAATATGAAATCATTCTGGCAATCGCTAGATAAAAATAATGCTGCTGATGCCATTCTTACAGGATATAAGGGTGCATTTAAGGATATGCCAGTATATGATGAAGTTCTGGATTTAGCAGCGGGAGTAAAGCCACATGATTACCAATATGCTCTAGACTTTGGATGCGGGGTGGGAAGAAACACCCTAACCCTATCTAAAAGCTATGTAAAAGTAATTGGCTATGACCTACCCAATATGATCGAACTTGTGCCAGAAGAGAATAAGGCATCCAATATCGCATACACCTCAGAGTGGGATAAGGTAAAGGAAATGTCATTTGATACAGTATTAGCTAGCCTAGTATTTCAACATATTCACGATGATGAACTACATGAATATCTTAAGGATCTAAAGACTAATAAACTTATCTTACATAGTAGGCTATGGATGGATGATACCAATACTCAGGTATTAGATATCGTCAATAAATACTTTAGCGTGGTATCGATAGATTATGTTAGGGATCCTAACAATCCAATCGATGATCACTTTATAGGTATCTTTAAATGATAGAGCTATTCTTTGCATGCTTATATGCCCTGTTTTTATTATATCTATGGAATAGAGAATCCAAGAAACCAATTGTGGATAACTCAGATCCTAGGGTCGTTCATATTATCTACCCCAAAGGTCGGCGGGTTAGCAAAGAGATGATGAATCCTAATATAGGAGGATATAAACCTAAAGAACAAGAGGTAGGTTTTGCTACAGGCAAATGGTCAGATGATGATGACTACAAAGGTCCAATAACACCTTTTATAAGACCAATAAAGTAAAAGCTTTTTATTTCCCCCCGTCCACTTTGTCCACAACTTGTTTATATCCTGTGGATAACTATTACATAAATGTGGATATTTCTGTGGATAAACTGTGGATAACTATGGTATATACAGGGCAATATAGATTTAAACAGTGCTATATAGTATAAGACATTTTATATGGGTATTGGAGCGACTATCATAACCCGTTCGTAATGTCAATGCCTTTTATATAACAAATTTATAAAAATTGATCATATAATAATCAGGGCATATAATGCGTATACCAAATATGATCAATATTGTCAATACTATGCCAAAATATTCTCATTATATGAGATTTATATGGCATAAATTTTGACCAAATTCTGGGATATTTTAATGTATTTTAATCTTATTTTACATTATTTTATAGTATTTTATATATATTATATGGATTATTCTGGGATTTTATGATATGCTTCGTAAAGGAGGTTATATGAGCAAGAATAATGTAGTTACTTCTGATTCCGCCGCCCCGAAGCGGGGACCACAGAAGAATAATAAGTTTGGTAGAGATTTTAAAGGCGGGAAGTCTAAAGGATCTACTAACACTAGAAGAGTAAATAAGCCACAGAAGAAAGGATAATAAGCAGAATATAGCTCTTGACAGTTTCTGTCATATCTGCTAAACTTCTGCGATTTTTTGAGTATCGTCGTAATGTCTTATTAGATATTTAGAGATATGATTCTCAAAATATTCTGGCATTTTTTATAGATCTTCGTAATGGTAGATTTTTTATTAAGTTTAGAGTCTTAGTCCCCGCCGAAGCGGGGACATAAGCTAACTGGATTTAACTAACACATTCCCATGATAATTAACAAACTCTTCAAAGGAATGCCAATCCTCTCCATTGCCTACAGTATTATCTGTAAAATCAATTGTGATTGGTGTATCCATAAATCCCTGGTCTGTAGGGTCACATCCATAAATCCCAAATCCCGTTTCATCTAAAATGCTGTCCTGCATTAGATAACTAATTGCCATACGGGTACCATATGATGGGTCAGACCATCTAGGTTTTGCATGATTTAATGCTGCGGCTAAATCTTCATAGAGAGAATCTTCACCCCAATGGCTATACAATGCCACTGCATGATTCTCATCTGTTTTAAATACGAACGTACATCTTGCTCCCACACCTTGCTCCTTTGTTAGTTATATTCTTTGTTGAACTCGTATTCTACATTTCCCATAAACGACCACCATTTCTCATTATCCCAATGGCTCATCATAGCCATCTCAGAATAATCAAACACATAGCCATTTACTTGCTCTACAAGGTTATTAGCCTTATAGTATTGAAACCACCACTCTGTCTTATCCCCGTGCTCTTTGACGTAATCAGAGAAGCCATTAGGGAAATCCTGCTTGACCTTGGTTATATATTCATTTAGTTCCATATATCAAATATAGCAGATGGCTGCTGTTCCGTCAACACCCCCAGGACGGGCTTTATTTAACAACTTGGTCGGCACCTGATAGCTGCACCATCTACTAAGATTGATCATATATATTATATCAAAAACCAGGGCAGCTTACAACTCAAGCGTGAGTTGGTTATCCACCCAAGTCTCGCCCTCCATGTGAGCCCTAATCTCATGACACATTTTTGCCACTCTGAAGTGCTTGGTATCTACCATGCCTCGCCTGTAATACTCAGACATCTCCTCTATCCACGCCCACAGAGTATTCCAAAACTCTTCCTGTATTCGTGGGGACTTGTTGCCCATGTGCCAAGCGAAGTTTAGTTTGCTAAATCTGACATCAGATAAGTAGTCTTCAACAATACCAGCCAACTTACCCTCGTCTATGTCTTTATCGCCTATTGCCATTATCCACACCTTTCCGCATTTGATTGTATCATAAGAGAGTGGGGGTCGGCAAGATGACCCCCACTACTCATCCCCATGTTATCGCTCAGTTACATAGTCAACATCATATGTGTCAATTGTGGTATTGCCGTCATATGAGTCAATAGTTAAGTTCTCAGAAATATGAGAATCCATGTCGAAGTCTTCGAATTCAGCCAGAGGAACTTCAACTTCTCCTCGGACCGTTATGCTGGCCTCCCACGCTACAGTCTTAACTGGGTTGTGGTTAAGGATTTCGCACAGTTCTTCTAGGACGTCTGACAGTTCTGTGTTTGGATTAAACCAGTGGTCTTCAGTTAAACAATCAATGATTTTATTAATTGTCGACTGCAGATTGTTTGCACGGGTATCTGTGCGGCGGGCCTGCTCCAGGGTCCATTCAAGGTCATTTACCTTGATGACTGGGAAGGATGTCTCGCCATTCTCAATCTTCTTATATGTTACAAGAAGATTTGCATTGTAGGTCTCAGGGACCGTAGTTGTTGATTCCATGGGTTGTTGCCTTTCTATAGTTGGGTTGTTTTCTATTGTACTGGATATCAGTGACATTTGTCTACCGCAGGGACATGTATTATGGATCCATCCAGAAGGGAATCCAAACTTGTCTGAAGTAGTTATTTCCACCAAGGTGTCACATTCATCTGGGTCACAGACAAATGTGTGCTTGGTTGACGTAAAGCTTGGGTCAAACATTACACCTCTACCTTTTCAAGTAAAGGCTTGTGCTCTTCGCATTCTGCCATTGCTTCTTCATCTCGCCATGAACCCTCATTGCATTCAGAGCAGAATTGACCACAGTCATTCTCACAATACTCAACACAATCATAAGATTGGCAAGCATAGCAACGTGTTTCATAACTAATTAGTTCTTTAACATCACCACGAAGAATCTCATATTCTCCACCCCAGCCTGTTTCTTCTTCATACTCCAGTGTAAGGAGAGAGTTGGGAACCAAGTTAGATAGTTTAGTTAAGATAGTTACTGCAGGTGACCAAGCAGTCTCGTATTTGTATACAAGCCAGTTGTCATGACCCTCTGACTTATACTCAAGTAACTCAGTATTTGGATATTCTTCATCATCACGAACTGCGACATCCCATTTGGTGCCCCAGTTAGAATTGTTCCATGAATACCAATCCTTTTGAGTTTTAGCAAACTCAACAGACTTGCGGAACCAGTCAGGGTCATTCATATCTATACCACCACGGTCAGGCTGGCAGGCATACTCTTCATCAGTAATACCGTCGTCCTTATACGAATGGATATTATGAAATGAAAATACAGGATTAGAATAACTTACCTGTGTGATTTTAGTCGGGAATCCAGATGAACTAATATCGCCCATTCCGAATGTCTCTTGCGCTAGTGTAAAAGGACGATTCAATCTTTCTTTAATTGAATCAATTTCCTCTTTAGGACCTTGTATGGTCAAAGTGTTATATACCCAATTTGGCATGGGGGCCTACCTTTCTTAGTAGTGGATATTTACTTTGTGAAAACTGTGCCTTGTGCTTCAGCCTTCTTAATCAATTCTACCTGCTCTTTGGAAAAACGTCCACGCTTGCCGACTTTTTGTCCAAGGGAAACTAGGTACTCTCGCTTTGTCATTTGCATCTCCTTTCTGTCTATATATTAATTATAGAAAATTCAGGGCGGATTGTCAAGAAATTTTAGAGGACTCGTCTACGATCTCGTAAGCCCAGTTAGTTAATGATTCTTTATTTGAATTGAAATGGTGACCGCAAAACATTAGCTCACCCGTAATACCTTTGCATAAATATAAAGCTTGGGCAGAACAACGGTCACATCTATCATTATTTGTTAATACATATTCCAGGGTTGTTTGAGTCATATCTTAATAATACAGTATTCCAGGGCATTTTTCAAGTTGTACGTAATGTCCATATTTTGAGACAGACCCGACCCGCCAGCTTTATAAAAGCATTTGTCTTTCTTCCCACTCTGCTAATGTTCGCACAACAAAATCTTTTCCTAAACTATAACAGAACTGAACTGCTTCCAAAAGATCGGTGCTAGTAAATAGCGGGGGATTCATAACATCTTCTTCATGTAATGAATAAACCTCAAACTCATCTAC
>Ga0255147_1000359_pt1 | contig 14377 bp, 14 predicted proteins | sample Atl_Miss_RepA_8h_FD_183034 | JGI IMG/M metagenome (GOLD analysis project Ga0255147, IMG submission 183034) | Freshwater microbial communities from Altamaha River, Georgia, United States - Atl_Miss_RepA_8h | ecosystem: Environmental > Aquatic > Freshwater > River | place: USA: Georgia | collected... | reverse complement strand
ACTACCTTTGGTGTTGGTGGTACTGGATTGAATTTAACAAAAGCCAGAAGAATCCTCATGGCAGGGTTGCCTTATACAGAAACTTTAATGGCTCAGGGTCGAGACCGTGTACACAGGATTGGTCAAAAAAGACCTGTAGAAGCCATTGTTTTGCTGCAATCTGCTTCTATCGATGAGGCTATCTGGTGGCTAATTGCCGCTAAGGGCCGTGCCAACTTTGCAACTCAAACTGTCGACAAATTAAAGAAAGATGCTCTCCCTAATTGGGCTAGGGGGTCTATCTTTGAACAAGCTAAGGATTCGAGAAATCATGAGTTTTCAGGTGAAAAAAATGATTCTTTCAAAAGGACCAAAGGCTCTCTAAAAAAAGATACTGACAAAATTAAACAAGATGATTTGGTCTCTGATATTAACTCTGGGAAGATTAAAAAAGGGTTTAAAAAAAATTAAACCGTTTTTTTTAAAAAGAGGTTCTTTTGGACAATAAATTTTCAAATTTTAAGGATAATGATTTTATTATTAATGAGGCCACTGAAGACCTCATTATAAACAAAATTTTTGAAAATACTATTATAAAAAAACCTAAGATTAAAACCTTTTACAAAAAATATGATGACATTCTAGATGCAAAAAACCGCATCTCTGATTTTAACTCATTAAGAAATAACTATGAGTTCAACATTAAAATTCTTCATAGTGAGTTTGATTTGAGTTCCATTAAAATTCCAACCTCTACAAAAGAACTCATTTCTGATTATGACCTTTTTTATACATGGATTGATATCATCGCCGTTTGGCGATATTTTGAAGTTATCATTTTTCATATCAAAGATAAGTCTATTAAAAACCCATTAGATAAATATAAAAAAGTTTTCCCAATTATTTACGAAACAAATAAGTTTTGGCTAAAAAAAATTCAGAAAAAATATACAGCAACAACAGCTAAATATGGCAATTTCGAGGAAGATATAAAAACTGTACTTGACTTGGCATTCCTACAGGCTCTTGAACAGCATGGGGCACTCATAATTGGAAGTCCATATCTAGCTATGTCTATTCCATTTCATAAAAGGCTACACTTTCTTGCGATGAATGCAGCTAGGAAGGAAATTAAAAATATGGTCCTACCTTTCAAAAAAAGCAATTTTTTTGAATATGACGAGAATGATATCTTTTTAAATATTGATTCCATTAACATTTAATTTTTTATTAAATACTTTTAAATCTGTGCCGATTTAATCACATATATTATTGGGAATTTTATGTCACCAAACAAATTACTACTCACTTTCTTTTATATGTTTTTTATTTATTCATGCAATAAAGAAAATAACTATGAGTCGTTCTTAGGAAAACCTAGTGAAGATTCTGAAACTATTGAAAGTAAGGCAATCAATAAAGATGATGACAAAAAACTTAAGAAATATGAGAAAGTTACAATATCAGAGGAAGTTCTTGATAAATATATTAAAGAAATAGCAGGACTTAAAGCTAAAATTGAAATGATTGAGATTTCGAATGATGCTAAAAATAAGGAATCCTTCGCCGAAGGTCTTAATTCATGCAAAGAACAACAAAATAAAGAAAAACAGGATGTTAAGGATAAAATTCTTAGGGAGTCAGAGTCCGTAATCAAGGTTCTTAAAGAAAAACTCACTCTATATAAAATGCCTAATGTCATAGTTAATGGAGAATGTATTGGTGTTGATACTAATGGTGAAAAATTTCTATATACTCTTACTGATGCCTGCCTCAATATTATTAGCAAAAAAGTAGGAAATGAAGGTGAGATTGTTGGTATTATTGGTGGTATTTCTAAGGAGTCTATTAAAGCTGGGATTATTTCTTTGGATTGTGAGGCCGGCCGCTCTCATATGAAATTTGTTAATAACAGTTGCCTTTCAAGTGAGTCTTTCCTTGGTTCTAAAATCGAAAAAAACTAGTCAATAATTACACATTAGTTTTGTCTTTACACATAAAATTTGAGACTACACATGTCTGAAGTATCTAGAGAAGACATACTTGTTTTAAGTTCCTTTAAACGAGGGATAAAGTATAAGAGCGAACTCGTCACCTGCTCATCTTTTGATAATTGGAAAACAAATCTTCTAGATGTCTTCATTGATAAAAGTCTGAATACATCCATTGCTAGAAATAAATATGCTTGGAGTCCAATCGTATGGGAATCAAGGAGGTCTCGTTCTAGTTACGACTTCTTATTTTCAGATTTTTTAGTATTAGATATTGATGATGGAATATCATTAGATGAGTCTATAAATTTACTGAAAGATTATGATGCCTTAATTTTGTCTACCAAAAATCATTTAAAGGCTAAAAAAACTAATAACGGTATAATTCATCCTCCAAAAGAAAGATTTCGAATTATAATTCCTTTTACTAAAAGAATTCATGACCTAGCGACTTACAAGGCCACGATGCATAACATTAAGGACTTATTCCCTTGGGCTGATAATTCTTGCTTTGACCCTGCTCGAATTTACTGGGGGTCTTTGGATGTTCTTTTCATATCCAAAGGAACCAAAAAATGGGATGTCATGAGTCCTGAAAACAGTGATTTAAAATATGAAAAAGATGTATTATATGGGAATACCTATTGCTTTGATGTTAAACTAAACTGTCATCAGAAAATTAAAAAAGCATTCAGAAAAGTTCAGTTTAAAAATTTTTTTAAAAAATCTTTCTACTTATTGAGACACAATAATTCTATTGAAAATAATTATACTGACAGTCGTTCTCAAAAAGGCATAATTAATATTAGAAAAGACTTCAATTATGGTCTGACTAAAAAAGCTGAATACCCGACAATATATATTAGGAAAAATAACTCTCCCACATGGTATTGGCTTCCATCATCGAAGCCTTTATATAGGTTTGATACAGCAACGAAAAAACTTTTATTTAAAAAAATGGTAATAGATAATTCTGGATTTTTTGTTTTTACTTTAAATCAAAAATATCAATATTGTCAGAAAGATTTTTTTAAAATAAATCACGTAGTTTATAAACTTAACTCTGGCGTAACTCATATTTTTATCCCTTATCATGTAGAGAAAAATAAGGATTCAACCTTAAATGTAAAAGAAATGCAGACAAAAATACATAAAATCCTTTCCATAAACATTCCTTTTGTCGAATTTCACAGCTTCTTTGCTGCTATACCTGCGGTGCCTGATGAAATCATAAAAATACAACGATCAAAAAAGGATATTAACACGAGCCTACATGTCGACAATATTTATAATAAGTTATCTTTAAATGCAATGTTAGACTATCCTTCGATAAATATTACCCATGAATTCAATAAGATATCACATAAAGATGATGATGACAGAAAAACCATCCTTGAATTGAAAATACAAAAATTCTATGAACTATACACAAATAAGTTTATTCCAGTCGTTAATACTTCTCAAAAGATTAAGGTATACAGTTCTTATAATGGGTTTAAGAACGAATCTTTTTATTTTAATTTCTTTTTAGGAGAACTTCCAAGTTTAGGGTGTAGGTTTAGCAAATCAGAAAAAATTTGGTTAAGGTTTTTTTTATCTTCGAGCGCTCTATTCTTTAAAGGCTCTGGAGACGTGTCTCTTGTATATAGTAGGAAATTTAAGATTTCTGTATCTGCTATCAGTAAGTATTTTAAAAAATATAATATAAGAACATCAGAAAGCTCAGGTCGAAGAGTTTTAAAACGACTGTTAGAAAATAAATACATAAAAATTGAAAAAGAGCACATAGCAAAGAAGAGTAGTAGGGTTTATTCATTTAATGAGAGTCTATATGTCGAATTATTTAAATTAAAGAATTTTTATATATTCAATAAGCCGGTTATTAAATCATTTAAAATTATCGATATAAAAACATTGTCTATAACAGAGGACCAAGCTTTTGTTAAAAATGAGTTAATCAAACCTCCATCCACAGGGACATGGAATAACTATATATTTCAGCATGTTAAACTATTTACTTCACTTGAAGCTTGCGTTAAATATTATACCATGCATCACAACGAGTTTCTTTTTGAGAAAAAAGAAAGAATAAAACAATTAGAAAGTGCTTGGTTAAGAAGAAATAATTATAGACTGAAGAATAGCATCATTACACGAAGTATCTAACATTATACTTTAGGTCGTGGCTGTCATATCTGAGATATTTCATCTCAACGTCGAATGTCAGAGAAGGAAAATTTAAATTAAAAAAATTTTTATTTAAAAATTCAGTTTCAAATAATATCGCCGATTCCTTTAAAAAAGGAGTGAAGGTTTTGAGTAACTTTAAGAAAATAAAAAGCCCAAAGAACAATCATTTGATTACATTGATGCTTGCTTGTATTTTTATAGCCTTTCTGTTCGTTAATTTTAAATCTAGCAGTAGGAACTCTGTAATTGAAATGCCATTTTCAGAAATGATGGATTATGCCAATCAAAATAAATTAGAGTCTGTAACAATTTCAGGAGACATGATTTTAGCTAAATCTAAGGATGGTTTTTATTACAGCGTCCAGGGCCCGGAAAACGAATCCAATTTAGGTAAAGAACTTAGAGATTTAGGAGTCAGGGTCGACTATGAAAAGAAACCAGGCCCAACATTTTTAGACATTTTAATCTCTGCTCTACCAGCAATATTTATATTGTTAATAGCTATTTATGCAATTTCTTTTCTTTTTAAGAAGAGTTCAGGCTCATCAAAAGACGGTAAATTAGGTGGTTTTGGGTTTATGAAAAGTGGCGCAAAAAGGTCTGACAATAATACAAACCCTGTTAAGTTTGCTGATGTAGCAGGAATAGATGAAGCTAAGTCTGAATTGGTAGAGGTTGTTGAGTTTCTAAAAAATCCAGAAAAGTTTGCTAAACTTGGTGCGAGGATTCCTCGTGGCCTATTACTCGTTGGCCCCCCAGGAACAGGTAAAACTCTGTTAGCAAAGGCTGTTGCAGGAGAAGCTGGTGTTCCTTTCTTGTCAATTTCAGGTTCGGACTTTGTCGAGATGTTTGTTGGAGTCGGCGCGGGACGAGTGCGCTCTCTATTTGATGAGGCTAAGAAGAGTTCACCGGCCATCATTTTTATTGATGAAATTGACTCTGTTGGTAAAAAGCGAAGTGCTGGAGGAATTGGCGGCAGTAATGATGAAAGAGAACAAACATTAAACCAACTACTAGTTGAAATGGATGGATTTGATACAAATTCTAAAGTTATTGTTATAGCTGCAACAAATAGGGCTGAACTTCTGGACGAGGCCCTGCTCCGTCCAGGAAGGTTCGATAGAAGAGTTTACGTAAACTTGCCTGATAAGAATGGTCGCGAGAAAATTTTGAATGTTCATGCCTCGAATAAAAAATTGGCTAAGGATGTTAATCTTTCCTTTATAGCTTCAGTGACAGCTGGACTCTCTGGAGCAGAATTGGAGTCAATATTAAATGAGGCCGCTATTTTTGCCGGCTTAGATAATTCAGATTCCATTAGTATGGCACATATAAATAAAGCAAGGGACAAAGTAATCCTTGGGGCTGAAAGTAAATCATTTGCTATTAGTAAGGAAGAAAAAGAAAAAACGGCTTATCATGAAGCTGGGCACGCTATTGTCGCGATGGCAGTTCAGGGAATTAACTCTGTTAAAAAAGTCACCATTATTCCACGTGGCCATGCCCTTGGTGTAACTTTAATTGGCGGGGATGAGGACCGTGTATCTATTACAAAGTCATATGCTATGGGTGTTCTGGCCTACGCTCTTGGAGGAAGGGCGGCTGAAGATATTATCTATGGAGATATATCTGCAGGCGCTCAAAACGACATAGAAAGAACAACATCGATAGCAAGGTCTATGGTTTGTTCGTGGGGGATGAGCGATAAACTTGGGCCAGTTAATTTAAACAATAAGTCTGAATATTTTGCAGATTCTATTATTTCAGAACAAACAAAAATAGAAATCGATGCCGAAATTAAAAGAGTAATCGACTACTCATATATTAAGGCAAAGAATATTTTAATTGATAAAAAAGATCTGCTTGAAGATATGAAAGAATTACTAATGGAAAAAGAGACAATCGACGAGAATGATTTGATTAAATTATGGAAGGCAAGAGAAAGTCGAAATCATGGTGTTTGAATAAGAATATTGGCATATTTCTGTTATTGAACATAAAGTTATCACGTCTAAAAATTAAATTTTCAGTAAAACGTTTCGATAAAACATAAAAACAAGAAAGGCTTTTTTATGATTCAAAAACTAAAAGACAAATTAAGTACACTAGCTTGCTCCGCGATTATGCTTTCTCTTCCTTTTTCTCAAAAACTCTATGCTCAAAGTTCTACGAATTCACTCGTAGGTTACATCACTGGAAATGGATGGCTTGCTTCTATAATTCAGATTTCAATCATTATAGTTGCAGCATTTGAAATTATGAAGGAATTACCAAAACTTCTAGCTGGAGAAGGTGTATTTAAATCTCTAGCAACTATTGGTGCTTGGTTAGCGATTGCTATCTGGTGGGATGATATTATTATTCAGTTGACTCAGCAATCGGCAGGTCAAGGTTTCACCGGCGGTAAATAAAAGATAACATAAGGTTATTTGTCTTTCATAGTTTACAATCCGAAAAATTTACTTTGGTGTTTGCTTTAGAAAAGTATAACGAAAATATAGCCTTGATTGCCGATACGGAGCCTAATGGCAGGCTCCGTATCCAGTTAAGCGAATATTAACAGCGAGAGGGTGGCTATGGTGGATAACGAAAAGTTAACTAATGTTAACCATCTTAATATTTATTCTGTACCTTCCTCTAGTTTAATCACAGATAACAAAAAAAGGTTAAAAACGATATTTTATCTTTCAAGCCTCTCTAATGACACTCTTTCCAGTATAAATAAGTCCTATAATTTACCTGAAGATTTAAATAAATTATCATTAGTGAAACTGAGTGGATTTAAACTTGATTTTAAAAGTGAGGACGACATTAAGTTTTATTTGTCAAAAATAAATATCTTAGGTGAAAAATCGGCAAATTTGATATTAAAAAACTTTCCTTAAACTATGTTGAACTCCCTTGCTGAAAATATCTTGTAAATAAAGTTTACCAATTATAGTTCCGAACATATAGACAACTGTTAATGGGTGTCTAGCATGAAAATTTCAAAAATCATTTTTATGGCATTTTTATTTATTAGTTTAAAGAGCTTTGCTGCTGATGATTTATCAGATAGTAGCAAAGAAGGTTTTTTTAATAAAGATAGTCGAAAAATAAAAGATATTGTTGATTCATATAACGATTTATCTAGAAAAAATGGTCTGCAAAAATCGGGTAAAAATACAATCTCTTTATCTAAGCTGATTGATAGCAAGCTATTTATAATAGATAAAAGTTGTCCTGTTGACGTTTCTTACGAAATTTTAAAGTTAGCGTACGCAGTTAAATCTAATGTAGATGGAGCCGAGGAATATTTCCGACTATATTGCGAGGAAATAGTTTCAAAGAAAGTAAGTGACATGAGGGCCCTGCCGAGCGATTGCAGCGCATCAATAAGGTCTCTTGCGGTATCTATAATGAAAATATACCTTGGAGATGGCTGGGAGTTAGAGGACGAGAAGAAAAGTAATGTAGAATCAAAAAAGGAAAATATTCAAGGACGTAGATAGTCGCCCTTGATTCTATAGATTATTTCAGAATTGTATTGGGTGACATTGATTTTTAAGAAAAAATAGTTAGAGTTATCCTTAAAACAAATCGAATAATAACTATAAAATCAACTAAATTATTATTCATACGATAAATACAGAAAGGAGTTTTTATGACAGACAATTCTCAGCAAAATAGTAAAGAAGTTTCGACATCTAATAATTCATTACTTGATAAAGTTAAGCATTTTGATTATAAAAAAGCAGGCGAAAAAGCAAAAAATGGTATCTTTCAAGTTATTGATTTGTTTGATGAAGTAGAATCAAAAGCCGAGAAAAATCTTTATAAATTTCCTATTATCAAGAATAACTCGGGAACTCTTGTCGTTTTTGCCTTATATTTTATTGTCATTGAATTATTAAGATTTTTTGCCTTCAATGAGACATCTTTCTTCCATTTTGCTTTATCGCTACTTCCCCTATTTCTTTCAATCGCGGCTAAGGCAAGAAACAAAAGTAAGATTAGGGAATTAAGTCAGTCTAAATCAGAGCGGTTTTTGAATAAATAAAAAAATGTTTTATTATAAGGGACTTTTTGTGTATCTTAGAACTCTTGTTTTGTCTTTTTTTATTTTAAGTAGTATTGAATCATATGCTATAGGATTCAATACTTTAAAAGGTTGTATTTTGATGGGTGGAGTTGGAGTTGGAGGCACGGTCTTAGCTATTAATCAAGCAACCAAAAGTGAAGTAAAGTCAAATCAAGCCCTTGTTGTATCTGGCATTACATCGTGCTTAGTTGGGGCTATCATAGGCTCAGATGTAGAAAAAAAGGCAGAGGCAGAGGCTTCGATATCAATTAGTCTAGAAAATGACCGTCTAAAAAACCAAGCATTAGGAATTATGCTTGAACTTTGTATTATGAAGGGTGAGTGCACTCCAGATGGAAATCCAATTAAAAAAGATGTTAAAAAAAATGACGAGTCAGATTCTTCATTGGTTAACGAAAGCCCATACTCGACAAAATCCAATATAGATGACAACAGACTCAAACTGGATTCACTAGAATCTGGCAAATTGATAAAATTGAAATCTGGAAATTGACTTATTATTTAGATTTAAAATATGAGGTTTTTATGAGAAATATAATATTATTGGTATTGTTGATGTTCAGCAGAAATATATATGCGACTGGTGCTATGGATTATGTTTCAGGCTGCTTTATGGGTCTTGGCGGTGGTATTGCTGGCACGGCCTTAGCCAACACAAAACTTGAAAAGGGAATATCTATTAAATCTGAAGGTTATGCTATTTCAGGAGTTTTGGGCTGCATCTCAGCTATAGCTTATGTTGCGGTATCTGGTTCTAATGCAAAGTTCGAAGCTGAGTATGACCTAAAAAAGGAAAATGAAAGGCTAAGTTTTGAGATTAAAAGGCTATCGCGAGAAAAGTGCCTCTTAACTAACCGCTGTCCACTTGGAGGAAGGGCCATTATTGTAGACTCTGAACCAGAAATCAAGAAACAAGGAGATAAGGTTTACGAGACTTCTACATCTACATTGGAGCCTAATGATTGATAGAAAAAGGTCGATTATATCCGCACTAATATATGTTTTTTAACAAACCTTGTCGCGAAAGTCACCGTCCAAAGTTTGGGCTGGGATGGATAGCGACCAGCTCTAACCCCTAGTGGGACCGTGGGCGGCAGAACCCCCGAGAAGAAAAACTAAGGATATTTAAACAAAAACCGACGGGAGATTTGATGTTTTTGGAGACGAGTTTTTGCCGATTTTAACGTATAAATTCAGACTTAAAGATTCTGGGACGGGCCGAAAGTTAAAGGCCCTGTCCTATGAGGTGAATTTAGTCTGGAATTATACGAACGAAATAATAAGAAAAAGGTGGAAAGAGTCGCGGTTTTATACGAATAGGTCTGATCTAAACCCCCTTCTGGCCGGCGCATCCTCCGTTCTTAACATAAATTCCCAGACCGTCCAGGCCGTCGCCTACGAGTGCCTCCTTCGGACCAAAAAAGCCAAAAAACACGTAAGGTGGCGGTCCAAAAAGAAGAGCCTAGGCTGGTTACCCTTCAACGGACAGACCTTCAAGTTCCACGGCGGATACTGCGATTATAACGGCCTTAAGCTAAGGTTATGGGAACATAGGAAGCTGCCGGAGTCGGCCAAGGTAAAAAAACTGGCTGCTTTACCGAGGACGCAAGGGGACGATGGTATCTTTGCCTTACCTGCGAAATATCGGATGAAGATTATTACCTGAAAGAGGCAGACCAAGAGGCCGTCGGCATAGACCCAGGTCTAAAGACCCTAATGACACTATCCGACGGGAAAAAATATGGGCGCGATAACATCACCAAAAAATACGCGACTGCGCTGGCGAACGCACAGAGGCGACGAAAGAAAAAAAAGACGAAGAAAATAAACGCGAAGATTAAAAACGCCCGCTCGGATTTCAACCACAAGGCCACCCATGAGATAGCCTCCACCTATAGGCTTATCTTCATGGGCGACATAAATTCGGCGGGCCTAGGAAAAACAAAGATGGCCAAGGGAATATACGACTCCGCCATCCACCAAATAAAAACAATCCTCGAGTATAAAGCCAGAAGGCACCGGGGATTCATGACGCTCGTACAAGAGCAAAATACCACTTCCGCTTGCTCCTACTGCCTAAAAAAGACAGGACCGAGCGGACTAAGCGGACTTGGTATAAGGGAATGGACTTGCGAAAATTGCGGCTCTGTCCACGATAGGGACCACAATTCAGCCCTTAACATTCTCCGTCGCGGGCATGCGACGCTAATCGGCGGTTTCGCCGAAAGGGAAGCCCCGTCCTCAACTCGCGTAAGCGAGTAGGGCGGGGAGGATGTCACTCATCTAACCTCACGAAAACCATACTCTATGCAAAATCGAAATCAGAACATACCTTTTGAGATGTTATTTCCCACCTAACTTACCAAGTTGAAAAGCTTTTAATATGACTTTTGCTTGAGGTCAGGCCTCCATCTCTGCGAAAGGTAAAAAAGAAGGATATTTGCATAGAAAAATCCTTCTCAAATAACAGCTATTCAACAGAATAACTTAGCGAAATTTTACCATTATCAATTATGACATGCACTATTTTAGTAGAGGTAAGGTCTTTCAATTCTCCGTATAGTATCTTTTTAGTTAATTTATCAATAATCTCGCTTTCTATAAACTCCTTAATAGTCCTCGCACCCAGGTTTTTCGTAAAACTGAGTTCAATTAAATGTTCTACTACATTTTGCTCAAGAGAAAGCTTTATATTTATTTTATCAAGCCTCTGCTCCTGGATTTCATCGATATATTTGTCAATGATTTTCATAAGCATAGGGCGGCTTAGTTCGTTAAACTCGATAGGAGCATTGCCGGTGAGCCTTGCTCTAAATTCAGGAGGAAATATTTTATCGATTTCCTTTTTATTTACTTCATATGCCTTTTCATAGCTTCGGCCTAAGCCAAGAGGATTGCTCTTAGGAGTAACACCGGCATTACTAGTCATTATGATGATTACATTCCTAAAGTTAATCTCCTTCCCCTTGCTGTCGGTTAGTTTCCCGTGGTCCATAATCTGAAGCAATAATTTAAATATGTTAGGATGTGCTTTCTCAATTTCATCTAGAAGAAGGACTGTTCTAGGATGTTCATTGATTATTTTTGTGAGAGAACTTCCCTCGTCATAGCCAATATATCCAGCGGGAGAGCCAAGTAGTTTTGCGACAGAATGAGCCTCCTGATACTCGCTCATGTCTAGTCGATAAAAGTTAGCATTGATATTTTTGGCGAGTTGTTTACTTAACTCCGTTTTACCCGTACCGGTCGAACCGGTAAAAAGAAAGGCTCCGTATGGCTTATTCTTATCGTTTAATCCCGCCAAGGCCTTTTCTGCGGCATTTGACACTTTATCGACAGCTTCATCTTGTCCGAAAATCGAGGTTTTTATTCTATCCGAAAGAGGCACAGTAGATACACTTCGTGAGTTTTTAATGGCATTTATGTCTATATTTTTGTGTTTAGACAGAGCCTCTTCGACATCCTCAACTTCGACCGAAGGTTTATTTTTAATGGAACACATAGAACCAGCGAAATCTATTAAATCAAAAGCCTTATCAGGAAGAGCATTATCAACAATAAACTGCTGTGAAAGTTCTATCGCCCTTCTAATAGTAGCATCTACATATGTCACATAATGATAATTCTCATAGTAGAAAATAGAATCCTTAATAATTTTGAATGACTCTTCTTCGGAGGGCTCTTTAATGGTAACTGATATAAATCGCCTATCTAATGCGGGGTTCTCTTTAATAAATTTATACCATTCATCGGTGGTTGTAGAGCCGATAGTCCTCAGTTCTCCGCGAGCTAAGGCGGGTTTAATTATGTTAGAGAAATCTAAAGAGCCATTGCCTGTGGACCCAGCCCCCATGATAGTATGAAGTTCGTCAATAAAAAGAATAGGCATCTCGCCAGATTTTTCTAATTCCTTAAATTCCTCCAAAAGTTCGCTCATTTTCTGCTCAAATTGTCCCCTGTAGCTGGTCCCCTTAACGATATCCATTATTCTTAATTCATATATGACGGCATTTTTTAGCGAAGATGGCACGGAGCCTTCCACAATTTTTCTCGCAAGACCTTCGACGATGGCAGTCTTACCAACACCGGCTTTACCGACTAGAACTGGGTTATTTTTTCTTGCCTTTTTTAATATATGGATAAGTTGTTCAACTTCTATATCCCTTCCGATGACTGGGAGAAGTTTACCTTCGCTAGCCTTTCTATTCATGTTTGTGCAAGTCTCGTCAATTATACCCTTGGCCTTTACCTTACCAGTAGAGTCGTCTTTAATGAATTTTTCTACGTCAAACTTAGAATCTTTAATTATAATATATAGATAAGTATATTTCTTCTCAGTTTTGGCTAGTTCTATAATAGACCTAACGAAAGAATTAACGGATATATCTGACATATTAGGTACACTACCTGTTTCCTGGTATATTTTCTGTACCCTAGTGTACTCAAAATTTTCAGCGAGTTTAAAAAGATACAATACATCGCTATCCTGAGATATTCCAACCACATCGTCAAAAAAATCACCCAAAGAGTCTATACTTGAACTACTAGTGCCTGTATTAGTTCCATTCCCACTTCCAATATAAGGCTCGTATATGTTTATATGCTCAAAAAGGTCTTTTTGTAATTTAGTTGGGTCTCCTTTATATTTTGAGATGATACCCCTGACCTCAGGATAACTAAGACTATGCAATAGAAATTTATTCACCGTAATAACCTTGTCGTTTGGATACAGTGATTTCATATTTTTTTTGAGGTCTGTGAATATCTTATTCATCATAAAAATAAACTCCCATTTATCATATATAACGGATGATAATTGGGAGTTTATTTTTATTTTTAATTATCTAATTAACTTTTTATTCAAAAATAACAATGTCCAATGGTCTGAAACCATTAAAGTTAATGGCACACATAGTTTTTGAGTAGGCTCCGCAAGATTCGATTAAAATAGTGTCGCCACTCGATAGAGATTTCGGATATTTATATTTAATAGTTTTTGACATAATATCGACCCCATCACAAGTAGGACCGCCGATTAAAGCTTCCTTAAAATCGCCACGAAGTTCATGGTTAAGATAATTAAGTTTATACTTAATCTCTCCGGCCATTGACGATTCACCTAATCCTGTCCAGACTCCTGTATCTATATAAAGCCAACTAGAGTCTCTTTTTAAACATTTTTCGGCAATAAGAATTACTTCTGTTTTAATGATGCCTGCATCTGCGACTAAATATCTGCCAGGCTCAAAGAAAATTTCATAATTGGAAATCTGCTCTCCAAAATGATTTATAAACGAACTTTCAATAACAGCTTTATATTCTGATAAATCAGGAACTCTTTCCTCATGGTCATAGCCATATGCAGGAAATCCTCCACCCATATTAATAAGCCTAATATCAATTCCAAAGCTTTTTAGAGTTATAGAGACTTCATAAGCCATCTTGATAGCATTATCGAAGGCATTAACATTAATTTGCTGAGAACCTGTATGGAAAGATAGACCATATGGGTTCAAGCCCAATTCCCTAGCCTTTCTCATAAGCGATACAGCCATTTCAGTAGTACATCCGAATTTATTAGTCAAAGGCACAAGAGCCGATAAATCCTCTATCAATAATCGGCAATAAACTTTGGAGCCTGGAGCATTCTCGGCAATTTTAATTAATTCCTGTTCAGAATCAAAAGCAAATATCTGAACTCCATAATCAAAAGCTTTTTTTATTGCTTTTGATTTTTTAATGGTAGAACCAAAACACATCTTTTCAGGCAAGACACCCTGAGATAGACACAATTCAATTTCCTCTATAGAAGCAGTATCAAAATAAGAGCCTTGATTTAGTAGAGTTTTAATAACAGAAGGCTCAGGATTACATTTAACAGCATAATGAATCTTAGCATATGGGAAGTTCAACTTAAAAAGAGAGTACTTCGAACTCACCACAGAAAGGTCCAAAAAAAGAGTCGGATTTTCTAACGGATTTTCCTCTAAATACTTAGTGACCTTAGTTGTCATATCCATACTTTATTCCTTCTTTTTCAAATCTAGAGTCAAAACTAATTCCTTAAAATCAAAACCTGTTTTTTGATAAAACTTGTGACTTTCGACATTATGATAATGCGTCACAAGTTTTATCT
>Ga0255147_1000351_pt1 | contig 14666 bp, 11 predicted proteins | sample Atl_Miss_RepA_8h_FD_183034 | JGI IMG/M metagenome (GOLD analysis project Ga0255147, IMG submission 183034) | Freshwater microbial communities from Altamaha River, Georgia, United States - Atl_Miss_RepA_8h | ecosystem: Environmental > Aquatic > Freshwater > River | place: USA: Georgia | collected... | reverse complement strand
TTAAGAAGTCCTCAGACCTTGGCGGGTCTCAGGAAGTAACAATAAAGAAATCAAAATGGAACGGTTCTTTCCTCGGTTCCGTGAATGAACTTTTAAAATAAAAGGTAGGTGAAAAATATAATGAGCAATGAAATGTTAGAAAAAGCAGTTGCAGCAAACACAACAGTAACTGGAAACATGACAGGTTCAGCCACAGCAACCACTGGTATTCACGTAGCTGCTGAGGGTGAGGGTGGTCTTCTAAACCCAGAACAGTCTGCACGTTTCCTTGATTACATGTTCGATGCAACAGTAATTGGTAAGGTGGCTCGTACTGTTCGCATGCGAGCAGACACCACTGAAATTGATCGTATTGGTGTTGGTGAGAAACTTATGGTTCTCGCTACAGAAGCTGATAACACAGGTTCAAACTCTGCTGTTACCTTCTCCAAGATCTCTCTTACAACAAAGAAGCTTCGCTTGGATTGGGAGCTTTCAACAGAATCTCTTGAGGACAATATCGAAGGTCCAGATCTAGAAGATCATATTGCCCGTATGATGGCAACACAGGCAGGTAATGACATTGAAGATGTACTCCTCAATGGTAATACCGCCCTTACATCAGATAACCTTTATAAGGCATTTGATGGTGTAGTCAAGAAGGCAAAGACCTACGGTCACGTTGTAGACGCTGCAGGTGCTGGTATCAGCCGTGCACTCTTCAACAGCGCCCTCAAGGCACTCCCACGTAAGTACAAGCAACGTCGTTCCGACCTTCGCTTCCTTTCTGGTTCCAATTTGATTCAGGACTTCCTGTATGCAAATAGCATTGGAACAAACCAGACCATCCCACAAGATATCGCATCGTCGATCATCCGTGGAGAAGGCGTACAGCCTCTAGGTGGCCCAGCTGGATATGTGGCTCCATTCGCATTCGGTATTCCGATTGTTGAAGTTCCACTTCTTCCAGAAGCACAAGATGGCGATTACTCAGGCGAAACTGGCAATCATGGTGACGTCCACTTGACATTCCCAAATAACGTAGTTATTGGTATCAAGCGTGATGTAACCGTTTACCGTTTCTTCTGGCCAAAGAAGGACGCAATTGAGTATACACTCTATACTCGTGTTGGCGTTCAAATTGAGCAAGCAGACGCATGGGTTGTTGTTAAGAACGTTAAGGTCGCTTCCTAATTTAGGATTTAGATCTGCTGAAAGGCCCCCATTAATTTGGGGGCTTTTCCTTTTAATTGACTAATGCTATAATTAAATAACCTATAAAAGGAGAAATTAATGTCATTTGATACATTAAAAGTTGCAGAGTTAAAGCAGATTGCGGAAGACTTTGCAGTAGACGTAACAGACCAAAAAGGTAAAAAAGATATTATTGCTGCACTCGCAGAAGAAGGCGTAACCTGGGCCATCTATAAAAAGGCCAAGGGCATAGAGGAAGAAGAAGAAGAGATGAATGCTGCTGAATTGAAAAAGCCAGAAGCAAAACAGGTCAAACAAGAAGACTTAGTTCTAGTTAAAATGACTCGTGCTAACTTTAGATACGATATTCTAGGACACACATTTACAAAAGAACACCCATTCGTTGCTATGGACAAAGATACAGCCCAGGCAATTTTTGATAAGGAGGAAGGTTTTGTTATGGCTACTCCAAAAGAAGTTCAGGAGTTCTATAACTAAGCCAATTAAATGGCAGAGGTTTATAAGAATAGTTACGCACCAGCAAAGACTAAAATATTCTGGGGCGGACAAATAGTAGATGCAGATGGATCAGTCCTAGTAGATATCTATGATATAACTCAGGATCCAGCAGTAACACCTGCAATAAGCCCAGCTACTCCAGTCGCAACAAATGTTGTTGCAGCAAAGTCAGAAGTAGATCCTGGCTCATATGAAATTGGTATTCCTTATGCCTTGACTGATAGAAATAAAAATCTTAAATTAAGATGGAAATATGCGATAAGCTCTTCAAACGTCAGCCATGATACTTTTGTAGACGTTGTAACGCCATATGCTTCAATATCCGAAGCAGTAGAAGATTTAGGAATAGCGGTAGATCCAGCAGATCCAAACTATAAGTCATATCATGAACTTATAATGGCAGAGAAGTATGCACGTAAAGTAATTGAAAATCATACAGGTCAGCAATTTTATTTGTACGATGATGTTCAAATAGCATATGGTGCAGGCTCAGACTTGCTACCGCTTCCATTTAAACTAGATACATTACATGAGCTTTATGGAAATGACATTTTGCTTGTTGATAATATCAATAATGAAAATAACTGGATATTCGATCCGCTTGTTTCTGAAACTGGTTTTGGTCTAAGAGTAGACAGAAGTCAAGCTCTAGACAATACTGTATATATTGCGAATGGTATGGTACCTCCAACAATTAATGATAATTTTGGATACGGAGCATTTAGAAAAGATGTTCGCTATAAAGTCGCTGGCAAATTTGGATGGGCGGAAGTTCCAGACAATGTTGAGCAAGCATGCATTCAATTGATGGGCGATTACTTTGCAAAAGATAAAGTATGGACCAACAAATATGTTAAAAGCGTTTCTACATTCGACTGGGATTTTGAGTATTCATCAGATGCCTATAAAGGAACAGGTAACGCCTATGCAGACCAACTATTATACCCATATGTGCTTACCACTATGGTTGTAATATGATAGACCTATTAGATTCTTTATTGTCCATGAAAATGGACGTCTATAGACAAAATGATTTACAAGATGCAGATACTGGTGCTATAGTAAAAGAGTGGCAGTATTATAAAACTGTAGACTGCTCTGCAAAAGGAGTTATTAGCAATTCATCTTCTACAAGAACAAATAGTATACAATCTTTTGGAACTAAATATACAAACGAAGAGATTCTTCAAGTAAGAACTGCTGATAGATTAACCTTTAGAGAGAAAATTACAAACATACGTGATTCAAAAAATAATCCAATTTGGGTAGAGTTAAACTACCCTTCAGATACTCCAACAGTATTTGAGGTAATAGGCAGCACCCCAGTTACAGATGGATTTGGAAATGTTATATCATATAACTCTGTATTGAAGAGATCGGAGAATCAGAACATTGGACTATAGTATTCCCCTAGTACAAGCATCAAGTGGATTAAGATCACTAATGACTGCATCTAAAGGTAAGGTATTTAAAGAAAGTTTGGTTGCTCAAATATCTGCCTATGTTTATTATAATGCTCAAGTAGTGAGTAAACTATCATCAAACGCAGCATTTAAAAATAAATTTAGAGAAATTATATTTAATCAAATAGATAAAGACTTTGCAGAATTTGTAGACGCACAGGCTAGAGTAAAGCCAAAATCTTTGCATCATGTTTATGAATGGCGGCAGACTGGAGATCCATCAGCTAGACTATTTAAACTAAATAAATTAAATACAGAGGGTCTTGGATTTTCTGTATCATATGAGTTTATGCCTTCAAAAACATTTGCCTCAACAGAAGGTAATCGTAGACATGTATTTACTAAAAAAGCTTCTGTGATGGAAGCTGGAATGCCTCTTAAAATTGCTCCACGCCATTCTAAGCGCCTAGTATTTGAAACTAATGGTTATACAGTATTTATGCCAGAAGGCGCCTCTGTGACCGTTAAAAGCCCAGGCGGGGCTAGTGTAAGAAATTCATTTATGATGACCTATTCAAGATTTTTTAAATCTAATCTAGTTAATGTATCAATAAGAAAATCTGGATTTCAACAATTATTTAATAAATCTATGTCGAAGGCTCTTAAACTACCAGCCGAAATTAGAACAGTTAAATATTCATTTAGTCCTAATACTTTGTCTGTTCAAGCAGACGCAGCACTAGCATCAGCATTTGGAGGGGCGCTATGACAGTAAACTATAAATTAGATTCAATGCTTGAGCTTCGTAAATATCTATGGGGCAGAATGATAACCTTGGGCATATTTGATGCAGATGCATATTGGAGCGATAATCTAGGAGAGAGCATAATTCCAATATTCCCAGTTCAACAAACTCCAGAAATGAATCAATTTTTGAGCGGGAAGAAGCATATAGTCTACGATAAGATAGGCGTCTCATATGACACCCTATGGCTTATATGCACCGAACAAATTCTATTTACAGTATACTCAACAGACTTCTCAGAGATAAATGAGATTAGAAACTTCATGATAGATGAATTCCGAAGAATGGACGAGTCTGCAAAAGATATAAATAAGTCTGCTGGGTTCAATTCAGAAAAGTTTAAATTCCATAGCATATATGTCGCAGATATGTCCCCTACTGCTCCTTCTGAGGAGCTACAAGGGTTTTATTCTGCAGATATCATTCTTGAGGCTCAATATTCCCGTAGCACAAACTCATCAGGCAGGTATATTTAATACGTTTGCCTTTTGACCCTTAATGGCCTAAAATTGGACATAGAGGAAAGAGGAAAGAGCCTAGCCAGCTCAAACAACTAAATTTTTAAATTAGGAGGTAGAAACAATGGCAAAAATTAATGATGCCAAAAACATTATTGTCGGTGCAGCTCCAGTTTACATTTCTGTAAAGGACTCCACAGACCCAACATATACCGAAAATCTTCTTGATGGCGGTACAATTACGTTGGTAAATGGTACAACTGCAGCAACAACTTTGAACGCTGCAGCGTCAGTTCGTAACGTTGGTTTTACAAACAATGGTCTCCAGATCACTTATAACCCAACATACGAAGATGTTACAGTGGATCAGCTTCTAGATGCTGCTAAATTGTTCAAGTCTGCTATGCAGGTCATGATTATGACTGAAATGACAGAAGGAACTTTGCAGAACGTTCTTACAGTATTCGGACAAAAGAGCGATACTCTTAAGAAGAGCGGATCAGCATCAACTGATCAGTATGCAGGCACCAGCGCAGACCTAACCCTAGGTCTTGAAGCAGGTGCACTAGGTAGTGCTCCAACAGAGCGCCAGCTATTTGCAGTTGGACAAGCTCCAACATACAAGTCGGGATCACCAGAAACATCAGCAACAACTGAGCGTGTTTATTATGCTCGTCGTGTTCTCTCTGTACAACAGACTCAGTTCACACTTGCACGTAATACCCCAACTACATTCCCAGTGACCTTCCGTCTTCTTCCAGACGCTAACTACGTCGGAGCAGAATACGGCAAGATTATTGATCGTGTACTCGCATAATTAATTCAATTTAATTGCCAAAACCCCCATTTTTATGGGGGTTTTGTGCTTGTATTAATAAAATGTATTTGTTATAATGTTTATAACTATCCAAGGAGGATAAATTGGCTACTACAGTATACGACGTAGAAGATATCAAATTACAGAATGGCGCAACCGTACAGTTGAAGCCATTATCAATTAAACAACTAAGAAAATTCATGACAGCCATGAATAAAGCTCAAGAAGTTACTACAGAGAATGAATCACTTAGCGTATTAATCGACGCTTGTGCTATTGCTTTGGAGACTCAACTACCAGACTTGGTAAAAGATCGTGACGCTTTAGAAGAGGCTCTAGATGTTCCAACAATTAACAGAATTCTAGAAGTATGTGGAGGAATTAAACTAGAAGACCCAAATCTAATAGCGGCGGCGGTTCTGGCTGGTCAGAACTAGACCTTGCCGCTTTAGTAAAACAAGTTTTTCTTGTAGGAGCTTGGAAGAATTACCAAGAGCTAGAAGAAAATCTCTCTCTACCAGAGCTACTGGAAACAGTAGAATCTATACACAAGAGAGAAAAAGACAACAGAATATTCTTGGCATCTTTACAAGGAGTCGACATTAAGGATGATCAAGAAAACAAAGGTCCAACCTTTGATGATATCCGACTAAGGGCTATGGGTATAGAAGCATCAAGAGATGATGTTGTTTCTTTACAAGGTTCATTAGCAGCAGAAGCTGGATTCGGAATCGGAGCAGGTCTTGGATACTCTAAGGAGTAAAAAGTAATATAGATGGCTGACGAAAAAATAGTAACTAGTATAGTTGCTAATTCTGATTTTTCACAACTCATTGCAGATGTGCAGAGAGTTACTAACAGCCTGTCTAGATTACAACAAGAGTTTGCTGGCGCTAATAGAGCGCTTGCTGGTCAGATCGATGCTACAAACGCAATGTTTTCAGAATCAATGCGTAAGACTGGTCAATTTTCTACACATTTCGTCAGCCTAACATCAGATGTAGAAAAATTTGGTCGTAACTTAGATAGCGGAAGATTAAAACTTAGAGACTACTTTAGAACATATCAAGAACATGCAAGAACAAATGGCGGATTAATAAGAGACCTGGCAAAACAACAGGTACAAATGCAAAATGCTGTATTGCAACCCCTTGGCAGAAATGCACAGGGGTTAATGCAATATAATGTTCATATTCCAAGAGGCTTAGATTTAACAAAGAATAAAGCAGCATTACTGAAGCAAGAACTTCAGATTATGAATAAGGTTATTCAAGATGGCGGAGTTCAACTTATTAACTGGGGTAAAAATACTCAGTGGGCAGGTCGTCAGTTAACAGTAGGATTAACTTTACCATTAGCTGCATTTGGTAAAGCAGCAGCAGATGCATTTAAAGTTGCAGATCAAGAATTAACTCGTTTAACTAAGGTATATGGCGATATCGCAGGAACATCATCACAAGAATTAAGTAAAATTAGAAATGAGGTTGCTGCAACTGCAAAAGAGTTATCTTCTGCTATGGGCGTTAATTTTGCAGAAACAATAGGTCTTGCTGCTGATATAGCTGCTACTGGAAAGACTGGAGATGAACTGCTGTCTTCAGTATCTGAAACAACACGTCTTGCAGTTCTTGGTGAAGTAGATCGTCAAGAAGCAATGAAGGCAACACTAGCAATTCAATCAGCATTCAAATCTAATACGCAAGAATTAGCAGAAACAATTAACTTCTTAAACGCAGTTGAAAACCAAACTTCAACAACTCTAAACGACTTGGTAGAAGCAATTCCAAAAGCTGGACCAGTAATTAAGGGTCTTGGCGGAAGTGTACAAGATCTTGCTCTTTATTTGACTGCTATGCGTGAAGGCGGAGTAAATGCATCAGAAGGTGCAAACGCTTTAAAGTCTGCTCTTGCATCTTTAATTAACCCAACAGATGTTGCAGTGGATAAATTTAAGGGATTTGGAATTGATCTTTTAGGTATTGTTAAGAATAACGCTGGCGATGTTACAGGAACTTTACTAGCACTACAGTCAGCCTTAGATAGATTAGATCCATTATCAAAACAGCAAGCAATTGAACAATTATTTGGTAAGTTCCAATTTTCACGTCTTAACGCATTATTTGAAAATCTAGGACGTCAGGGAAGCCAGACTCTTCAAGTACTAGACTTGATGAAAGCAAGTGCTGGTGAATTGGAAGCTGTGGCAGGACGAGAATTGGCGGCAGTAACAGAATCAGCTTCAGGAAGATATCGTAGAGCAGTAGAAGGATTAAAGGCAGAACTTGCAGGGGTTGGAGATGAATTCCTAGATATTGGAACAAAGCTAGTAAATGTTCTTAGCAAGATAATTGATTTTGCTGGCAAACTCCCAGATCCGATTAAAAAGATCATGGCATTTGGAGGTGCATTTACAGCAATCATTGGACCAGTAATTATGCTTACTGGTGTTCTTGCTAACTTCTTTGGATATGTTATTAAAGGTCTTGGACATTTTAAGGCTCTATTTAAAGGTGCAGAAGGATTTAAACTTTTAACACCAGAGCTCATGGCAGCTCGTGCTGCTAGCGCACAACTATCAGACGAATTCTATTCAGATGCAGCAGCAGCAAAAACTCTTAGCCTAGCAATTGAAAAATTAAATGAAGATTTAGTTTTGTTACAAAAAAATGCTACAGGAATATCTGCAGCAGGAACAGGTGCTGGCAAAGTAGTAACAACAGTTGGCGGATCTCCAATATTGACTATGGGCGGACCAAGAATGGTAGATCCAGAGCATCCACTTCTTGGCGGAGAATCAAGAGCAGCAGCCCATCTAAATCCTAGAGATCCAAATAATCCATCAACAATATTTGGATTAACCATGCAACCTATTCCATTAAATAGAAAGCTTGGAAGAACTCCTCAAATAATGATGTCAGAAAGACTTCCAAACATCGAAGGCCTTACATCAGTTGGAGGATATTCAACAGGAGTTGTTGCTGGAGAACATGCTAGATATGCCGCCCTTATGGCAACACTTGGAGTGCAAAGCAAACAAGAAATTGAACAATTAAAGAAAACAATTTCTTTGGGCGGACAAGTCTCACGAGAATTTATTGATACATTTGATGATATATTGCCTATAACGCAAAGACTTACCCAAAATGCTGCAACACAATCTGCTGCAATTGTTGCAGACCTTCGTGCTGGTAAATTAAATGTTGAGCAGGCACGAGCAGCAATTATTGCAGTAAATGCTGATCTTGAAAGAATGATGGGAGTTCAAGTAAGTCAATATGCTGCTGGACGTGGCAGAACAATTGATTTAACAAAAGCCCCACTTATAGATCAGCCAGTGGTAGATGTTTCTGGCAAACCAAATCTTCGTGGTATGTTCCGTCAAGGATCATTCCAAGATGTCATGGCTGCGGTTGGACGTGCAACACAAACTAGAACATTTGGCGGGCCATATAGCATAGAGACAACAAGACCTATACAAAGAAATGCTGGCGGAGGAGTATTTTATAATAACGGGGACCAAGTTCCTGGACCAAGTGTAAATGCTGACATTGTCCCAGCAATGCTTACACCAGGCGAATTTGTAATTCGTAGAGATATAGCACAATCAGATCCAGATGGAATGAGAGCTCTAAACGAAGGAAGAGCTGTGGTTGTTCCAGTACAAAATAGATTTGCTGGCGGGCCAATACAAAGAATTTTATCTGGACTGAATCAATGGAATCCAAATACAGCTCGTGGAGCAAGAAGATTTTATGAAGCAGGCGAAGAAGGCAGAAGAGCAAGCAATTCTCCAAGAGTATTTGATCCAGGAGTTCCATACGGACCAACTCCTTATCATGCTTTATATAGAAGATCTGGATCTGCTTGGGAGGGTGCAATAAGATATGGAGAGCGCAACCAAGATGAAGTTCTTGGCCACGTAATAACTAGTAAATTTTTAAGATCTCTTTCTGGATTCCCAATGCAGGGATCTAGTAGAATATTAACAGGGGCTCAAATACAACAAAGATTTGGAGTAATGCCTGGTGGAGCAAATGCATCTAAGAAATATCAGTTGTTGCCAGATAATTTAATAACAATTCCTAAAGATTTTAATGCTGCCCTAAGAGATAGTTTAGCCACAGGGAATATGTGGCTACAATCAGCAAGACGTCCAGAACATTTAATTTCTTTGATATCTCATCTGACAAATTCAGGGGTTCCATATAAAGTAGCGTACAGAACAGCATCACGTACTCTTGAAAGAATAAATAAAGCTATGCAAAATCTTGGGAACAGGCCGTTATCAGAAACTAAATGGGGCAATATTGTAGATGATGCAATGTCTAGAGAAATTAATTCATTATATGCTTCTTATCAAAAAGGATCTAAATTTTCACTTAATAGAGGTGGAATGGTTCCTGGATATATCGGTGGCGGAGGAATTCAAAGAGCTACAGTTCTTGCTAGACTTGGAGCAAAATTTAAATTTGAAGGAAAGTCATATGATGGTCAAGATGCTCTTGGAGTTTATAGAATTAAATCCCTTGATGTCAATGGAGGTAGAAAATTCTTTGGAGATATTCCAGGATTAAGTGATAAAGCAAAAGGAGCGCTATATGCTTCTACGGTAGACTTTTTTAATTCTAATATAATTAAAGGAGATTTGCAAGGCGGTAAAAGAACATTTAATCCTAGATTTTTACTTACTGCTATGCCAACAATTGCATCTAATGCAATTACATGGAATAAGGGTTGGTTATCAGAAAAAGACATGGCAATACTACAAGGAATTTCTGGTAAGGGAGGAACATTAACGGGAACTGTTGGTTCCGCCCCATATTTATCTAAAGTTTCTCAAACAGTATTTAGAAACCGTGGTGGAGCTATTCCAGGGTATCAGCGTGGAGGATCTATACTAAGCATGTTTGGTCCTTTGGCTGCAATGTTTGCTGGTCAAAAGATTGGAGAAAAGGTAGGCGGAGGAGCTGGAACTGCAATTTCAACAGCTTCTGGAATATTGCCTTTCTTGTTCTATCCAGGAATGTTTTCAAATATGCGTGGCCCAAGGCCAAGCGTTGAGCAAAGACTTGGTATGCAAACGATTCCTCAATTTGGAGGAATGCCAAGCTTAGAAGAAGCATTGGCTGGTGCACCACTAGGACAAATGATCCAAGGAACTGGAGCATTGTCAAAAGGAAGACAATCATTATTTGCAAAAGGAACACCGCTTTTTGGAAGAGCAGCTGAGCCAATTGCTGGAATGGCGGCAAGTGCAAATAAATTTAGCTCAGTAATTGGAAGAGCTTTAGCTGGAGTTACAAAATTTAATGTAGCTTTAGGGGCGGTTATTGGAACTGCAGTTTTAGCTAAAAAAGCATTCGATCAATACAATGAGACTCAGCGCATAAGCGCAGCAGCATTTGGCCTAACTTCAGAATCTGCACAAAAAGCAGGACTTAAATTTACAGATTATAATGCTAAGGTAAAAGATGCTATCGCAGCCCAGAAGTTAATGATAGATCAAAACATGCTTACTTATGAAAGCTTACAGTCTGCTGGAACTCCTTTCAAGATGACAATAGCAGAATATAAGAAGCTTAGAAAAGAATTGAAGGAAACTATGGCGGAACAAATCAAAGTAATTAATGCTACCTCCCGACCAGATGCAGGAAGAGTTGCTGTTCAGCTAAAAGAGCAATTAATGGCAGCAGGACTATCTGCAGAAGAGGCTGCAAAGAGAATATATACTTTATTTAATCTTTCCAATAAGGCTGGACAAGCAGTAAGCGTAATAAATACAGATGCATTCAGAGGAATCGTAGATGCACAGACAGCTGCCGCAAGTGCTTTACAATCATTTAATTATGCAAAGAATTTTGAAAGCACAAAGGATGCAGCTGCAGCGTTAAATACAGCATTAACAGCAATTAATACTGGCGTTGAAGATCTTGTAGATAAAAGCGAGAAGGCTGCAAAGAAGAAAGGTCAAGATTTTAATGAGACTGCTGCAAGGTACGAGGCTGAAAAGAAACAGTTAGATATCATTGCACAAAAGGTCGGAAGCCAGGAGCAACTAGGACAAGGATTGCTAAACAACCTAAAGAGACAAAATCCAGAAATAGAAAAGTTTGTAAATGCACAAGATACAGCAGTAAGCATGTTCCAAAAGCTACAACTAGTTGCTAGAGGATTTACTGGTGAATTGGCTAATTTAAATGCACAACAAACTGATGCTATATATAAATTACAAATAGCAACAGCTCAGGCAGTAGAAACTGTAAATAGAAAAGGTCTTCTATCTTCTCAATATGCTGCTTACGACAAATTAAAAGGTCAAATAAATGACCTTAAGAAAGCTGCAAAGGGACAGAGCGTACAAGAACAAATTGATGCACGAGATAGACTACGTGCTCTTGATAAAGAAATTAAAAGAATTAATGATAAGGCGGAAGCAAAGAAAAAAGCTCTTCGTGAAGAGGCTCAAGCAGAAGATGTTGCTCTTCGCTTACAACAACAGAGACTTGAATATGAAAAAGCAGTAGCCTCTGGCGACTTCGGAGGAGCCGCATCTGCACAGCTAGACATACAAAGAACTTTAAATGAGCAACAGCTTGTTTTAGCTGAGCAACAGATAGAAGAACGTAGACTTAAAGATATTGCTCCGTTAGAACGTGAAAAAGAAAGAATACAAAAAGCTCAAGAAGCATTAGCAGACAAAGCAGCCCTAGCATCAGAGAGTCTTGATTCTATGAATAAGAGGCTTGAGAAGCAAAAAGAAAAAATTGATAACGTAAATACTGCAATGACAAATTTGCAGGTAGCACTTCAATTAAATAAAGATAATCTTGAAAAATTTAAACAGTCAGAAGAATTTAAAGGTCTTGCTGGAAAACTTGTTGATGCAGTAAAATCTGCTGGTATAACTGTTTCCAGCACAGGATTGCCAGATGTTAGAAATGGTCAATTACAAGAAAATATTGGACAGCAAGCTCTAGATTTACTTGGAAAATATGGATCAGAAATAGATACTATAGTTGCATCAAAAGGAATTACAGTAACCAGCGGCGGAGATATTTATATAAATGGCAAAAAGATTGGTATGGATACATCTGGCACTCCAAAGAAAACTGGTTATGGAGAAACTTTTGGAGCAGAAAAGAAAACAGTAACTGCAAATAGTTTAAAAGATGCCGCCAAATTAGCAACAACTGGGAAAAAGACTCAGACATATGTACCATCTACAGGTGGGCCTGGATTTGATATATTTGAATGGAATGGTAAAAACTATGCAGTAGATAAAACTACTGGAGTAATATATAATTTTGATCCAGCTCAAAATAAATTAGGAGCACGTGCAAATTATGCATCTGGTGGACTATTACGTGGACCAGGAACTGGAACATCAGATTCAATTATTGGCATGTATTCCAATGGCGGCATGGTAAGAGTATCTAATGGAGAATATATAGTAAATGCAGATACTGTATCTAAATTAGGAGTTCCATTCTTTGACCGAATTAATGGTATGAAATCTGGCGGACTTATGCTAAACTATAGTGTACCAAGATATGATAATGGCGGAGAGCTGGTTGGTATGGCAGCATATAATTCAGCATCAGGTGGATCTGTATATAATGTTGGAAATGTTACAATGCAATTTGCAGAAGCTCCTTCCGATGGCAGAAAATTATTTGAAGAGTTTAAGGCAGCGATGGAATTTGATCAAAGAAAATCTGGCACACAGATTAATATGAGTAGGAGATACTAATGAGCCCATATGTAGCAAATGGCCAAAGAACTACATACTTGCCTAGAGGATCTGCTATTCAGGTATATGCAAGAGATTTATATGCCGACCCATCAGATACAACGCAAGCTTGGATTAAATTGTCTGAGCATAACAGAAGCGATATCGGAATAGATATAGAAAGAATTGAACAATCGCAAAGAATGGCTAATGGTTCATTGCGTAAATTCTTTGTCGCAGACAAAAAACGTTTTAGTGTTTCATGGACCATGCTTCCAGGAACTAGAGTTTATACAGTAGATAATCAGTGGGGCGCTTTAGATTTAATTGAATTTTATAATAGTAGCGAAGGGCAGTCCACTTTTACTATTAGATTAAATTTTGCAAAAAGCGGAACAAGTCAAGAATCTTCAGGTTATGAGGAGTATACAGTATCTTGCACAGGATTTAATGCAACTCTTGTAAAAAGAGGCGAAGTCCCTTTTTATAATGTGTCAATGTCAATGGAGCAAGTATAGTGATATCTGCTAGTCAAGAATTAAAGGATATTTTTTATAAATCCCGCACAGTAAATTCAGACACAGCGTGTACTATTGAATACAATATGAACGCTATGCTAGATAACATAACAATAACCACAACAGCCACAGATGAAAATTATATTAATGGAATAACTCCTTCTGAGGGTGAAATTGTTAGAATCAATCCATTTAAAAAACTTTTTCCATTAGATTCTATAATTAAGCCATTTAGACCAGTAAATCCTGGAATTAAAAATTATGTGTTACTTACCGCAGATAATCAAGGTTCTAATATATTTTATGACTATCGTACTCTTCCATACCCATCAAATTCTCCAAGAGTTTATTATGCTGGAGTAGATAATTATTATAAGTATTGGCTTACTCCACAAAATACTGGAGTTAATGTAACAGTTAAATATATTCAAAGCACAGCTACCGTGAGCGAGGCTTATGCAACAGGATCTAAGGTTGTTTATAAAACTACAACTGATCATGGGTTTACAATTGGAAAAAGAGTAACTATCTCAGGAGCAGGTACTGCTTCTTTAAATTTAACAAATCAAATTATAACAGCAATTCCAGATGCAAGAACATTTTCTGTAACAAATTCGTTATCTCAAGTCTCTTCATCTGGCTTATCTAAAACTGCAACATTAGTTAATTCTTCTGGAGTCGCTACACCAACAAAACCAGCCTTAGCAAACAAAATTGTTGTAGCATTTGAAAAATACCATGCTATTCCTTCAACATGTTCTTTTACTATTACGTATAGCGATAACACAACAAGTACACTTTCTTCAATATCTGTTCCGTCTAATGGTAGAGTTATAATTTATTATAATGGAACATCTTGGTCTACAAGCTCTCCTTTTAGTTCATCACAAGAAATATCGTATCCAGCACCAAAAGAAATTAAATCTATTGCAATAACAACCCCAGCTACAGGAGCAGGAACAGTAATAGGGGTTACAGAAATATCCGCAAGATGGGTTAAAGACATATCGGCAGACATTGTTTCGTTTAGTATAGATAAAGAGTCTACGTCTAACTCCTCTGACTTGCTACCAGTAGGAAATATAACTGCAAATAGTCTTCAATTAAATTTAGTAAGATATGATAGTACAAATTTAAAAGTTTTAACATATAATAGAGACGACGATTGGACGATATCTCCAACCCCAGATAATGTTATTTATTTTACTAAAAATGCTGAGATAAAGCCGTACATAAAAGTTTAC
>Ga0255147_1000346_pt1 | contig 14766 bp, 15 predicted proteins | sample Atl_Miss_RepA_8h_FD_183034 | JGI IMG/M metagenome (GOLD analysis project Ga0255147, IMG submission 183034) | Freshwater microbial communities from Altamaha River, Georgia, United States - Atl_Miss_RepA_8h | ecosystem: Environmental > Aquatic > Freshwater > River | place: USA: Georgia | collected... | reverse complement strand
ACCAATTCTTCGTAGTTGATTCACTTCTCAGTGAATATGCAGCGATGGGCTTTGAATATGGCTACTCGGTAGCGCGCGCAGAAGCGCTCGTTCTTTGGGAAGGTCAATTCGGTGACTTTGCTAATGGCGCACAAACTGTTATCGATGAATTTATCTCCTCAGCGCTGCAAAAATGGGGCGAGCGTTCCTCTGTAGTCCTTTTGCTTCCTCATGGATATGAAGGACAAGGACCAGATCACTCATCTGCTCGCATTGAACGATTCTTATCACTCTGTGCTGAAAAGAATATGACTGTAGCGCAGCCATCAACACCTGCTTCTTACTTCCATCTCCTTCGTTTCCACGCAGCCAATCCAAAGCGCCGTCCTATGGTTGTCTTTACTCCTAAATCAATGTTGCGTTTGAAGGCAGCTGCATCTTCCATCAGTGATTTCACATCAGGAACCTTCTTGCCTGTGATCGGTGATCATGAAGTGCAGAATGCAACACGATTGATTTTCTGCTCAGGAAAGATTTATCACGACCTCGTTGCAGAACGTGCGCGCCTGAATGATGGCAGTACTGCCATTGTGCGCGTTGAGCGGCTCTATCCACTTCCAGTTGCACAGATGGAAGTTGAAGCGAAGAAGCATCCGAACGCTAACTTGCTCTGGGTGCAAGATGAACCTGCAAACCAAGGTCCATGGCCACATATTGCACTCAGCACCACACAAGCAATTGGTGGAACTGCAGTAGATTCTCGCGTGCTCCGTCGAATTTCTCGTCGCGCAGCGGCATCCCCTGCAACGGGCAATCATCACTTACATGAAGATGAAGCCAAAGCTTTACTTGTTGAAGCCTTCACTCGCTAGATTCAGGTTCAGCTAGATTAGTTAGTAGTTACTGAACGCGCGCTCTCTTTAATCTAAATTCAATTTTTGCGCGCACTGCAGTGATGGGTAGCCATCCCCATGTTCTGGAATCTGTTCCTTCAGGGTTATCACTCAGCAAATAAATCGTTGGCATATGGCCACCGGATGCACGAGTCTCTGATACTCGCTTCACATAGAAGATGCCTGGTTGTTCATCTCTTTCAATGACAACAACATCGCCAACTTTGATGCGATTCCAACCTGTGAGCGAATACTTTGCCCAGCGCCCCATTAACCAATCACCAGAGCGATAGGTGGGCTCCATGGAGTCACCATCTAGCACCATCGATGCGTACTTAGCCACGAGTCGAATTCTAGTGAGACCTGCAGTAGTCTCGCTCTCATGAGAAATATATTCACACCAAAAATTACTGTACTTGCACATTGCGATCTTCCTTGTGGCGTTTATGATCCAGCACAAGCAAGAATCGAAGCGCTTTCTGTTAAGGCATGCATGGAAAAATATGCTGCAAATCCAGATGTTGATTTCCGCGCACGTTCTGTTGCTATTAAAGAAGAGCGCTCACATCAGGTAAAGGAACACCTATGGGTTCTTTGGACCGATTACTTCAAGGCGCCTCACTTTGAAAAGTATCCGCAACTTCACGGCCTCTTCAATGAAGCGACTAAGTTAGCTGGAGCAGCCGGCACAAAGGGCACTCAAGATGTGAAGGTTGCAGATCAATTGATCGCCAAGATTGATGAGATTGCTGAAATTTTCTGGGAGACCAAGAAAGCTTAGTTAGTACTAATTAATTAGCGACTGGGCGGCAGTGCGAGCGAGGAAAGATAATCGCTCAACTGTCGCCCTTGTTATTTCTGCTTGCGCTAAGTGGCGCTCTCCATCGTACACATCGCATTCCAAAGTTATCTCTCGACCTTCAACATTAATCACTCGTGCATTTGCGCGAATCTCAACTCCCGCAGTTGCTGAGCCAACAATCTCTAATGAGCTATGGCTTAAAAATGTTGTCTCTCCTGGTTCGAGAAATTCAACAAGGGCTGCAACACATGCGCTCTCCATGAGAGATAGGTAAATCGATGGCGCAACAACAGGAATATCAGAGACTCCCATAGTCACACAGGTATCACCGGGTCTTACTGTCATCACAGAGAAACCAACAGCGCCGAGGACTTCATCTGCAGGTCTCATGCTAAAAAAGACTAGTCCTCGTCGTCGATAAAGTGCTGGATATGCGTCTGTTCGATCTGGATTTCGCGATGTTCGACATTTCCAAATTCATCAATCTCGATAGAAATTTCGGTCATGCTGAACTGGGTAACAACGCTAGGCGCCCCCGCCATCTGTGCACGTAGCTGGCGATGGATGCTTTCATGGAGATCTTCAGGTGCTTGCTCGTTACATGAGCGCTTCAAGACATCTTGCAACATCTGATGCATAGCGCGTTCGTGTTCAATTTCGGCAGCACATGGAGCACATGTTGTGATGTGGTTTGAGATGGCATCTGCCTGCGGAATCTCATTGAGTTCGCCTTCAATAATGAATACGACCGATGCTAAAACGTCGCCACACTTAATTTCGATGTAGCTCATTTGCTGCCTCCTTTCTTATCAGAATCAGGAGATGTGGAGTCACTGACTGAATAACCAAGCTCTTTGGCATACGAGGCCAACTTTTCACGTAACTGTTTACGTCCACGGTGCAGGCGTGACATCACAGTTCCGGCAGGTGCGCCCACAATTTCTGCAATCTCTTTATAGGAAAATCCCTCAACATCGGCGAGGTAAACCACGATGCGGAATTCTTCAGGAATCTCTTGAAGTGCGCGCTTGATATCGCTATCAGGCAGATTCTCGAGCGCCTCTACCTCTGCTGATTTTCCTTGATCACTGGTGTGTGATTGCGCTTCTGCAACTTGCCACTCTTCTAGTTCATTATTGGAAATTTGTGGGCGGCGTTGATCTTTACGATAAGTATTGATAAATGTTGTCGTGAGTACGCGATAGAGCCACGCACGCAAGTTGGTGCCTTCTTCAAATTGGTGAAATGATGCAAAAGCTTTGAGATAGGTATCCTGAACTAAGTCGCGAGCATCTTCAGGGTTCTTTGTGTAACGCAGCGCTGCTGCATATAACTGATTTGTGAAAACAAGAGCATCGCGCTCGAACCGAGTATTGCGATCGGCAGCGCTTTCAAGTACTAAATCTTTTGATGCCATTGCCAATAGGTTATATCAAAAGAGAGTTTCAGGCGCACCGAGTTCGATGGGAATAATTAAGTCCGGACCATTGTTCGCAACTACATTGACTCGCGCTGAAACAGGCACTGCATGCACGCCTGCATCGGGTTCGGCTACTTCCATCAGCGCTCTTAGTTGATGCACATCACGTGATGCAGGATCTAACCATTCGCTCCATCTCTCGCGTGGCATAAAAACTGGCATGCGACTATGTATCGTTGCTAAATCATTAACTGCTTCGCGCGTAATAATGGAGGCGCTTTGAATTACTTCTCCCTTTTCACTCTGCCATGTACTCCAAATTCCAGCAATAGAAAGTGGCTCGCGATCAACTCTTGAAATATAGAAAGGTTGTTTCGGAGAATATTTTCCTAGTGAGGTTGCCCATTCGTAATAGCCAGTTGCAGGTATAAGACAACGAGTTGTGCGAAAAGCGTTGCGAAAAGTGGGCTTCTCATGAATGGATTCGCTGCGCGCATTAATGGCATGTGATTGAGATGCGCGAGCTTCGGCAAAATTTTTCTGCCAGGGAGCAATCATCCCCCACGAAGCGGTATCAAGAATGGTGCGTTCTTCTTTGCTTGTGATTATGTAGATCTCATTTGTTGGAGCAATATTCCAATTCAAAGGCAGTGATTGATCGACTGTTGAACCATCCAAGGAAAATGCAGTAACTATTTCTTCAGCGCCCATTGTTTGCGCATAGCGACCACACATATCTCAATCTTATTTCTAATCAAGCACACCGAAGTGCCAGATAGACTGCGCGCATGTCAGCTGCACATTGGCCTGCGCCATATCGTGGTCGCACTCCCGTGCAGGCGCACGTCACAATTCCTGGTTCGAAATCTGTTACCAATCGCGCGCTCATCTTGGCGGCACAAGCGGATTCTCCATCGCTGCTGCGCAAACCACTTCAATCACGCGATTCAGAATTAATGTCAGCAGGACTAGCAGCGCTGGGTGTCACGATTGAAAGCACTACATCTGATGCGTGGGCTGTCACTCCTGCACCATTGCGCGGTCCAGCAACGATTGATGTTGGTAATGCCGGGACCGTGATGCGTTTTCTCCCGCCACTTGCTGCCCTTGCTCACGGTGAAATTTCTTTTGTAGGTGATCCGCGTGCATATGAACGTCCAGTTGGACCAGTCATTAAGGCGCTGGAAGAACTGGGCGTTGAAATCGATCACGGTGGTCGTTATAGCTTGCCGCTCACAATTTCTGCACATGGAGTAATGAAAGGTGGCGAACTCACCATTGATGCCAGCGCATCAAGTCAATTTCTTTCGGCGCTCTTGCTCGTTGGACCAAGTATGAAGAATGGAATTACCGTCACACATCGCGGTGGAGCACTCCCATCCATGCCACATATTGATATGACAGTTGCTATGGTGCGTGACTTTGGCGCAGAAGTAACAATTGATACCAAGGCGCAAACGTGGCGCGTTGCACCAGGTGTTTTGCATGGAAAAGATTTCACTATCGAACCAGATTTATCTAATGCTGCGCCATTTCTCTCTATTGCGATGGCCTGCGGTGGTCGCGTGACAATTGCTGATTGGCCAGAACACACAACTCAACCAGGTGATCAATTACGCACCATCCTCGCACTTATGGGCGCCGATATTTCGATCAATAAAGATGGATTAACACTTTCTAGCGATGGCACGATTCACGGCATCGATATTGATCTTCATGATGTAGGTGAATTAACTCCTGCAATTGCTGCACTTGCAGCGCTGGCAGATTCTCCATCGCATCTACGTGGCATCGGACATCTGCGTCTGCACGAAACAGATAGATTGGCAGCGTTGACTCGCGAAATAAACGCACTCGGTGGCGATGTGGTTGAAGAAGAGACTGCGCTTCATATTTCACCTCGTCGACTTCACGGTGGCATATTCCATACTTATGACGATCATCGTTTAGCAACAGCTGGCGCCGTCATTGGATTAGTAACCGAAGGCGTTGAGATAGAGAACGTTGCAACAACACGGAAGACCCTCCCTGATTTTCCTGGACTTTGGCATAGTTTGTTGGCATGAGTCCGCGTGAATATGACGAATCCGATGCACGGATTCGTCCCAGTCGAAGAACCAGGCCACGCAGTAAAGATCGACCATCGCATTCAGATGCCACCACTGCTTTTGTCATTACCGTAGATCGCGGACGCACTACCTGCGTAACAAGTGATGGCACTGAAGTGATTGCCATGAAAGCGCGAGAACTTGGCCCACAATCTGTAGTTGTCGGGGATTGTGTCCAACTCGTTGGAGATTTAACTGGAGCCGTAGGCTCGCTCGCCCGCATTGTTCAGGTAAATGAGCGGAGCAATTCATTAAGTCGCACTGTTGATGATGACGCCAATTTTGAGCGCACCATAGTTTCAAATGTCGATCAAATGTTGATTGTGGTTGCAGCTGCCAACCCCGAACCACGTGCGGGGCTCATCGATCGATTTTTAGTGAGCGCTTACTATGAATCAATCACGCCCATCATTGTGGTAACCAAGGTAGATCTTGCACCACTTGCAGATTTTTTCAATCATTATCGAGGGTTAGGAATATCAATTATTTCAACCTCAGCAAAATTGGAAAATAGATCGGCCGAAGTTGCTGCAATTCAAAAAATTCTCGAAGGAAAAGTCTCGGTATTGGTAGGACATTCTGGTGTTGGAAAATCAACCTTAATTAATGATCTTGTAGAAAGCGCTACTCGTGCTACTGGTGATGTTAACGACGTCACAGGACGTGGGCGCCACACCTCTTCTAGCGCATTAGCGCTTCCTGTTCATGGCGGCGGCTGGATCATTGATACTCCAGGAATTCGCGCCTTTGGACTCGCACACTTAGATAAAGAACGCGTTCAAAGTATTCAAGAAAAATTAGGAATCAAACCATTTGAGGAGGAGCGTTAGACTCGCCATATGAGCGCAAGCCGAGGTGAAGATTTAACGCTGGCGCTGCGCATGGCAGATGCAGCAGATGCGATTACTTTGGCTCGTTATCAAGCTCAAGATTTAACAATTACTACCAAGCCAGATAACACACCTGTTACTGATGCAGATAAATCTGCAGAGGATGCCATTCGCGCACTTCTTCGCGCTCACCGACCTGACGATGGAATCGTTGGCGAAGAATTTGGAAATGAAGGCCTCGATAAAAAGCGTTACTGGGTGATTGATCCGATTGATGGAACTAAGAATTTTCTCCGCGGAGTTCCTACCTGGGCAACGCTGATTGGATTAATTGAGAAGAGCGCATCGGGCGAAGAGAAAGTTGTCGTTGGAGTTGTCAGCGCACCTGCCCTCTTTCGCCGTTGGTATGCCTTCGAAGGTGGTGGCGCTTTTGTGATTGTAAATAGGAATAACGATCAAGAAGCAACACCTAAACGCATCTCTGTCTCGAGCGTTTCACGGATGGAAGATGCATCTATTTCATATTCAGATTTTGTGGGATGGGGCGATCGCCTTCCGCTCTTTCATTCACTACTCGCCAGCGCATGGCGCACTCGTGCACATGGTGATTTCTGGTCTCACATGTTGGTTGCAGAAGGTGCGGTGGATATTGCCATCGAACCATCTCTTGCGCTCTGGGATATGGCAGCGCTCGACATTATTGTGCGAGAAGCAGGTGGAAAATTTACAAGTGTGGCAGGAGTCGATGGGCCACTTGGTGGAAGTGGGCTCTCGTCCAATGGAAAATTACATCGCCACGTTGTCGAAACTTTGCATGTAGCACCATGATTACTCAAACATATTCAGTCTCCGGTATGACCTGCTCCTCCTGTGTGAATACAGTCGAGCGCACTCTTAATGAAATTCCTGGAGTTAAGGCATCGGTAAATTTCGCATCTGAAACGGTACATATCGTGGCGCCTGCAGATATTTCATCGGCACTCATCATCAAGACAATTAAATCTGCAGGATATACAGCTGCGCTTCTTTCAGATCAAGCAGATCCTGCGCTTCATCGCAAAGGTGCAGCCCGAGCATTGATCTTTGCGATCATCTTTGCGCTACCAACAATTGCAATATCCATGCGAATGAGTTGGCATGAACCCATCAATACATTCCTCATGGATCTCTTTACGCGCTACAGCATCCCTCTTCCACCCCATGCACACCATCTCTTTACAGCGTGGTTGGCAATTGCACTTACCTTGCCATTGATTGCGATAGTTGCATTTCCTATTCATCGCGCCGCGATAAGAAATATTTTTCATCCAACAATGGATACCTTGGTCTCGCTCGGATCAATCACTGCATATATCTGGTCTATCTTTGCGACCTATACCAACCAAGGTGATGTCTACACAGAAGTTGCAGCAGGTGTTTTGCTCTTTGTAATTTTGGGACGATATCTCGAAGCTCGGGCTAAGCGATCTGCTAGCAGTGCGCTTGCCACGCTCCTTGCGCTCGGTGAAAAAGAAGTCGCAGTACTCCGTGATGGGCTTGAAGTATTGATACCAATTTCTCAACTGCAAGTGGGTGATGAGTTTGTTGTTAAACCGGGCGCGCGTATTGCAACGGATGGAATCGTTATCTCAGGTAACAGCTCCGTAGATAACTCAATGATGACAGGTGAATCTACTCCCGTTGAAGTTTCACCTGGATCAAAGGTGATCGGTGCAGCGCTCAATAACAATGGACGGCTCATTGTGCGAGCCATCCGAATTGGTAGCGATACCGAATTAGCGCGCATCACCTCGATGGTGGTTGCAGCTCAAGGAAATAAAGCGCCAATCCAAGCACTCGCAGATAAAATTTCAGCAATCTTTGTTCCATTAGTAACTGCGCTATCTATCGCAACTTTTGCATACTGGAATTACCTTGGCGATAAATCGCTTACCGATTCGATATCAATCGCCATCACCGTACTTGTTATTGCCTGTCCCTGTGCATTAGGGCTAGCAACTCCAGTTGCTCTCTTAGTTGCATCCGGTCGCGGTGCACTTCGTGGCATCGTCATTCGAAAGCCACGAGTGCTTGAAGCATCTCGCCAGATTGATGTTGCCATTTTTGATAAGACTGGAACTTTGACTGATGGAGCCATGAAAGTGCAGGCTGCTGTTATTCCAGTATCAGCTCAGAAAGTGTTGGGTTCTGCTTTTGCACCGCTACTTGATGAGAAGACAATATTGAGTTCCGCTCTTTCCCTTGAAAGTCAGAGTGATCATCCCGTTGCAAAGGCAATTACTTCATATGCTCTTTCTCGCGGTGCTCACCAATTACCTATCTCAGAACTTACGCAAACTCCCGGAATCGGAATCGCTGGTCGCGTCACCATCAAAGATAAAGCGCCAGTTGTCATTATCGGAACACCGGAATCCATTGCTCACAGCACAATCGCATTTGATAGCGCAATCTCGGCAGCAATTAAGGCTGCAGAAGAGCAGGCACAAGCAGTTGCAGTTTTGGCTTGGGATGGAGTTGCGATAGCAGTATTTGCAACTGCCGATTCCATCAAAAAAGATGCAGCGGCAACCATCAGAGAATTGCACAAACGCGGCATTGATAGCTGGTTAATTACCGGAGATACCGCAGAGAGCGCAGCTCGCGTTGCTCATGAAGTTGGCATTGATAACGCGCGACTAATGGCTCACGCACTTCCAGAAGATAAATTGGCGAAAATTTCAGAGCTGCAAGCACGTGGCAATAAAGTTGCCATGATCGGAGATGGCGTTAACGATGCTGCAGCTCTTGCCCAATCTGACTTAAGCATTGCAATGGGAACTGGCACAGATACTGCGATTTCAACTGCCGATATCACAATCATGCGCCCTGAGTTAATGGGAATAGTTGATTCTCTTCAATTAGCAGGTAAAACTTTGAAGACAATTAAAATGAACTTAACTTGGGCATTTCTCTATAACGTAGTGGGAATTCCAGTTGCCGCACTTGGATTAATGAGCCCTATGTATGCAGCAGGTGCGATGGCTTTAAGTAGCCTCTTTGTCGTGACTAATTCGCTACGAATTCGTTAATTATCATCTTCAACATCGCTCGTTTGTACCGTGCGAATGATGGAGATAATCGCTATATACACTGGGAATAACAACATAATTGCTGAAGAGATTGGTTGCTCATGAATGCCGGTCTCGTTGGAATATGTCCAAGATAGATAGAAAAGGTTTCCGATATAAGCGGCTGCAATAGGCAAAGTGATGGTGCGGTAACGCTTGACACGTACTAAGTGTGGAAACTTCAAAGTAGTAAGTTGTGAGAAACAGAGAATCAGCGTCACAACTGCAACTGCATTCTTCGGTAAATCCAAGACAAGAAAGGTAGGTACAGCAAGATTCCACACTGCAGGAAATCCATTAAACCAATGATCTTCGGTCTCTATATCTGTGCGCGCAAACCAGAGCGCAGACATTAAAAGAATCAGTCCTGCAATAAGAGTTTGAAATTCTTGTGGAAGTAACTCAAGGCGAATCAAAAGTGCAACCGGTACTACAACACACGTTAAATAATCAACGATGAGATCAAGAGTGAATCCATCGACGCGTGGCGCGTGAATCACCACATCAATACGGCGAGCTATTGGGCCATCAAGGCCATCAAGTACTTGGCAGACAACCAACCAAATCAGTGCGCCTCGGATGTTGTTATCGATGATTGCTTGGAGCGCCAACAAACCAGCTACTGCTCCACTAGCGGTCATCACATGCAGGGCATAACCTGCACGTCTGCTCATCTTTTCCGAAGTGGCCACGCTGAAGAATAGCGTGAGTGCACTGAATTTCTGAATTTGGGTTCTCTTAGGAATACGATTTAGTACATGCGCATTCGCGAGTTTGCCAAATTTCTTGATGATGTCGAGAATCGACAAAAAGGGCTGCGCATTTGGATTGTGCTCGTGTTGCTCTGGTCAATTACTCGCACCTTTATCGTCGGAGCCTTCTTTCATAAATATGGGCTCAATACATTCCGCTATTTCCTTATTGATTTTCTCTCATCTATTCCCTATGCATACGCATCTGCTCATTCGCTATTAGCGCTCTATGACAAGCGCTTTAAAGCAGCCTATGGCTGGATAGGGCTCACTGTGATTTCGTTTTATCTACCAGATGTTTACATCATTCAAACATCGCACCATGTGCCACCGTCGATATATACAGGTTTTGCGATTTCGCTCGCAGTACTTTCATGGCTTGCGCTGATGCAATGGCGCGAGCAACGCAATAAATAATCTTGGTAGCGGGGGCAGGATTTGAACCTACGACCTCTGGGTTATGAGCCCAGCGAGCTACCGAGCTGCTCCACCCCGCGTCGGAAGTGCCAATACTAGTGAGGTATTACCAGTTCACCAAATCCACGCAATGTAAGTAACTGAAGTTAAGAATTCAGTTATTACTTACGCGATTGTGCAGCGATTGCAGCAGCGATTGCAGATTTAAGTCGATCCTGCGCACGTCCATACGCTGCAAAATCTCCCTTAGCAAGCGCTGCTTGTCCATCTGCAATTGCTTGTTTTGCACTTCGTAGCGCAGATGCAAGATCAGATGATGCAGACGATGTATTGCTTGACGTTGACGGCGTAACACCTGCACCGGTTCCAGAGTTTCCTCCAAATACTTGATCCAGGGCGCCCTTCAGTGAATTATCAAAACCAATCACATCACCAAAGGAGACAAGAACTTTCTGTAGCAATGGATAGGCTGCAGCATTTGCAGTTGCTCGCACATAGACAGGTTGAACATAGAGAAGCCCATTACCTACTGGAAGCGTTAACAGATTTCCAAGAACTACATCAGAACCACCTTGGCGGAGCAATGAGAGAGCATTTGCAACATCTGGCTTTGCTTCAAAGTTAGAGGCAACCTGTGAAGGACCTGCGATGTTGGTACTGCGCGGCAATTGCAAAACAGTGATCTTGCCGTAATTAGGACCGGCAGTTGCATCCACTGCTGCAAATGCAGAAAGGTTTTCACGACCTCCGCGTGGCACAAATGGAGTGGTGAGCGAGAATGTTGGTTTCTCAGCACCTGGCATTTGCAGCGTCATGTAATACGGTGGCTGTGCACCTGCATTAGCGCCAAATGTTGAAGGATCTCGCGGAACGCGCCAGAAATCCTGTCCACCGTAATACGCAGCTGCGCTCTTGACGTGATACGAACTTAAAATATCGCGCTGCACTCGGAACATATCTTCTGGATAACGGACGTGCTCAAGTAATCCCTTAGAGATAGCACTCTTTGCTTTAACGGTACCTGGGAATACCTTCATCCAAGTCTTTAGCACAGGATCTTTCTCATCCCACTGATACAAAGTCACAGTTCCGTCATAGGCATCCACTGTCGCTTTAACAGAGTTGCGGATGTAATTAACCGAACGATTGGCCTGCGCAGTGACAGAGGTTGAATTTGCTGTCAGCGCATCTTCGGTGGCAGCTGCAAGAGAAGTAGATCGTGAATATGGATAACCCGCACTTGTTGTGTAACCATCAATGATCCATAAGATCTTTCCATCGACAACGGTTGGATATGGATCGCCATCGAGTGTGAGCCACGGTGCAACTTTGGCAACTCGCTCGCGTGGATTTCGGTTATAAAGAATCTTTGAATCAGCATTGATCAAATTGGAAAGAACAATGCGTTGTTCGCCATAACGAACCGCAAAGAGCAACTTATTGAAGAGCCCGCCAACTGGAACTCCACCAGTGCCGGTATAGGTGTAATTTTTCTGGCCGTTAGCTGATGCATCATCTGGATAGTCGAATTCAACAGGTGAATTGTTCTTCTTTCCACCAATGATGGAGTAATCAGGAACATTTTCACCAAAATAGATACGTGGTTGGAATTCACCCAAGCCCTTCGTTGGTGGCAAATCACCTACGAGGAAGTTTGGCTTTCCATCTGCATCAACGGTATTTCCATACGCTGCCACAAAACCAAATCCGTGGGTATAGACCAAGTGATCGTTGATCCAGTTTCGACTTGGATTTCCCTCAATATTTAATTCACGGACTGCAACTACCGCATCGCGGGAGACTCCATTGACGGTGTAGCGATCGATATCAAGTGACTCTGGGAATGAGTAGTACGGCTTGATTTGCTGGAGCTGGCGGAAGGTTGCAGAAAGAACATTCGGATCCATCAAACGAATATTGGCGATTGTTGCTGCATCTTTAGCAAGCTGACCTGCACTCGTTGAGATGGTGGCGTTGTAATCCTGCATCGTGACATTTTCAAGGCCATATGCAGCACGGGTTGCATCAATATTTCGCTGAATATAAGGAGCTTCTTTAGAAGATTCAGATGGCTTGACTTGGAATTGCTGAATTGCACCTGGATAGATTCCAGCGATTAATACGGATGAAATCACCATCAAAGCGGTACCTGCTGCAGGCAAGAGCCAGGAGCGGCGCACAATATTGGCAAAGAAGAGAAGTGAACATACGACTGCAATAGCAGACAAAATAGCTTTGGCAGGAAGTAGCGCATTGACATCGGTATAGGTAAGTCCCGTGATCAATCGTCCCTCTTTGAGTGCAAGCGCATAACGATCAAACCAATAAGCAACTGCCTTTAGGAGAACAATTAATCCGAGCAAGATTGAAATTTGTACTCGCGCTGCAACGGTAGTGCGATCTGTTTGTACCTGAGTACGAATTCCTCCATACATGTAATGCACAAAGACGCTGGCAAGCGTTGCCAAAATAAGAGTGGAAATACCCCAACCAATCAGCGCTTGATACATCGGCAACTTAAAGGCGAAGAACGAGATATCGATTCCAAATTGCGGATCTTTCACACCAAAATCAGTGGCGTTGTTAAAGAGAACCCATTCTTTCCAGAAAACCATTCCAGAAGAGCCTGCAAAATAAATCAGTGCCGCACTAATGCCGATAAAGACCCAGCGACGAATTGGTTCGATCTGTGCGCGCAAACGCTCGACGCCCGAGATTTCAACGCTTGTTGGCACATAGAGTGGCCGACGCTTGAACGCGATGTAAACGTTGGAAGCGATGATCGCTGCAGTCAACAGACCGACGATGAGAAATAGTTGAATTTTGGTGAAGAGAACCGTTGACCAGACGCTGGTGAATCCCACTGATTTAAACCAAAGCCAATCAATGTAGTAACCGCTGAAATAGATAAATGCTGCTGCTATGAGAAAGAGAATTGCTCCGGTAATTACAAAAGGGAGTCGATTACGGTTCATGCCCCTAGGTTAGTGCACCCAATAACAGGGCGAGAACTGGAACTATGAGCCTTTGCTCCTTGCACTTCAACTGGTTTTTGCAGATAAGTGACGGCATCACTGAGGCGAGAGACAGCAACGACAGTAATGCCGCTCACATGAGTAGGTAATTCATCGCAATTTTCTTGGGAGGCAAAGAGCAGAGTTGCGCCAGCTTTCTTTGCAGCAATTATTTTTTCTGCGATTCCACCAATGGGCCCAATTTTTCCTGTTGCAGAAATAGTTCCGGATGCTGCAATTTTTCGACCTTGTGCCAAATCTTCAGGTGTGAAGAGATCGGTAATACCGAGTGCAAAAATTAATCCACCACTTGGTCCACCTGTGTTTTTCAAAGAAACTTGAAGTGAACTATCTGAAACCTCATTGAGTTTGATTGTGGGATAGCGCGATGCAAAGAGATTTTGCGCAGCGGTAAGTGCAGCGCTCTGAGATTTCTTCATCTCCTCTTTACCTTTCTTAATCTCTGCTTTGGTATCGGTATCTTCTTGATACATAACAGAGCGCGGCATCACAACACATTCTGCAATTGCCCAACATTGAAGAACTTGATAGCCCAGTACTTTGGCATCAGGGTTGGTGACATAGATAGATAAGAGGTACAACTGTCCATTGACTTTATATGTAGGAAGTGGAGACTGCTTCACCTGTAAGACTTTGGGAAAAAGTGGACTACCTTCACCTGGTTGAATCAGTACGAAATTAAGCGGCACAGCAAGTGGCAGCACCAACGTGATCAGAATGAGCGCTTTGACAAGAAGCGGCGTGCGGGAAAAACGCATTCAGATATTCACTAAGAGATTAAGGATTCTCAGAATTGTCGGTACGGAATGAATCTTGAAATTTCTGAAACTGATTAACTGAGCGCGAGGTCTCGGTCTCAAATTTGCTCTTCAATTTTGAAACCCAGAGCACATATCCAAGAGCACCAATCAGCGCGGTAATGGGCACAACCCACCAAATCAGCGCAGCAAAGGCGCTTGAACCTGCGGCAATTGCGATCATGTGAACATCCTAGTCGCCAGCGCCACATTTCTCGTCGGGAAGTTTTTTGACCCTGTGGGCGTTAGAGCAACTAGATAGAATTTAAGACCAGTCACAAGAACGGAGTAAGAGATGTCACCTTTTGGCTTTACTCCTGATGAAAACCCCGACGAGAATCCTCAAGATTTTGCTGCAATGATGCGGCAGATGCAAGAACAGATTCAGAAACAGTTTAAAGAGATGGGTCTTAATCCAGCTGGCTTTATCAACCCACTTGCAGCATTTACACAAGCAGCGCAAGGTAAAGGGGAAGCTCTCCCCAAAGCGCTGGTTCGCGATACCGCCAAAAAATTTATACAGGCACAAGGATCACAACCTGTTGGCACAAAAGATGTCACGGTCGTTAATAACTCTCTAGAACTTGCAGAGTTGTGGCTTAATGAAGCAACAGTGTTTCCCGCAA
>Ga0255147_1000337_pt1 | contig 15167 bp, 13 predicted proteins | sample Atl_Miss_RepA_8h_FD_183034 | JGI IMG/M metagenome (GOLD analysis project Ga0255147, IMG submission 183034) | Freshwater microbial communities from Altamaha River, Georgia, United States - Atl_Miss_RepA_8h | ecosystem: Environmental > Aquatic > Freshwater > River | place: USA: Georgia | collected... | reverse complement strand
TTGGGGTTGCACGGCCGACCCCTGCCCCTACCGCACCTGCACCTGCTCCGGCAGCGCAGCCTGAAAAGCCGTCTCTGCTCACCGATATTAAAGAGGGTTTGCACTCTATCGTAGATATACCGCTGGGAGTTGCAAAAGGATACGCCGGAGGTGTTCGAGCAATGCTCGATTTCTTCGGTGCTGGTCCCGGCACTTCTGCGGGTAGTAAGCTAGTACAGGACGTTATTAGCGATTTGATGTCAGCACAGTCACGCAATGACGAAGCTGAAATGGCGCGGATTAGGAAGGAAGCCGAGGATAAAGGTGTATGGGAGCAGACTAAAGCTGCCGTAAAGGCGTTTTCCGTTGCGCCGGTTGATGTAACCGTTCAAGCCCTTGGTAGCTCGGCCCCTGTTATTTTGGCCGGGTTGGGGGCTACGTTGTTCGCCCCTGAGTCTGCGTTGATCGCGGGGGCGGCTACCCTCGGTGCGGGTTCTATGATGGGCGCGGGTACCATTAAAGGTACTATATACGACGCTACCAAAGAAGAGCTTGCCAAGTACAATCTGCCCAAAGATAAGATCGAGCAGGCGGCGCAACTAGCGCAAGCGTATAACGGACAGAACATCGACCAGATTCTTATCGGCGCGGGGCTTGGCGCGGTGGGCGGGAGGCTCGGTATTGAGCAAGGTCTGGCGCGTGCACTTGCGAAAGCGATATCCACTAAACCTGCTGTCAAAGAAGCAGCGGAGCAAGCCGCACGCAAGGTAGCTGAAAAGACCGCTACGCGTCGAATTGCGGGTGCCGCCGTTGGTGAGGGGGTGCCGGAGCTTCTGCAAGGGGCGCAGGAACAGCTAGCCGAGAACCTCGCTCTGCAACGTCAGGGCTTTGATGTCCCCACACTGCGTGGCGTTGTCGGTGCGGGTGTGTTTGAAGGTCTCGCCGGAAGCGCTCTCGGCGCGGCGACGGCACTGCGTAAACCGCGTGTTGCGCAAACCGCAGAAGACAAAGCACTTGCCGATATCGACGAGTTCGCTCTTGCGCAAGAAGAAGCGCCCGCGCCCAAAGCCAAGAAGCCGCGTGCTAAGAAAGTAGCGGAACCCGCTGCCCCCGAAGAAGCGCCGGACGCGATAGACCTTGCGTTTGCGGAAGACTCGCCCGTTGCCGGTGTGCCGAAGGTTGAATACGATGCCATTGTGTCCGCAGCGGAGCAGGCGGCGGGCAGAACGCTGACCCCGGAAGAAGCGGCACTTGAAGTCCGTAAAGTGAAAGTTGCGGACGAACTGTATTCGGTGCTGAACCGCGAGCCGACGCCGGAAGAGATACAGGAGAAGCTGAATGGTGATTTACAGCCCGGAGCGGACGCAGGTGCTGGAGTTGTCCCCGGAGTCGGTGTCGCTGGCGTTTCAGATACTGGCATTGAGGCTCCCGGCACAGTTACCCCCGGAGTTACAGAACCTGCAGCCGGAGGCGTGGGAGTACCTAGCGGTGTTGCTGCGGAGTCTGGAGAAGGAGCGGGACCACAGCTCGGTGCATTAGACGAAGCGGGACGAGCGGGTACCCCCGAAACTGGAACGGTAGAGTACTACCGGGAAAAATATAAAACCGCTTCCAAAGAAGAACTTTCTGACATTGTACTTTTTTCCTTTGAGTCGCCGGAAAGTATACAGGCCGCGACAGACGAGTTAGCGGCGAGGAAAAAGCAATCAGCTGCACCCACTTCTAGGCCGCTTGATGAAGCCGAATTAAACCGGCACCGCGAACGGGCTAGCGGGCTATCAGACGAAAGCCTTCTGCGCGCTGCAGAAGACGCATTAGGGTTGGAGACGCCTGAAAGTATTCAGGCAGCAAAAGACGAGTTAGCTAAGCGGGGAACGTTCGCCCCTGCTTCCGACTTCGATCCGGTTGAGTTCGCTATAGCGTCGGCTGCTACGGCGTTTGACCAGCGGGGCGCATACGATAGCCTGCAGGACTCGATTGATAACTACTTCGACAACCTGCGCGACACGATGCAGGAGAAGGGCGTTACCGACCAGTATGCTATTCGAGATGCGGAAGCGGCGTTTAACGACGAAGTTTTACGGCTGAACAAAGAAGCAACGGCGAAAGCCGCGCCCGAGACTGCACCTGAAGCCGCGACGACCGATCCGCTTTATCTGCAGGCGGCGGAGCTTGCGCAGGAGGGTGTCACCGACGTCAGAGAACTTGCTGAAGCACTGCGCATCGGCTACAACCGCGCCGCGCGTATCCGCGAAGAATTACAGCGTGACGGGGTTATACCGTCCGAACCCGGCCCTCGTGAAGCACCCCGTCGGCCCAAGCCGTCGATGGAAGACATTCTACGCGCTGCCGACTCCACTGGTCTGCCGCTGGATATCGTAGAAGCAATTCAGAACAACGACGTTAACGGCGTCCTTCGTATTCTTGGGCAGCGACTGGGCGGATTCTACGGCGATCTTGCTAACCGCCTTGCGGCTATTGGACTGACCACACGGGTTGAATTCGACGGCGATGCACGCATGTCGCGGGATACGCTCGACCGTGTTGTTGGTCCGTCGGAAGGGCGGCTGTTTGCCTATGTGCAGCGGGCGATGCCCAAGCTGTACGACACTTTCTTTAAGAACTACGACCGTGTAGAAAACCTTGCTGCCGTAAAGGAAGGGCTTAAACGGCTGGCTTCGATGCGCAGCAAGCTCGGCCCGGTGATTGCCGAATTCGATGCAGTTACCGAGGCGTATAACAAATACGTTTCGCTGGATGCACCGGGCGTCTTCTTCCCCAATTACAACACTGCCTCGTTTAATACGAAAGCACGGGGTGGGCTAAGCACTCGCGTCCTCCTGCATGAGCTTGTGCATGCAGCTACCGAATACCTGATTATTCAGGCAGAGCAAAACCCCGAGGCGCTGACACCGGAGCAGCGCGAAGCTTACGCGCAGTTAAAAGAACTGTTTGGTTACGCGCAAACCAAACTCGACCCGTCGCTGTATGGCATGTCGAACCTGTCGGAGTTCGTTGCCGAGGCGTTCACCAGCCGCTCGTTCCAAAGCGAGCTACGCAAGCTGCAGATGCCGACCAAGCGAGAGTCGGTGCTCCGTGGGTTTGTGCGCTCGGTGCTCAAGTTCTTCGGTTACGACAACGTGGCTACCAACACCATGCTGGCTGCCGAGAAGCTGTTTAGCCCGAACGTCACCGTCCAGCAGTACGAAGCTGGCCCCCGCTTCGCCAAGAAGAAGGGTCCGGTTAACCGTGGCCCGATCAAGGGTAACTGGCGTGCTGCCGAAGATGCACAGGTATCCGTTAACAAGCTCATGCTTGACATGGCTAGAGGTAAGGTCAAGTGGGAGGAGGCAAAAGAACGCCTTGCTGCGCCGTTGTGGAACACTACTAAGGGGGCGTTGCGTGCGGTCACGCTGCCTAACCTTAACCTGCGCCAGCTTAGCGACCTCACCAAGACGAAATTTCCGCAGATCGCCAGCGCGATCAACATCGTCGACAAGATGATCTCCTATCGGGCGTCGCTGCTAAACCGTGCCGAGAATATTATTAAGGTATGGAATAAGGCACAAATCGCTAACCCGAAGCAAAATCAGTTGATGTCGCGGATTATGCTCGAAGCGACTATTAGCCAGATCGAGGTCGACCCAAACGGGCAAGGGTATAACGCAGCCAACGTGCCGCCTGCACTGAAAAAAGCGTGGGACACATTAAGCCCCACGTTCCAGCAAATCTACCGCGATGTACGGGATTTTTACCGGACTCGGCTGCAGGAAATGCGCAAGGAGATGCTGGACCGCGCACGGCTTATCGAAGATGAAGACCAGCGCCAGCAAGCGATAAAGAAAATTAACGAGATGTTCAACACCATCACCGGCCCTTACTTCCCGCTGCGCCGGTTTGGTAAATACTGGTTCCAAGTAGGTAAAGGACAGAACAAGGAATTCTACGAATTTGAAAGCCGCGCGGCCCGCGATCTTGCGTTCGCTAAGCGTCGTATTGAGCTTCGCCGTAGCACTGCTAAAGACCGAGCACTGCTGGATACGCTTAGGAAAGGTAACGGTATTACCGACCTTTACCGCTACAACACCGACACCAAAGTCCTGCAGGATGTACAGGGGCTGGTAAAACAAATATCGTCTACGGCAGGGACCAAAGAAGACCTGCAGAAAGAAATTGAGGAAAGCCTAAACCAGCTTATCTACGTCATGCTACCGCAGCAGAGCATGCGTAAGATGTTCATCAACCGGAAGAGCGTGCAAGGCGCTAGCAGCGATATGCTGCGGGTGTTTGCTACGTCTGCAATACACGGTGCATACCAGCAGGCTCGGTATAAGTACGCGCAGGAGTTCATCACCAACCTCGATAACGCACGGGAGTTTATCGATGGTGAAAACGGCATCGTAAAAGTAAGTCCGGATCGCGCTGAAGTCTACCGTGATTACATCATGGAAGTTGAGAAGCGCGTGCCGAAGATTCTCAGCAACGAGGATACGAGCATGCTGGCGCAGGTGGCCGCCAAAGCTTCGGACATCACGTTTTTCTTCCAGCTTTCGGCCCCGTTTACCGCGCTGCTGAACGTGATCGGCTTTACGCACCTCACCGTGCACTACATAGGTGGGCGCTACGGTTTTGGCGAAACTACCAAAGTAATAACCAAAAATTTCGGTCGGTATTTCGGGACTACGCCGAAGCGCACGTTCCGTCCGCTAAAAGACGGGCGCGTAGTGGACATGGAATTTCCGTCTATCGTTGAAGGTGCGGACCTTAGCCCCATCGAGCGCGCGGCGGCGGACAAGTTCATCGCGGATCAGCAGATTAACATCTCGCTGACAAACGATATTTTTAACCTTGGTGAGCGCCCCACCGACACGTACACCGGCACCTACAACAACATCAAACGTATTCTCGGTTCGTTGTTCCATCAGTCGGAGCGACTAAACCGCGAAGTTACGCTGATGACGGTGTTTGAACTGGCGTATCAAAAATACCTGAAGGAGCCGGTAAAAGACCTACGGGGAATTATTCTTCGGGATGACAACGGCGACCCGATATACCGCAAAGAAACCGACAAACTGCCGACGGGGCAAAAGTATTCCAAAGAAGCGTTTGACCTTGCTGTTAACGAAGCAAAAGAAATAGCGGGGCTTTCGCTGGGCGAGTTTACACGGCAGATGAAGCCGCGTACGTTCATGCACCCCGGCTTAGCGGTAATCCTTAAATACAAGCAGTACGCAATCACGGCGCTATACGCTACGTTCCGTAACTTCTATCTTGCGGTGGGTGCCCCCTTTAGTAAGTCGGAAATAGCAGAACTCCGACAGCAGCTTATCGACAGCAAGATGCCTAAAGCTGAGGTGGAGCAAAAAGTAGCCGAGGCCGAAGCCCAACGTAAACAGCTTAACCGCGAAGCCCGCCGCACGCTTGCGGGTATTCTCGGGGCCACCTTCCTGTTTGGTGGGTTGGAGGCGCAGCCGTTTTTCTGGATGGCAAACGGGCTGGCTACGCTGGCCGCGATGCTTGCAGCGGACGATGACGACGAAGACCCCGAGTATTTCGATTTCCATAACTGGTTCCGCAACTACATGGAGAAAGAATTCGGCGGCTTTATGGGCACGGCGATTGGGCGCGGCCCGGTCCCCGCTATAACGGGTGGTGCCACTACTGAACGAATCAGCCTCGACCCAACGAACCTGCTTTACCGTGACGGGCGATACTCGCCGGATATCCGCGAAAACATCGTGGAGTCGATTATTGCAAACGCAGGGCCGGTGGTGGGCCTTGGATTTAACTGGATCGACGCGTATAAGTTTGTCGAAGAGGGCAAGTATCAGCGCGCGTTTGAGCTTGCCGCCCCCGCGCTGTTCGCAAAACCCGTAACGGCTGCGCGTCTGGCGGAAGAAGGTGCGGTTACCCGAGGTGGAGTTAAACTGGTCGATGAGTTTACCGGATGGGAGCTTGCCATGCAGTCTCTAGGGTTGCAGCCGGAGCGGCTTGCACAAGCACAGAAGGCAAACATCGAGTACAACAAATACAACCTTAAACTTAAAGCACGGCGCGATGCGCTGATGAACCGTCTGTATCTTGAGTATAAAGAGATGCAGAAGTCCGGCAACCGCGAGGTGTTTGATGAATTTTACGAAGAACTCCAGAAGTTTTCACGGAAGTATCCAGAATACAGCATGACCAACGAAGAGATACGGCAGTCGTTTGAGAAGCGTAACAAGGACGCTGCCAAAGCCGAAGCGTTCGGTGCTCGCGTGCCTAAAGGTGGTGAAGCGAAGGCGATGGAGATGCTGTACTACGGTCGGCAATAAAAAACCCCCGCACGGAGGCGGGGGTAGGAGGAGGAACGTAGCGAGAGAGACTTGGGGGGAAGTCCTGAAGAGGTGCTACGCAGGCGAATAATACTACTTAACGCGCCACACCCGCAATCCTCTTATACCCTCCTCTATTACTACGCGCATAACAACACCAAATTCCAGCCGCTGCACCACTTCTAATATACTAGCCTTGGCGCTCTCAGCGTGCAGGCACGGCACAAAGAACGAACACCCGATCTTGAACCGTGCCCAGTCGACGTTGTAGCTAACCCCATCAACTCGCATTCTCCGGTGCCTCGGCGGCTTCCTGAGTCTGTTTGTCTGCTTCCTCCTTCACCCCGGCTACGAACGAGTCTACGTCGAGGAAGTCCCCCTGCGAACAATCGAACACGTAGGCGTCCACCGGCGGCACGGCGCTGAGCTTGGTACCCTTCGCCATCCGTTTCTTGGTAGTGCCGATGTAGATACGTTCCTTCTCCAGATGTGCCAGCACCTCCCGCACGGTCAATTGCCGGTCGGCGCAATACGATCTAAATTTGCGTGCGATGATATACAGATGCTTAGTATCCGGCTCAACCCTAATAATTAACTCGCCGCGCGGCTCCAGAATCGGCAGCATCTCGACCCCAGTGCGGAGGTCCGCCTGACCGTTAATCACCAGCGTATTCAATTTGTTCTCAAGCCAGTATTCGCCCACCACACCCACGAAGTCGTCCGTCGGCGGCTTGATGTCCTTCTGCATGCTGGCAAACTCGGCTACGGCCCAACGGAACACCCCACCTACATCGATGTCGTGCAGCCCCAGCCGCTTCGCGAACAATGCCCCCGCGAGGTTACAGGCAATGCCACCCGACCAGAACCGCTCCCGATTGGTGAAGTTCATCCGCTTGTCGAGCAGCATCTGCATCTCCCGCACTTCTCGCATGCGCTCTTCCAGATTGGACACAATATCCTGCATATAGATACGCCCCGCCATCCCGTAATTGGTGTAGAGCAGGGGGAAGATTTCGTCAGCGTCGGCCTTGCTCATCGTGCTCTTCGACGGAACATCGTATTCGATCACCCGCATCAACTCGCCGTCCGGTGTTGCCTTCAGGGAGCGCAGCTTGTCCACGACCGACGCGTTCGATGTACACAGCACGATGGTCTGCCACCGGGAGAAATTCATCCGCTCAGCGTTCTCCGCCGACTTCATCCGCGACCTAGCACGCCCCTGCGACACGGCATACGCCCAGTCCGATGCGTCGTTTGCTGCCATCTTGGTGATCTCATCGCAACCGACGGCAAGGTTATTCATTACGCCGAGGCGGTGCAGTTTGGCGTTGAGGGTGTCGCGTTCGATCAGCATCAGTTCTTCCGGGTGGCCGAACACGCTGTTCATGGCCTTGATTACCGTCGTCTTACCGGTGCCGGACTCGTTGCTAATCATGTTAATCATCGCCCCCTTCAGGTTCATGTGCTTCATCAGGGGGGCACCGAATGCGGTGAAGAACCCGAAAGCATGCTGCTCCATGCCCTTAGCCGCGTAGGTATTGATGACCTTCTTCCACTCTTCCAACTCACCGACGGGGGTGAAGTAGTCCGCGATCCCCGTCGTAAAGCTTGAGGGCGGGCTATACCGCTCACCAGTAGCAGTGATCTCGCAGTCGCCCACGATGAACGACTTATTGTTCTTGGTCCAACCGAATTGTGTTTGCATAATTTCAGCCTTCTCTTTGCACTGCAATTCCTTAACGAAAGTAACGATATACGCCATGATGGCGTCCATCTGTTTTTTCAAGGCAACAACGCCGAACCACGCAAGCTTTTCCCGCAGCTTGTCGGGGGTCAACAGGTCTACCGCTGGCAGCGCAAACTCCCGCACCCCGTCCCTTGGCGTATGCAGGCGCAGCCACACCACTTCGCCGCTCTGCGGGTCGCGCAACCGCTTCACTACATACAGATCGTGCTCGTAGATAAGGATGGCATCGGGGTTATCTTCGTCACCAGTGCGCCGGTAGACGCCGCCAACTTTGCCGCGAAAGTAGGGAAACGGATACGTGGGTACCTTGTATTCAACTGACTGCGGCGCATCCGCATCGCCTTCAACTTCGGTGAATGCAACAACCGGCTCATCCGGTTCGGCTTCAAGGATTTCCTGCCCTAATACGATAGGCGATGTAATCTTGCCTTTGTGGGGGCAGTTGTCGCAGCCGGTGGGGTTGATCTTGGCAAACACCTCGCAGGTGTATGGCCCCTTGGTCTTGGCTGCCTTTTCTTCGGTGGCCTGCGCATCGTAGTCCGGGTGCTTGCGGGAGAGCTTATGGATCGCAGTATCGCCGTCAACGCAATGCCGTGCTACGGATAGTGCCGCTCTCCATAAAGGTTCTTCAAGCGTTGCCTGCTCCGCAATTGCCTTAGCAATCTGCGCGCAACCTTCTCCCGCTACTATCTTATCAACAATGTGACTAAACCGATGCTGCTTGTTCCCCATCAGCGACATCGTCAGGTCGTTTAGCTTAGCGTCGGTGAAGTCGGGGGCGCTTGCCAGCATGACGCCGAGCGCAACGCGCAGCGTCTCTACGTCGGTCGCGGCCCCCTCGTTCCATATCTGCACCGGCGAGGGTGGGGTATCCTTGAAGTTGCGGGAACCCGGTGCGCGCAGTATGGAGGCAGCGTCGGCGGTACGCGACGGGTCAGCTTGCAGCCCCTTCTCCACGCACAGCGCCTTCAACCGTTCAGCTAACGGTTTCCATTCCTGCCGAGCTACCGCGCCAGTAAACGGCCAGTATACGTGCAGCCCCCGCCCGGAGTTAACAATCGTGGGCTTGGGTAGATTCAGCGCAATGCAGAATTCACGAAGCGCAGTAAGCCCCGCTGCCTGATCTGCGTAAGGTTTGTTCTCGCCGCAGTCAATGTCCAACCACAGCGCCTGAATTGCTTTTACATTATCGGTCGACCGGTTTTTGTTACTTTCATACTTCGCACATGCAAAGTAAACGTCGTAGTCTTTGCTATCGAGATTAGCTGCTTCCTGCTCCGCTTCTTCGATGGTCTGCACGAACAACTGCTTCGGTGCGCCATTCTTGCGCAATCCGACTATGCAATACCATCCCTCCGGCGCGAGCACCGAAGCCAGCAGCGTCCGTAAACTCATGCTGCCCCTCTCCGCTTATTAGAGAAGACGCAAGGGGTGCGGAACCCCCCGCGCCGCTAACGGTACTCTTTAAGAAACGCTTCGATTTTGGCTATGTGCGCCTGACGCGGACCCCACTCACCAAGAAACCATCGGTAAATACTGGCACGGCTTACGCCCAGCTTTTCCGATACGAACGCGACCGGGATATCCCTACGGATACAAAACCTCCCCAGCTTTACGCCGGGGAGTTTCTGGTCGGCTTCAGCGTTAGCCTTTATGGTCTGTTTGCTGTAACCGCGCGTATCCATGCTTAGTCATCCGCCCAACTACTAATCACGTCGGTGAAGTCTTTCTTGGGGGCGACTTCGGCGCTCTTCTTCGATGCGCGCTTCTTGGGTTCCTCGACCTCCGCGTCATCAGATTCGACGGCTGCAGGGGCAGCTTTCGGCAGGGCAGCGGGGGTGGCCTTCTTCTTCAGCGCCGGAGTCTGCACGACTGCAGCGCGGGCGGCGGGGCTTTCACCAGCAACCTTAGCAGCCTCCCACTCAGGACGAGTAAGGAACCGAACCGGCTTAAACGTAAGCTTCGGCGTGTCCGAATCCGAATCCAGCCGCATCTCGGTGACGAGGGTGTTGATGTTTTTCCCCTGCGAACCGACGTATTTCGCATACTGCTGGAACGGCATCTTATCTACGTCGCCGCGACCGAACAGCGACTTCGACGGCAGCGTAAGCTGATATACATCACCGTTGATGTCGTCGGCCAACAGCACGGCGAGGCGCTGCAAGAAGCGGCAGGCGCGGGAGTCACCTTGCCCCGAACCCTTGATGTTCTGCGGGCAGGTGTCGCACGAAGCATGCTGCGGGAATTCAATCGACGGGTCCGGTTTGTTGCCGTCGTTCGACCAGCAATCAGGCGTGCTGTTTTCGCCCGGCGTGTATTTGCCAGCATAGAAAGACCGCGCCACCTTCGGTGCGCCGTTCACGATAACAATGTTCATCGCACGGCTTTCGTTCTTCGCCACTTCCTCGCCGTTCACCACCAGACGGAATACGCCGCCCCGGATGCTGATACGCTTGCTGCCGGTGTTGCCAGCGAGCGACTTGGTAAGGTCATCAAGCTCCACTTCCTGCAGGTAGTCAGGAAGGTCTTTGCTAAACAGGGTCATGTCGTTTGCCATTGTCCTACTCCTTATTTACGTTTGATGGTGATCTCGTACTCGCTATCCACGTTCAGGTTCGGCGGATGCAGTTCGGGATTGTTTTCCAGAAACTCGCGCATGTTCGACTGGTGAATGCGCTTCTCAAGCAGTTCCATCGCCCCGTGCTCGCGCACGAATCCGTAAAAGCTGCCCCAGTCGTTAGTCCAGTAGCGGGACTTCACCGTCCTATACGCGGTTCCGTTCGGCGTCGAGAAGCTAGTTGCGCCGGTGGCTTTTGAAATCTCAAGCAGTTGTTGCTTGAGCACTGCAAGCTGCTCGTTAAGATCAGCTTCTTGCTGCTTAAATTCCTGCTGCAGCTTTTCTTTCGCGTCGCGAATCTTAATATAGGTTGCAACAATCTTGTCGATTGATACGTCCATCTCGTCTCTCTCATGTGTAGTTATAAGGCCGGTCTTTCCCGGCTGTCCGTGTGCGCCCCGAGGGGAGAAACAGCGAAGAGCCTCAGTCACACACTGGCGCGGTTGGGTTCATGTTCGGGAACGTCCGTCCCGCCGCTACGCTGCACACTCACGCCTTATGCAAACGCAACGGGAACAACAGGCTGCGGCGTACATTCTAGTCGTAATCTATACTTTGTCAAGTATTAATTTCGTTACGGTATAGGTCAATGATACCGGTGTGAAAGTCGAGCTTCTCTTGTAGCATCTTATACAGCTTGGTTTCCACCGGGCTTCCTTCGATATGCACTACCGTCGTCGGGTTTGCTTGCCCCTGACGATGCACGCGGGCATTCGCCTGAAGGTAAGTGTCGATTGAAGTCACCGGAGCGTACCAGATTACTACATTCGCGGCGGTAAGTGTAACCCCGTGTGCAGCGGCTTGCGGCTGAATCAACAGCACTTTCGTCTGGTCCGTCTCTTGGAATCGCTTGAAGATGTCGGTGCGCTTGGCGACTGGCACGCTGCCGTTAATTATTTCGCAGGTAACTCCATTCTTTGTTAGGAAATCTTCAAGCAAAGATATTGTGTGCGTGAAGGGTATAAACACCAATACCTTGTGGGTAGCCTCCTCGATTACCTCAAGCACAGTGTTCAGCCGGTTCGATACGTCAAACTCAATCACGCTCTTCGTATCGGTGTATACGGCACCGCCTGATATCTGTAGTAATTTAGTCAGGTTTGCAGCGGCGTTGACCGCTGATACATCCTCCCCGGCGGCTTGGAACAGTAAATCTTTCTTCAGTTGTTTGTAGAACTTGGACTGCTGGGCAGTCAGGGGGGCATAGCGATACGTGTGGGTTATTTCCGGTAGATCGAGGCACTCATCTTTGGTATAGCGAATGGCTGGCTGCAATAGCTTGTGCACTACCTGCTGCGCGCTGGGTTTAGGTATCCACTTAAAACGGGTGAGTTGCTGCATGACCATGTCTCGATACGCGCCGTACAGCAACGGTGCGCGCTCCGGCACACACATCCTCGCTAGGCCGTAAGCATCGAGCGGGGATTGCGCAGCGGGTGTGCCCGTCATCATCCACAGCCACGTCGTCGGGGACATCAGCTTCTGAAGAACTTTGAACCGCTGGGTGCGCGGGTTCTTGTAAGCATTTGCCTCGTCGACGATTATCAAGTCAAAACCGCCAGCGGCAATTTCTTTCTGTATTACCTCAACGCCATCGAAGTTGATGATGACGAAGTCAGCGTTGCTGTTAATTGACTCGATACGCTTCAGGCGGCTGCCGTAAGCCACGCTTACGTTGCGATGCACCGCAAACTTGAACAGGTCGGCTTGCCATGCAGCTTGCATAATCGACAGCGGACAGATCACCAACACTCGGTTTATTACGCCCTTATCGAGAAGGTAGTCGGCGGCCCAAATAGCCGATGCCGTTTTGCCGGTGCCTTGCTCGTTGAAACAGAACGCACGCCGGTTGATGCTAAGAAACGCCGCTGTCTCGCGCTGGTGTTTCATCGGGGGGTAGACGCCGGGCCATGCGTAGTCCCGATTGATGGGGGACGGCACATGCTTAAACCCTACCCGTCTTAGCGCCTGTGCTTCGCTAAGACCCCAATGCACGGCGACTTCTGCAACGCCTTCGACCGTGCCGACTACTTTGCTCTTTGCAATTTCGCTCGTTATACGGGCAGGGGTGCGGGTGCGCACGAGCAAGAGCTTATTTTCGATAATGTCCATTACTTTAGTCTGTAGCAGATAGCAAAGGGAGGTCGCAGTGCCACGTACTACTTATGCTACTTGTTCCGCTTAACGCCGTGGTCAGGGTTTCGGGGGAAGCTGCGGTTGTCGCTAGCAGATTTAACCCGGAGGTTCCTGCGGGTAGTATTTCCACCCCGGCTGAGGGGTGTTTTGTGGTCGACATCCTTGCCATCTCCTTTGTGGACCATACCGGCGCGTTCCATGATGCGTCGGGCTTTGTTTCGTTGCGCACGCTTCTTCTTTACCGCCTCGGTACCGTCGTAGTTTTCATACTCACGTTTGTAAGGGCGGGGTTTGTTCACGTATGGCATCTTCATCTCCTGATAGCGAATTGCTAGTGCCTTGCATATCCCGCATCGCTTCCAGACGGCGGCGGGCTTCAGCGTTCAGTGTAATCTGTTTTCGGTTTAATCGCACCTTACTCTTTGCCTGTTTTTTAATCCGGTGTTCCATACATTCGACGCAAATCCATACCGGGCGGTACTGCCCGGACAATTCTCCACCGCCCGCCAGCGGCATCGACCGCTGACACTTTGTGCAAAACCTCCTGCCGTTCATGCTGCCCGCCCATATAGAAATGCGTTTTGTTCTTTAAGCTTGAGCTTCGTTTTATACCGCCGCGCGATCTCGGCACGGGTTTGCACGGGGCGCTTCACATCCCGCTCGCTCCCAAGCTTGAATACCCGGATGGAGTAGGAGGCACGGCCGTCTCGCTCCCAGCCGCAGACGTATACCACACGTTGCTTATACATCTCCCGCACGTAGTTACCTACCGTGTTCCGGTGCAGTCCGGTTGCATTAGCGATCTGCGTCCACGTTGCCCCGTCCTCTGCCGTCAACATCTTCATCATCTTTGCGAACAGCACCGCGTTAATCTTGACGAGCCGCATGCTTCTTCCGTTTTTGAATCTCACGCTGGATATACCACACCGCCTTCTCCATATCCTCGATGGCGTCGTGCTTTAAGTCCGCACGCCAGATGTACTTCACCGCGTTGCCGAGATTGAATCCCATATGCTCGGTGATCTGGATGCACTCGACCCCGCTCGGGTGCTGCGTGTAGTGCTTGGGATGGTTCACCGGATCGTGCTGCTCCGGGTTGTGTTTGGGGTTATCGCCAACATCAACGCCGATCACGTAGTTCGCGTCTCGTTCAGGGTATGGGTATTTATTCATTTATCACTCCACAAAAAACCTAAACGGCGCATGGCAAGCTCTATCATCATCGCCGCGTCAACGCGCCTATCTGCGGAGGCAGAAAAAGAAGTCTGCCATTCACCGCCCGGAAGTTCTGCAATAATCCCGACACGCACGATCTCTCCGCGCTCCGCTTGCTCAAGCTGTTCCTTCAGAAGAGTGATTACACTCTCGTTCGGCTTCGCATCGATCTTCACAACGTTCATTCTTCCACCTTCTCGTAGGTCGCCTCAAAGATATCCGGTTTGCAAAAGTAAAACTCACCCTTCACACCTCTGATTATCCAGTCCCCAAGCTCCCCGCGATGGACACCTTCCAGCGTCGGGATGATGATGGCGCTGTCACCTTGACCGGCGTAACTCCAATCTTTGCCGTAGTCTTCGCCAATGAACGTGTTCGCCGTATGCGAACTGCCGTCCCACTGCACCGCTTTGATTACCACAGGTTTCTTTCGGAATTTCATTTCGTCTCTCCTATCCCATGCTTCCGTTCGATGGCACGTGCGAAACGCAAAACATCGCTGGGCGACTCCACCCACATCTCCCACAGCGTTTCATCCGTCAGCGGCGTGCGCTTCGGCAGCTTAATCTTGCGAATCACTTCTTCATCGCTAACATCAGGCCGCCCATTGCGTGACGCCTTAAGCAAGGCGTATCCACATGGCTCGCCTAATGTCTGCGGGTCACCGTTTTCGTGAACAGGGAACGGATTTTCAAAAGCCCAATACTCAGGTCGACCATCGACATGGTTTCGCCATAGCCACAGCTTGCCATGCACGCACACCGGCTCCGCGCTCGGCTCGGGGGCTGAAACCACACTCCACCGCACCCATTCCTTAAACGCATCCTCGCCCAGCAGTTCCGGGTGAACGTCGCCGTAGCCCTCGGGAATCTCGACGGCGAACAGGACTTCGTTCGGTTGCACCGGCCCCGCTTGCTCGGGCTTCTGCGCCAGCCGCGCCTCGGCTTTAAGCGCCCGTTCCTGCCAGTAGTCAATAGCCCCGTGCAGCGTGCCGTCACCCGCAGCGATGGCCTCGTCCATCTCGCGATTCTGCGCAAGCCGCTCGCGCAGGGCGGTGATGGAATTTTCAAACCAGTTTGGTCGTTGGGATGAACCCCAATGATGGTCGTAATTAAACCGTGCCAGCGCCTCCAGCGCCTGCGCCAACAGTTTCTCGTCG
>Ga0255147_1000335_pt1 | contig 15194 bp, 9 predicted proteins | sample Atl_Miss_RepA_8h_FD_183034 | JGI IMG/M metagenome (GOLD analysis project Ga0255147, IMG submission 183034) | Freshwater microbial communities from Altamaha River, Georgia, United States - Atl_Miss_RepA_8h | ecosystem: Environmental > Aquatic > Freshwater > River | place: USA: Georgia | collected... | reverse complement strand
TTTGATGTGTTGAACCAAAAAAATTTTTACAACAAAGATCTTTTTTTGAAAACTTTTAATTTAAGTCTTTGAATGTACGAACTTATTTTACAATATCTTTACTTATGCCAATTGGTGTACCTAGAATTATTTACTGTTGGGGGGAAGAATTACCCGCTCAATGGACAGATATTTATAACTTTATTTTCCGTCGTCGAATGGTATTTTTAATGCAATATTTAGACGATGAATTATGTAACCAAATTTGCGGTCTTTTAATTAATATTCATATGGAAGATCGTTCGAAAGAAATGGAGAAAAAAGAAATGGAAAAAAGTGGACTTTTTTCGAAATCAAGTCCAAAAATGTCCACAAATCCACGTGCGATGGAAGGGGGAACACCTGTTGCCCAAACTCGTATGGGAACTCGTAGTATTGAAGATTTAATGCTAGCGGAAGATGATTTAGGAATTGATGAAAATGACATTTTAGAACGTTATACTTTACAAAAAATGACTCTTGAATGGCTAAATTGGAATACTCAATTTGCTGATTATTCTGAAGAGCCTTACCTTTTTTATCTATCAGAAATTCTTGCGCGTGATTTTACAAATGGGTCAAATATGTTATATGAAGCGACAGGAGTAAATTCTGCAGGTTCTTCAAATTTCGCGAGCCCAAATCAATTAACAAATTTCATGAAAACGTTTAAAGCTGCTACAAATTCAAATTTTAATCCGCAAGCGTTCGAAAGCGGCAAAGCTCTTGAAATTTATTCACCTTTCCGTTTATTAAAGAACTTTGCTCAACCAAATTTTGAAGATGTACAATTTAATAAAAAAACGCAAGAGCAATTAGCCCAACAACTTAAACTTTTCCATGCTCAACGTTTAGGTCGTCCAGGAACAAAAGACAATGCGCTTCAGTATTTAACATCAAAAATGGCGGAACAAAATTTCTTAACAGATTTAACAAATGAAAAGAAAATTAATCAATCTGCTGAAAAAGCGTTAGCGCAAAGAAAGTTACGCCGTGATTATGCAAATGAAAAAGGCGGCACTTCTTCAGTGCGTGGGCGTTTAAAAGCAGCGAATTATTTAGATCAAACAGGTGGTGATCCAAATGCTTTAGAATTACGTGATTATTATCGTAAACAAACAGAACGCGCTCTTCAAGAAGAAGAGTCAAAAAAAGTGTTTATGATTATTAACTCTTTTGGTGGTTCAGTAGGAAACGGGATTACCGTTCATGATGCTCTTCAATTTATTAAAGCCGGATCGTTAACTTTAGCCTTAGGGGTTGCAGCTTCAGCCGCTTCTTTAGCTTTAGCAGGTGGGACAATTGGTGAACGTTATGTCACAGAAGGGTGCCACACAATGATTCACCAACCAGAATCATCTTTATCAGGGCAAGCTTCAGACATTTGGATTGATAGCCAAGAAATTATGAAAATCCGTTTAGACGTTGCTGAAATTTATTCATTATCAACATATCGTCCACGTCATAAAATTTTACGTGACCTAGATCGTGATTTCTATTTAACAGCGACAGAAACTGTTCAATATGGTTTAGCTGATGAAATTGCTACAAATGAAGTTATGCATGATATTATCGAAATGACAAGCAAAGTTTGGGATTATCATGAAACACAACAGCAACGTTTATTAGAAAGTCGTGATCGTATGAATTCTGGTTTAGATACACAAGCTCAAAGCTAAAATCGTAGACTGGTAACAATGAATCCATTTAAAAGTAAGTTTCTTGAAACTTACTAACTTTTGTCGAGAGATTTCTTAATTAAGAAAAACTTTTTAGGAAATCTCTTGACAACAAATTTAGTATTTGATACAATTTTTAAAAATAAATTTTTAAGCTCTGCGGGTATAGTTCAGTGGTAGAACACTTCCTTGCCAAGGAAGTTGTCGCGCGTTCGAGTCGCGTTACCCGCTAAGAAACAATAAAAAATTAAAGATTCAATTTGCAATCTATTTAAAAATGCACTGTGCAGGAATCGAACCTACCTTAGATCGATTATGAGTCAATTGCCTAATCCGCTCGGCCAACAGCACTAAAAAAAAGCTACATTTCTTGGAAGATTGTAGCTTTCTGAGCGTAGAGAGTATAACTTCTCTCTACGCTCAGAAATTTAATTAATTGAGGGTTACTCAATTAATTGATTTTGTTTAAAACTTTAACAACTTGGAAACGAGCTTTAGCACGTTTAAAAGCAAAGTTTGCTTCAACTTTTTGTTTCACACCTTCTGCTTTTTCTAAAGTGTCTTTAGCTGCTTCAAAAGCAGCTTTTGCTTCATCAGGGTTAATTGTAGCTGAAGCTTCAGCTTCGTTTGCTAAAATCGTTACAACGTTGTTTTTAACAACAGCGAAGCCACCCATTACGGCAAAAGAACTCCATTGTTCTTTTGTACGAATTAACATTGCGCCAACATCTAAACCTGTAATAATAGGTGCGTGATTTTTTAAAACACCCATCTCACCTGTTTCAGTTGGTAAAATTAGTTCTTCAGCTTGACCATTCCAGAATGGACGTTCAGGTGTTAAAATTGAAATTTGTAAACTCATAAAATGAATAATAAATAAATTACCGGGGGGTTTCCATCAAGAACTGTACGTAAATAATATTTTAAGCAGTAATTTCAGAAACAGCATTTAAAACAGTCTGAGGGCGTTTTGCATACATTGCGTTGTTTAACGCAATTTTATGTAATTCGTCACGTTTACGCATTGCTGCACCGTTTTTTTTGTAAGCTTCTAAGATTTCTGATTTAAGTTTTGTCATCATACTTTGTCCGCCACGTTTATCACAAGCTTCTAAAATCCAACGTAATGATGTTGCGCGCCCACGTTCTACTGAACGTAGCACTCGTGGAACTAATTGAACTGCACCAGCACGACGACGTGGTTTAACTTCTACACGCGGCATAATATTATCTAAAGCATTTTCAAAAACTTCCACAGGATTTTTTTGTGTTGTGTCGCCAATTTCACGTAATGCAGTATAAACAATACGGTAAGCAATTGATTTTTTTCCGCTTTTCATAACACGATTCACTAACATATGAACAGAATTACTATTGTAAATTGGATCCGGAGTTAAAGTACGTTTTTTTCTAAGAGGACGACGTGGCATAGAAAGAAAAATTTAAAGAATTATAAACCAAATAAGCAAAAATTTATTGAAGAACTTTAAAATAGAATTGCAAAAGACTTCTTGGTAAGAAGAATTGATACAAGTCAAAAAATTGCCAAGAACCAGGATTGAACTGGTGACACAAGGATTTTCAATCCTCTGCTCTACCACTGAGCTATCCCGGCAAAATATCAAAGGATAGGTTTCGATTTAATTAAAAATTATCATATTTCTTTTTTTTTGACAAGCTTAGTTTGAATCATTCAAAGACGTGTTTCAGTTTTTGAAATTTTTTCAAAAAAGAGTCGGAGAAGGAATTCGAAAAACCAGACACAAACAACACCCAATTTTTCCAACGAATAAGTGTTTCGTTAGTAGAAATTTTTCGGGATGACAGGATTCGAACCTGCGACACCATGCTCCCAAAGCATATGCGCTACCAAGCTGCGCTACATCCCGGTAAGTTTTTTTGTTTAGAATCGTTTTAAAATTATATATGGTTTTTCGAAAGAAAGCAAGATAAAAGTTTTCACTTTCTTTAGAGCAATTCCTCGAAGGAATTCTCGTTCAAAATTCATAAAAAGTTGTTTTTTCTCGAAGAAAAGATATATTGTATTTATATTATTAATTTGCCAATAAAATCTTTTGTCTTCATTCGTCAAAGACTAATCAAATTGGCTGGGCTTAATTTGCTTCATTTTTGATGAAGTAAATTGGCTTTACTGGGAAAATTCGGTATTTTATAGAATTCTTAACTTGGCAAAAGTTGTGCAATCCTGGAAAATTTCTTAAATTTAAGCCTAAGCACACCTTTTAAATCTCGCTAAAATGAATCTTTCGTTTTTCATTTTTTGAATGAGTGAAGAAATCACAAAGTTATTTTTTATTTTTTCTAATTTTTATGGCACGCGCAAAATTTGAACGTAAAAAACCGCATGTAAATATTGGTACAATTGGTCACGTTGACCATGGAAAAACAACATTAACAGCAGCAATCACAATGACATTAGCAGCTGCTGGTGGTGCTTTAGGTAAAAAATATGACGAGATTGACTCTGCTCCAGAAGAAAAAGCTCGTGGTATTACTATTAACACAGCACACGTAGAATATGAAACAGCAAACCGTCACTATGCACACGTTGACTGTCCAGGCCACGCTGACTATGTTAAAAACATGATTACAGGTGCAGCACAAATGGACGGTGCTATTTTAGTAGTATCAGGTGCTGACGGACCAATGCCACAAACAAAAGAACACATTCTTTTAGCTAAACAAGTAGGGGTACCAAATATCGTTGTCTTCTTAAATAAAGAAGACCAAGTTGATGACCCTGAATTATTAGAATTAGTAGAATTAGAAGTTCGTGAAACATTAGACAAATACGAATTCCCAGGCGACGAAATCCCAATCGTCAAAGGTTCAGCTCTTTTAGCTTTAGAAGCTTTAGTTGAAAATCCAAAATTACAACGTGGCGACAACCAATGGGTTGACAAAATTTATCAACTAATGGATGAAGTAGACCGTTATATTCCAACACCACAACGTGAAACAGACAAACCATTCTTATTAGCTGTTGAAGACGTATTATCAATTACAGGTCGTGGTACAGTAGCAACAGGACGTGTAGAACGTGGTACATTAAAAGTTGGTGATTCTGTAGAAATCGTTGGTTTAAAAGAAACACGCACAGGAACTGTAACAGGTTTAGAAATGTTCAAGAAAAGTTTAGATGAAACACTTGCTGGGGATAACGTAGGTGTTCTTTTACGTGGTGTTCAGAAAAAAGACATCGAACGTGGTATGGTTTTAGCAAAACCAGGAACAATTACTCCTCATACAAAATTTGAAGGACAAGTTTATGTTTTAACAAAAGAAGAAGGTGGTCGTCACTCTGCTTTCTTAACAGGCTATAGCCCACAATTCTACTGCCGTACAACAGACGTAACTGGAAAAATTATCGACTTTACACACATTCAAATGAAAAACCCAGCTGCTCCAGCTGAAGGTCAATCAAAAAAAATGTGTATGCCAGGTGACCGTATTTCAATGACTGTAGGTTTAGTAGCACCTATCGCGATTGAAAAAGGTATGCGTTTTGCCATCCGTGAAGGTGGACGCACTGTAGGTGCAGGTGTAGTTACAACAATTTTAGAATAATTCCATTTTTTAAAATTTCGAATTCTTAGTCATTTGACTAAGAATTTGAAATTTGCCACCGGAAAATTTTTATGATATTATTATTTTAAGAAAAAATCAGGCCCATAACTCAGTTGGTAGAGTGATTGCCTTACAAGCAATAGGTCATCGGTTCAAGTCCGGTTGGGCCTAAATTTCCCTAAATTGTATGATGTAAAAAAAGAAGGTCATTAATTCTTCTAACGAAATTCTAACTTGTTCGTTAACTTAACTTTTCAAATGAAAAGTTGTGGTGGAAGGAAACGCTTTTTAGAAAATCCAAACAGAGTTTAATGCATCCACACTATTAACTCTTTTTTTATGTCTCGTTACCTGGGTCCTCGTTTAAGAATCGTTCGTCGTCTTGGAAAATTACGTGGCTTTACACGTAAAAAACCATTCCGTCGTGTGTTTAAAGGAAAAGGTGGTTTACAAGGTAAAGTAATTCCACCCGGTCAACATGGTTTAGCAAAATTATTTAAAGGTCGTCCATTTGATTCTTCTCAAGGTGACTATTTAATTCGTTTAAAAGTTAAACAACGTTTACGTTACAACTACGGTTTAACAGAACGTCAACTTGTTCAATATGTTAAAAAAGCCAAAAAAACAAAAGAATCAACAGGTCAAGTTTTATTACAATTCTTAGAAATGCGCCTAGATAATATTGTTTTCCGTTTAAATATGGCACCGACAATTGCCGCAGCGCGTCAATTAATTAGTCATGGTCATATTCAAGTTAACCAAAAACGTGTGAATATTCCAAGTTACATGTGTCAACCAAAAGACGTAATTTCGGTAACAATGAAACCAAAATCGTTAAAACTTGTTTATCGTAATTTACAAGAATATACGGAACAAGTTCGTTTCCACAAAAATCGTCTTCAAAAAACTCTAGCTTTCTTATTATTCCAATCAAAAATTTTACCAACATTAACAGATGCTTTAAAAGCAATTCAACAAGGTTCAATTTTTGTAAATAATCGTCGAGTAACAACACCAAATTATATTTGTACAACTAGAGATATCGTTGCCATTTCTACTGAAAAAGGTCTTCGTAAAATTAAATTTACAGAAGTTTAATCCAATTTATCCTTCAACGTTTTGACTTTTTTCTTTTAGAAACAACTCTGACTAGTCTCTACAAAATTCTCCAAAATTCGGAATTTTGTAGAGAGGGTCTTTGTTGTATTTTTGACTTGTTGAATAAAAAAAGGATTTATCAATCTTTTCGCTTGACAAAACTTAAAAGTTTTTATATTTTTTAAATAGAAAATCTTTCAAGTTGCTGTTTCTTTTTTTTGAAGACGAATGGGGCGTCGCCAAGTGGTAAGGCTGCGGGTTTTGGTCCCGCCATTCGCAGGTTCGAATCCTTCCGCCCCAGATTTTTTTCATAATGCTGATGAGGTTTAGAATAGGTTGCAAAAAATGACATTGGTTCAAAAAAGAATTTTTTGATCGATTTTTAACTCGTCAAAAATCCCCAATTTTTCAATTTTTTGTACACAGAAAGAGTAAAATGTTGTCTTTTTCGAAAAAGACTTTCAAATACTTTTCTTATGAATTTAGTAACAAATTCTTTAAAAGAAACAGAGGCTTCCGATTTCAATTCTGAAGCGAAATCTTATTCAAAATTATCAGAATTACGTTTATTAACAATTGGATTAGCATCACCTCAAAAAATTCGTCAATGGGCTGAGAAAACCCTTCCAAATGGAAAAATTTTTGGTCAAGTAACGAGTCCAAATACTCTTCACCATAAAACTTTTAAACCTCAACGTGGAGGTTTATTTTGTGAAAGAATTTTTGGACCATTACGTGATTTTGAGTGTGCTTGTCGAAAAATTTCAAAGCCAACAGAAGAAGAACGTCAAAAATTTTTAAAAGAACGAAAATTGGAACGTCGCTTTTGTCCAGAATGCGACGTGGAATATACTTGGTCTGTAATGCGTCGTTACCAACTTGGTTATATCTCATTAATTTTACCTGTTACACATTTATGGTATTTAAAAGCAACACCGAGTTATTTATCAATTTTGCTTGATTCAAAAAAACGTCACCTTGAATCCGTTGTTTATTGTTCGGAAACATTAACTTTAGAAAATAGCCAAAAAGCTTTTTCAAGTTATAACCTTGCGACATCTCCAAAAAATTTAATTAATTCATGGAAAAAAGTTTTAGCAAAATTAGAAACCAAAGATTTTTCAAAACCTTTTCCTTCTATTGAAAGACCAGCAAGAACGAAAAATCTGAAAAAAATTATTCCTCAACGTTTAGAAAATTGGCGTGAAATTCCCTCAACTGCTTTTTTCCAACCTTCTGCTCCTCCACATGAAAAAATGAATGGGAGTAGTACAGCTTTTAATGAAAAAAAATTTGCTCAAACAAGTTATGTTTTACCAGCTTCCGTGACGCTAACTGGGCTGCAAAATCAAATTCCAAGTTCCAATAACTTAACCATTCCCAGTTATATTTATTGTCGTCTTCACAAACTTTCAACTCAGCGTGCTCTTTTCTTAAGCCTAAAACATTTTGAATCGTTTATGTTTAAAAAATTTTATAAAAAAATTAGCCAATTTTCAACACAGTGGCTTTGGGCGAATCGCGAAAAGTATTTTAAAAAGAGTTTACCAACAAATTCTCTGTATTTCCAAGTGTCGATGCAGGAAACAGATCGATTCCAAGAGACCATTTTAGATGAAATTTCAGAAAAAAATTTTTCAATTTATAAATTAAAAAAAGAAATGCTTGAAACGAATTTTGAGTATGAAGATCAAACATCAAATGAAAAACGCTCCTTAAAAATGCTTCAAATTTATTTTATTAAAAAGTGTTTAACGATTTATCAGCAATGGAATCTTTTAGATTCATTCGCCAACGAGCACTCGACTCGTTTAAAAGAACCTTTTATGATGAATTTCCTTTCGTTCTTAAACCCGAATTTTTCTTTAGAAAAAAATACAAACGAAAAAGCGCAAGTTTTAGCAAAGGGATTTTTAAAAACACAACACTCTCTTTTTAAAGGCGTTCAACGTAAATTAGCTTCAATTGTTCTGTTTAATAATTTGCAGAAATTGCAATCTCTCCCAAATGAACCTGTTGATTTTTCTTTTGCTGAGATTCCAAAAAAAGAATGGGTTCTCCTATTCGACAAAGAATGGGTGTGGAAAAAAGAAAGTAACATTGGAAAACTAGAGTTAATTTCAGATCGCAACAGCGCGAGTTCTTTTGATTTTAATAAAAATTCAAAAACTTTAAAGACCAATGTTTCATTTTTGGATTGTTATAAATGGATGAATAGTGGAAGAAAATTCCAAAAAGTGACGGAGTCACAGATTGAGGAAAGCAAAAAAAGTAAAATCCACAAAAAAGTGAATATTTACAATAATATTTATACGTTATCTCATCGTTATCGTTGGGAAAATGATAAAGATTGGAATTTATTTTTATATTATAGTTATGCAGAAATTCATTACGGAGATTTCCCTATTTTCCATTATGAAAACCGTGTTGATACAAGTCGTAATTCGTCATTAATTGGAGCAGGTCTAATTCAAAAAATGTTACAAGAATTTGATTTTGATGAGCTAAGAAAAATTGATAAACAAAATCGAATTTTTCTGTATGAATTCCAACAAAAACTTTTAAGTTTTAAAAATTTAATGAAAAAAGGGATGCTAAGTCGTGAGAATAAAAAAGATTTTAAAACCTTAGTGAAACAACGTGATCTATTAATGCGACGTACAAAATTAATTCGTAAATTATTCCGTAAAAATGCAAATCCTGAATGGATGACTCTAACTGTTTTACCTGTGTTACCTCCTGAACTTCGTCCAATTATTAAAATTCAAGATCAAATTGCTGCGTCAGATTTAAATCGTTTATATCAACGTGTTCTCTATCGAAATGAACGTTTACGTAAATTTTTAAAAGATCCTTCAACAATCTATTCAACAGAAATGAAATATGCCCAACGTTTACTTCAAGAAGCAGTGGATAATTTAATTGATAATGGAAAAGGTGGTGGGACACCCGAACGTGATTCGCGCGGTAGAAATTTAAAGTCTCTGTCAGAAATTTTAAAAGGGAAGCAAGGTCGTTTCCGTCAACATTTATTAGGAAAACGCGTGGATTATTCCGGTCGTTCAGTAATTGTGGTTTCACCAAAATTAAAAATCCATGAATGTGGTTTACCAAAAGAAATGGCCTTTGAACTTTTCTTACCTTTCTTAATTCAAAGAATTTTACATTTAAATTTAGCGCGTACTGTTATTGGGGCAAAAAATTTTCTTCGAACTCAAAAAGAAATGAGTTTTGAAATTCTTAAAGAATTATTGCAGGGTCATCCAGTTCTTTTAAACCGTGCCCCAACGCTTCACCGCCTAGGGATTCAAGCCTTCCAACCAAAATTAATTGAAGGGCGCGCTATTCTGCTTCATCCGTTAGTTTGTTCAGCCTTTAATGCCGACTTTGATGGTGACCAGATGGCGGTTCATGTTCCCATTACTGTGGAAGCTAGGGCAGAAGCTTGGAAGCTTCTTTTTGCACGTAACCATTTATTATCGCCAGCAACAGGCGAGCCAATGTTACTTCCAAGCCAAGATATGGTTTTAGGTTGTTATTATTTAACAAGTGAAAATGTGAAACCTTTAAAACTGGCCATTCCACCAATTTTTAGTAATTTCATGCAAGTTTTTAGTCTTTATCAACAAGGTAAACTCCCGTTACAAATGCCAATTTGGGTAAAATGGAATTCCACTTTTGAACTGGGACTTGAAAAAAATGAGCCGCTGGAAATTCGTGTGACAAAAGAAGGCGTGCGATTAGAAATTTTCTCAAAATATCAACGTTCTTTTAATGAGAACGGCCAACCAATGAATCAAATTATTTGTACAACTCCAGGACGTATTCTTTTACATTTTTTACTGCAAGAAGCCAAAAAAGAGCAACGTCTTTAAAAGCGTAAGAGAATTCACTGTTATGGTAATATACATAACTATAGAGAAGAAAATAATAGATGTGAAATTTCTTGTAAGAAAATTGAAAAAGTTATGTTGATTAGAAAAACAAAAAGTTCGTTTCTCAATTCTTCTGACGAAGAAGTCTAGTCAATTCTATCGAAGAGAAATTTAGTAGTAGAAAAACTAAATAACGAAACTTCTAGTTCTAAAATTTTTCAAGGTTCCACTTATGAAAAAATCAATCGGTTTAATGTTTTCGATTGCTGCTTCAATTGGTATGACATTTATGGCAACACCAATTGCTACTGCTTACCCTATTTTTGCTCAACAAAACTATGAAAATCCTCGTGAAGCAACAGGACGTATTGTTTGTGCAAACTGTCACTTAGCTCAAAAACCTGTAGATATCGAAGTTCCACAAGCGGTTCTTCCTGACACAGTTTTTGAAGCTGTTGTTAGTATTCCTTACGACAAACAAATTCAGCAAGTTACAGGCAATGGCAAAAAAGGTGATTTAAATGTTGGTATGGTTTTAATTCTTCCAGAAGGATTTGAGTTAGCTCCAGCTGACCGTATCCCAGAAGAAATGAAAGAAAAAGTAGGCAAACTTTACTATCAACCATACAGTCCAGAAAAGAAAAATATTTTAGTTATTGGACCTGTTCCAGGTAAAAAATATAGTGAAATGGTTGTACCTATTTTATCTCCTGATCCAGCGAAAAATAAAAATGTATCTTATTTAAAATACCCAATTTATTTAGGTGGAAACCGTGGACGTGGTCAAATCTATCCAGATGGTTCAAAAACAAACAACACAGTTTATAACTCTCCTGCAACAGGCCGTATCTCAAATATCGTAGCAAGTACAGATAAAAAAGGCGGTTATGAAGTAACGATTGAAACAGCTAATGGTGATGTTGTAGAAAAAATTCCAGCAGGCCCAGAATTAATTGTGACGAAAGGTCAAGCAATTAAAGCTGATCAACCATTAACAAACAATCCAAACGTAGGTGGTTTTGGTCAAAAAGATGTTGAAATTGTTTTACAGAACCCTGCGCGTATTCAAGGTTTATTAGTATTCTTCCTGTCTGTTGTGCTAGCTCAGGTTTTCTTAGTTCTTAAGAAGAAACAATTCGAGAAAGTACAATTAGCAGAAATGAACTTCTAATTCCGTACACGAGCTTTTGGAGCTTTCGCCCCAAAACGTCTTCAAATGGGATCTCGATCTCTTTAAATAAGCAAGTACTTGTAATTTCTCTTTAATTAGGATCCCTGAAGTGAAACTTCAGACAACAGTGATCCTCTTCTTAATTTTTTTATAGATAAAGCTAAAGAAGTTTTCTTTCTTTAGACATCTATTTTTCTCAAAATCGAAACGGGGAGGATTCAGCAAAAAATCTGATGAATTTCAGCTTTTCTGACCCACCTCATTCCCACTTTTGAGAGAAGTTTTTGAATTTTTGTTATCCGAAGGATTTTATTCATGTCAGTTACAAAAAAACCAGATTTAAGCGATCCAGTTTTAAAAGCAAAATTAGCTAAAGGTATGGGCCATAACAGCTATGGTGAACCTGCTTGGCCAAACGATTTATTATATATTTTCCCAGTTGTAATTTTTGGTACTTTTGCCTGTGTAATCGGACTTTCAGTTCTTGACCCAGCTGCTATTGGTGAACCTGCAAACCCATTTGCAACACCGTTAGAAATTTTACCAGAATGGTATTTCTACCCAGTATTCCAAATTTTACGCGTTGTTCCTAACAAATTATTAGGTGTTCTTTTAATGGCTGCTGTTCCAGCAGGTTTAATCACAGTACCTTTTATTGAAAATATCAACAAATTCCAAAACCCTTACCGTCGTCCAATTGCTAGTATCCTATTCTTATTAGGTACTGCAGTAGCGATTTGGTTAGGTATTGGTGCAACATTCCCAATCGATATTTCATTAACATTCGGTTTATTCTAAGAAGACCTATTCTTCTTTAGTTTTTTCCATTTTTCTGTCTAGTGTTTTGCTACGCAAAGCAATAGACAGAAAAAGCATATTTCTTTTATAATATAGAAAAATTTGTGAGCTCATCGTCTAATGGATAGGACAGGAACCTTCTAAGTTTCTAATGTAGGTTCGATTCCTACTGAACTCGGTTTTTAACTTTTTCTCTTTTGTGCTGAAAAAATAGACTTTTCCTACCTCGTTCGGGGAAAATTGAACACATTTTGAAATTTTTAAAAGTTAAAGAAAACTCTTGACTTTTTTTTTGTTTAATTTTATAATAAAAGCTAATAAATAGTTCCGTTCTTCAAAGTTCTGCCCCCATCGTCTAGAGGCCTAGGACATCTCCCTTTCACGGAGGAAACGGGGATTCGAATTCCCCTGGGGGTAAAATTTTTAACTTTTTACACAAAAAGAAAAAGATTTTCATGACAAATGCAAAATTATGATATATTGATTTCAAGTCTGTAGATTTTTGATTAGGGTAACCTAATTCTCTAGGAAAATTTTTATTATGTCAGATTAGTTTCTAAAGCAGCATGGGGAATTTTTTGTACATGAGTTAGAAAAAATCTACAGATGTTTTTTAAATAAGTTTCAAACACCGATTAAAGAACAATGGGGCGTCGCCAAGTGGTAAGGCTGCGGGTTTTGGTCCCGCCATTCGCAGGTTCGAATCCTTCCGCCCCAGGCGAAAAATTTTTAATAAGTTATGTCGAGTTAGTTTTTGGTGGGCTTTTCCCATTAAGAAACTTTAATCCAAATAAAAAAGGAGTCGAATTATGGAACAAACCGCAGAAATTTCAAAACAAAATATTTTTATTTCTTGTCGTGAATCAAGAATTGAAAGTCCTCGTAGTTTTTATGGTTCATTCTCAATTGGGCCGTTTCACTCTGGGCAAAGTTTAACAATTGCAAATGCGTTACGTCGAACTCTGTTATCAGAAATTAAAGGTTTTGCCATTACTTCTGCCCAAATTAGTGGGGCAGCTCACGAATATGCAATTCTTCCCGGAGTGCGAGAGTCTGTTTTAGATATTTTATTAAATTTAAAAGAAATTGTTTTAAAAACTTCTAGTTCAGCCAAAAATCGCTTAACAAAAAGTCAATTTGCAACCATTCAAGTTCGTGGGGGAGGCGTTGTGCGCGCAAAAGATATTAAATTGCCAATTGGTTTGCAATGTGTTGATCCCGAGCAATATATTGCAACCTTATCAGATGCTGGAGAATTAAATATTCAGCTAAAAATTCAACAAGGTAAAAATTATTTAACTCAAAATTCAACAACTTTTCGAAGTTCATTAAATAGTAAGGAAGTTCAACTCCGTCAACTTGTTTTACGTAAATTGAGTGAGATTAAACAAAATCCACCCAATTTAACGGATAAACCATTAAGCATTGATGCAATTTTTATGCCGATTTTAAAAGTCAATTATGTTATTCAAGTCGAAGAAAATATTACATTTGCTATTCAAAAGACACAAAATGAATTGAGTGAGACTCTTCCTCAAATGTATAACTTAAAAAAACAGGCCAATAATATTATTGTTTTAGATATTTGGACCAACGGAAGTATTACACCGCGTCAAGCACTCGCGACAGCATGCCAAAAATTAGTTCAAATGTTTGCTAGTCTTGAAAAAATTCAAGTTCGAAATTCTCTTGTTTTTAAATCGCTATTATTTTCAGAAAAAAACTACGCGAAAGTCCTAGAAAAATTCGAATTTGAGATGCAACCGAAATTGGTAAATTCTCAACTCTCACCTCCTGTAGCAGATACAGACGGAAAAAATATTCAATTTGTCGCCGAAAAATTTCGTGTATATTGGACTCGAAAAAAACTGCAAGAAACTGCTATTAACACATTAAATCTTTCTTTACGTTGTTATACATGTTTAAAACGTTCCAATATCCATAATTTATATGAACTAATCCATTATTCACAAGATGAATTATTAAACATTCCCAATTTTGGACCCAAATCTTTAGAAGAATTAACTTTAAGCTTAAATGAAATTGGTATCCAATTTAAAGATTCTTAACACCTTTTTTGAAAGGAACGGCTGTTGACAAAGCAGCTGTTCTTTTCAACACTGAAATTGCAAATTTGTTAATTTCCATAAATAAAAAATTTATGATATTATTTTTAATACTTGAATTTTTTTACGCCTGCTTAGCTCAGTTGGTCAGAGCTTCCGTTTCATACGCGGGTTGTCACTAGTTCAAATCTAGTAGCAGGCAATCTTGTTATAAAAAAACTCATAATCTAGCGTCACAACTTTGAATTATAAATGTTAAAGGTTCTTTTTTAGTGAAAGAACTGTTCAAATAACAAATCTTACTCTTGAAACGTGTCTCGAGATTTTTTTTATTAAATTCACTTTAATAGCGTTTAGAGCAGAGAAAAAATTTTTTTATATGGCCCAAAAGTTTAGCCATTTTCAAAAAAAAAACTGGAAAATTTTCTTACTTTGAAGAATAAAAGTTCACTGCATTAGTACTGTCAAAAAAAGCAAATTTTAAAGCTCATAGTGCGACCTGTTCAATTTTTTCTTTTAGAGAAAGCTTTCTTTTTAAACTTATTAGGTAGTTCTTTTAAAAGAAAGTTTGCAAAAAATTTTGAATGAAAAAAGGTGAGGTTTTAGACCTCGAAACGTTGCGAATATTAAGTTTAGCAATAAAAAAAAGCAAGAGTTTTGTTTCTTATTGGGTAATAGAAAAAGAAAAATTTTCCCATCTAGCTGCGTTTTGTGTGAGGAGCGCAGTTCATTAAAACTCAGAATTTCTAATTTCTGAAATTTCTAAATTGCAGAATGGACGCGGATAATTGAAGAAACTCAAACTTTTTCTGTTAACAGATCAACCCAAACGTAAACCTTTTTTTAAACAGGAAAAAAAGATGTTGATAAAAATTCTTTTTTATATTAAGATTGAAATAAA
>Ga0255147_1000330_pt1 | contig 15338 bp, 12 predicted proteins | sample Atl_Miss_RepA_8h_FD_183034 | JGI IMG/M metagenome (GOLD analysis project Ga0255147, IMG submission 183034) | Freshwater microbial communities from Altamaha River, Georgia, United States - Atl_Miss_RepA_8h | ecosystem: Environmental > Aquatic > Freshwater > River | place: USA: Georgia | collected... | reverse complement strand
TCGTAAGAAGAATTGGGCATAAAAATCAAATTTGTTGTGTTAGGGGTTCAGACTCGATCCACTTTTTGAACTTTTATTATAAAAAATCCTTTGTTTGCGCTCATTAGTGCGCGCAAACAAAAAATAATACATTAAGAAACGAAATTAAGCAATTTTAACTTTTGCTCCAGCTTCTTGTAATTGTTGTTTAGCTGCTTCAGCTTCTTCTTTTGAAACGCCTTCTTTAAGAGCTTTTGGAAGAGTTGCTGTAAAGTCTTTAACTTGGTTTACGGCAATATTTGCAATAGAACGTACTACTTTATAAATAGCAACTTTCTTATCAGCAGGGATGTCTTCTAAAATAACATCAAAAGTTGTTTTCTCTTCTTGTTTTGGAGCCGCGTCACCACCTGCGCCACCAGCAGCTGGAGCAGCCATCATAACAGCAGCACCTACAGATGCAGAAGCGTCAACACCAAAAGTTTCTTCAATTTTTGAAACTAATTCAGAAGCTTCTAATAATGTTAAACCTTTTAATTTTTCAATAATTTCATTTACGTTTGACATAAAAACGTTATTCCTTTATAAAACTGTCTGGTTTGTATGAACCTTTGAGACTTAAAACTAACTGCAATAATTTTTTAAATTTTATTATCGATGTTTAACAATATATCAAAAAAATTGTCTTCTTTCAAATTTTTTGATTGAATTTGGTATCTTAAATAACTGCTTAAAGAAAAAAATCTTCGAAAAAGTTAGAAAATTCCTCGAGTGAGAAAAGAAATTAATCGAATTCAATTTTTCTAGCGAAAAAATCTCTTCGAGTAATTACCTTTTCTCTACCAGAGGAAAAAAAACTGTTACTCAATCATTGCATGATATGTAGCAACTGTTGCTGGTGAAGCACGATTTAAATGACGGAAAATTAAATATTTAAATAATACATCTAATAATACTGGTAATGTTGCTACCATTAAGAAAATTGAAGTTTGACTTTCGGGTAAACCATAGTGATGGAATACAAACTGAAAGAAAAACTCCCAAATATTCGGTGAGTGGTAACCTACTAATAAATCAGTTAAAAAGAGAATTAATAAGGACTTTTTACTATCATCCAAACCAAAGAAAACTTCCGACAAGAAAGATTTGGTAATATTAATCTGAATTTCTAATCTTGAAAATAAAACGAGTAAAGTTAAAAAGCTGAATAAATCAGCAAAAAAATTGGTAATTGCTTCAATACTATGCTGATTGTAATGAATGGCTAATTCAGTAATTTTCTCCTTTAAACGTTCTTCAAAAATAGTAATTTGAGACTCAGGAACAACAAAGTTTCCAATTTTCTTTCCAGGTTGAATTGGTCCAACGTCGGCAGGAAGAGGACTAATCAATGATTCAAAATAAATTTTTTCTTCAAACTGTTGAATTTCTACAAAAGCTTCTTTTTGTTGATATGAATTTAAAAAAATTTCTGGTTGTTGCGTATTCCAGTAATATTCAACAATTGGTTCAACAAAATAAGTACGGGAAATAAAATTTACTAATGTAGGAACAAAAATTAAAAGAAAAACACATTTAATCGTCGTTAAAAAAAGGTAACGATAAAAACGGTACTCTTGTAAAACTAATTTTTCGACATCAAAAAAAAGTTGCTTTAAAAAACGATCAAAGACACGGTTAAAAGAACGCGGAAAAAGCCCAATTTCTTCATAACTAATTGAAACAACTTGTTGCTTTGAATTATCATTTGAAAGTTTTCCGTTACTTTTTAAAGATTCACGGTTCTTACTAAAAGGATTAAACATAATCTATGACCAGTTTCGATAGTGTGGCTACATTTTCAAAAAATTCCTGGAATCGTCTCAAGAGTGACACTCGTACGACCGCTTCTCCAGAGTAATTTTATAAAGAGAGAAATAGAAAAGCTATCTAACTATTTTTCTAGCGAACAAATTTCGTCGCGCCTTTAGAAAGTTAGAAACCTAGCAATTCGATTACTAAAAAAAGGAAGCCGAATGGGCTTTGCTTTTCTCTAAAAGAGAGTGAGCTCTGACTGCATTTTCAAAAAATCTGTTGTTTTTATCATAAAAAAGAAGAAAGTCTGGTTATAAATTTAACCATAAATGCTAAATTTATAACCAAAATTTTTGATTTTCTAAAGAGCAAATGCGCTTTAGAAGCTAGAATTAGTCAATACCTTTACCTGGGTTACGAGCAGGGTCATTCGATAAGAAACCAAAAATAAATAAAAATACGAAGAAAGTTACCACAGTGTATACAAAAATCTTTAGTGTTAACATGCGTAGAGAATAAGAAATCTTTTTTCATTGCTTGATATCGACAAAGTCAAACTTCCAGGTTTTCTTTGAAAGAAATCAAGAAATTTCTTTCAAAATTCCTGGAAGTTCGGAATGAAATCACTTTAAAATTGTTCCATTTTTAGAGGAAGAACATCCCTTTAAAGTTGGAACAATTGTAGAGGATCTAAAGTTTATTTTGCAGTTGCTTTAAACTCTTGTAAATATTCTTGGATAGCTTGTTTTAATAAACCTTCAGCTTCTGGTGTAAATGTTAAAGTTGAACCAAGGATTTCACCAAATTTAGGGTGTTTAGCACTTAAGTAGTTACGTAAACCTGCTAAGAATGGACGTACTTCTGTTACTTCTAATTTGTCTAAGAAACCGTTTGTTCCTGTGTAAATACTAGCAATTTGATCCGCTAAGCCTAATGGTGAAGATTGTGGTTGTTTTAAAATTTCACGTAAACGAGCACCACGTGCTAATTGGTTTTGAGTTGCTTGGTCTAAGTCAGAAGAGAATTGTGAGAATGCTTCTAATTCAGCAAACTGTGCTAATTCTAATTTTAATTTACCAGCTACTTGTTTCATAGCTTTTGGTTGAGCAGCAGATCCTACACGAGAAACTGAAATACCAACGTTAATAGCTGGACGAACACCTGAGTTAAATAAGTCACCAGATAAGAAAATCTGACCGTCTGTAATTGAAATTACGTTTGTTGGAATGTACGCAGATACGTCACCTTCTTGTGTTTCAATTACTGGTAATGCAGTCATACTACCTTGACCTAAAGCGTCGCTTAATTTAGCAGCACGTTCTAATAAACGTGAGTGTAAATAGAATACGTCACCTGGGTAAGCTTCACGTCCTGGTGGACGGCGTAATAATAATGACATTTCACGGTAAGCTTGTGCTTGTTTTGATAAGTCGTCATAAATTGTTAAAGTTGGACGACCAGTATACATGAAGTGTTCAGCTAATGTAGCACCAGTATAAGGAGCTAAATATTGTAAAGTTGATGGTTCGTTAGCGTTTGCCATAACGATAATTGTATAATCTAAAGCTCCACGCTCTTTTAATGTATTTAATACTTGAGCTACTGAAGAAGCTTTTTGACCAATAGCAACGTAAACACAAATTACACCTTTACCTTTTTGGTTTAAGATTGTGTCTACAGCAATCGCTGTTTTTCCTGTTTGACGGTCACCAATAATTAACTCACGTTGACCACGACCAATAGGAATCATAGCGTCAATTGATACTAGACCTGTAGCAAGAGGTTCATAAACTGAACGACGTTCTACGATACCAGGAGCTGGCGATTCAATCGCACGACCATTTTTTGAGGCAATTGGGCCTTTACCGTCGATTGGACGAGCTAAAGCGTCAACTACACGACCTAAATAAGCGTCGCCTACTGGAATCTCAGCAATTTTACCAGTACAACGTACACGGCTACCTTCAGAGATTTTTAAACCGTCACCTAATAATACAGCACCAACATTGTTTGCTTCTAAGTTTAACGCGATACCTAATGTACCGTCTTCGAATTCTAATAATTCACCAGACATTACACGCTCTAAACCATAAATACGAGCAATACCGTCACCAACTTGGAAAACGATACCAAAATCTACCATTTTAACTTCTGGAGTATATTGCTCAATTAAGTCTTTAATTAAATTGCTTAATTCTTCAGGCGTACGCATTGCCATAACTTGTGTCTAAGAAAATAAAAATAGGTTTGGTTTTTGAGAAATTTCGTAAAACCTATTTGAAAAATTTTAAATTTTTGATTAGCAATCGAAACATTTAAAATTTTTGATTCTAGAATTTTGAATTTTAGTAATTCCTGAGAATAGAAATTAACACGCACTCGAAAGACGGGTCACTCTTGAAACCGAAAATTCAAAAACTATGAAAAATTTTTAAAGAAAAACTCCGCGGAGAGAAAACTTGTTGCCTCAAAGAGAAGCTTATTGAAATTAAGTTAAGGTATAAAAAAATTTCTTTTCTAAATTATAACACACCACAAATAGAAAAATCCGGCCCGTTGAAATCAAAACTCTAAATTTCGAATAGCGGATGACGCGATTCGAACGCGCGACATTGGACTTGGAAGGACCACGCTCTACCGACTGAGCTACATCCGCAGAAATTTTATTTTTTAAAAATAATCATTATATGCACGCCCTATAGGACTTGAACCCATGGCATCAGGTTTTGGAAACCTGCGTTCTACCAACTGAACTAAGGGCGTTAAAAAATATATAGATAAATTTTAGCAAAACAACCGCATTTTGTCAATTTTTTGTTTGGAAAATTCTTTTCAATAAAAGAACTTTTTCATTTTTTAAAAGATAGAAGAAAAAGAAAAAAGGTTGACAAATTAACAAAAATTTTTTATGTTTATAAATATAATCTCCAGAAAATTCAAAAAAATATTCTAAGTGCTTGAGCCTTACGCAATGAGAATTGCACATAGGGTTCTTTCGACGATTGTTTTGCAATCGATCAACTAAACCAGGTCATTTTTCACGAGCTTTATCAAAAGGTCCAAATACTACAACATGGATTTGGAACTTACACGCTGATGCGCATGACTTTGACAGTCACACAAGCGATCTTGAAGAAATTTCAAGAAAAGTTTTTAGTGCGCATTTTGGACAATTAGGTGTTATCTTTATTTGGTTAAGTGGGTGCGATACAAGTTTTAATTTTTAGTCCTGGAAAAGAAACAAAGAAAGAGAACTTTTATTTTTTTTTCTTTGAAAGCTTTTCTTTTCCTCAATAGGAAGCAAACGTTTTCAAAAGAAATTATTTTTAACCAGAAATAGTTTCTGACCCAAACGTTCCGGAATACCTTTTTCCACGTCTCTGCAAAAAAAAGAAAAACTTTCTCCGCTTAAAGTTTTTCGATTGGCAAAATGAAAAGTTTTGACCAGTTCATCGGTTGAAGACGAAAGAGGGATTCAAGTCCTAAAAAAAATTAAAAACGTAGAAAATTTTCGAATTTTGAATTCGAAAAAAGGATCTTCAAAATCGGTGGCTGTAGGAGTCCTATTAATGGAAGGACGATTCACACAAGATTTTATCATTGAACATAAAATTCTTATAAGAGCCAAATATTGGTTAAATTCCAATAAAAGCAACTTTGAAGAGATTTCAAGACCTTTTTTTTAAGGCGTTCGGTTTGATTAGTATTAAAAGTGCAGCAAACCTTTTTGTAGGACAAAATAATAGGCGAAGACTTTCTGATTTTAAAAAACGGAAAGAGTTTCACTAAATATTTAAGAATAGTTTTCCAGGGGTTTCGAATCTCCCTGTTTTTTAGGCAAAGCATTCCCAAGAATCCTTTAGCTCTAGTGGGGAAGAAACTAGAGATCTAGAGTTAACACAATCAAAGTTTCTTTTGGAAACAAAAAATGCTGTTTTGTATTCTTGTTAATAAATTGTCGATTTTCTTTTCTGGATTCACTTTATGTCTAATACAGGAACAACTGGCCGTGTCCCATTATGGCTTATTGGTACAGTAGTAGGTCTTGCTGCTATTGGTTTACTTTCAATTTTCTTCTATGGATCTTACGTTGGATTAGGTTCATCTCTGTAAATAAAACGTTTGATTTTACTGGAAACGTAAGATTGCTTACGTTTCCAGTAAAAAAAGTCAAAACCCAAACAGAGGTTTGGATAATAAAAAACCACGCAATGACTCTTTTGAGACTTCTTGGTAAGAAGAATTAATACAAATCAAAAAAACAACCGTTATTTTTTGATTCTATTTTGAAAACTCTAAGAATTCAGAAGGTTTTCTTCACAAACCGTGTAATTATTTTTAGATGGCGAAGTCATCTATTTGAAAAGTTCAAAAAATTTTTAAATCAGAAAAAAGCTAGGTGATTCCAAAAGAAAGCACAAAACTTTCTTTTTTAAAAAAACACATTTCGTTGGCGGGATTGCTAGATTTTAAACAAGACTAAATTCTTGTTAAGAATTCTCAATTAAAAAGTGAGGATTTCTGAAATCCAATTATCCAAAGCCCGAAAAATATTTTTTAAAAGACCAGCTTTGTTTAGAAATTGACTAAAGGGGTTTAGAATTCTCTAGAGTTCGCTTATTGAATTCAATAGAATTACGAAATAACCTTCTTTAGAAGAATTCCCAAAGGAATTCTAAATTTATCTATTTATTTTTTATATGATCCTTAATCCGTTATCAGAAATCGCAGAAGTTTCAGTAGGTCAACACTTCTATTGGGAAATCGCTGGCATGCCAATCCATGGCCAAGTTTTAATTACATCATGGATTGTATTAGGTATTATTTTTGTCTTATCTCTTTTAGGAAATCGTGATTTAAAATCAACTCCAGAAGGATTACAAAACTTTACAGAGTTAGTAACAGAATTCATTCGTGATTTAGCAAAAACACAAGTGGGCGAACATGATTATTTAAAATGGGTACCTTTCTTAGGTACAATTTTCTTATTCATTTTTGTATCAAACTGGTCAGGAGCTTTATTACCATGGCGTTTAATCGAGTTACCAAATGGCGAATTAGCAGCGCCAACAAATGACATTAACACCACAGTAGCGTTAGCGTTATTAACTTCAATTTCATACTTTTATGCCGGTATCAGTAAAAAAGGCTTAGGTTATTTTAAACGTTACGTTCAACCTGCTGCTTTCTTATTACCGATTAACGTGCTTGAAGATTTTACAAAACCTCTATCTTTAAGTTTCCGTTTATTCGGTAACATTCTTGCTGACGAACTTGTAGTAGGAGTTTTAGTTGCTTTAGTACCACTTATTATTCCTATTCCAATTATGTTATTAGGTGTATTCACAAGTGCCATCCAAGCATTAGTATTTGCAACATTAGCAGGTGCGTACATTGGTGAAGCTGTTGAAGAACACCACTAATTTTCCCGGAATCCAATCAGGAAATTTTTGCCTTCTTAAGAATTTTTCTTACGAAGAAATTTTCTCTACGAATAAAGAAAAGTGTTAAGTGCTCGCATTGAAAAGGTCGAACTTTTTAACAAAAAAACAATCGTCTTAGGATCCTTTGTCGAACCGGACGTTTTTTGAAGGAAATTTTTGAATGAAAGATTTTACAACTTATCTATCAACAGCTCCAGTAGTTGCTCTAGCATGGTTTAGTTTAACAGCTGGATTATTAATTGAAATTAATCGTTTCTTCCCAGATCCATTAGTTTTCGCTTTCTAATCTCTTTTTTTGATCTACTCTTTAATTTGTTAGAAGAACTTTCAACTTCTTCGTACGAAGAATTGGGAGTAGATCATTTTATTAGTCATATATGTGAAAAAGTACCTATTTTTTTATATTTCGCATTTTTTAAAAAATGTTTGAAAAGCTTTGAAGAAAGAATTTTCAATCTTTGAGAGACTTTAGACCTCGCGTATAAAGATCTTTTGAGATTTTTTTATTTAATTTTATTTATGCCAACAATTCAACAACTTATTCGTTCTGCGCGTCAGAAACTAACAAAAAAATCAAAAGCGCCAGCTTTAAAATCTTGTCCGCAACGTCGTGGGATTTGTCTTCGTGTTTATACTGTAACACCGAAAAAACCAAACTCTGCGTTACGTAAAGTTGCCCGTGTTCGTTTAACATCTGGTTTTGAAGTTACCGCTTACATTCCTGGTGTTGGACATAATTTACAAGAGCACGCTGTTGTACTTGTACGTGGTGGTCGAGTAAAAGATTTACCAGGCGTACGTTATCACATTGTTCGTGGTACACTTGATACAGCAGGTGTAAAAAATCGTACACAAAGTCGATCAAAATACGGTGTGAAATTAGCTACAAAAGGTGGGGCAAAAACAGCCGCTAAAAAATAAAAACTAGTGGTTTCTAACTCTTGAAGGTTTTTGTCAATCTTCACTCTATTTTGGGGGTTAAAGAAACCTCTTTAGCCCCTAACCATTTCCAGTTTTAAAAGGACCTAGAAATAATAAACAAAACTAAAAAGTCAAAGAATTTGAAATATTTTTATTATTGATTAAGGAAGCACTTTTGTAAAAAAATTGTGTTTCTCTCAAAAAATTGAACAAGGAGAAACAAAGTGTTCCCCCTGTTCAATTCTTCTCACTAAGAAGGTTGTACAATTTCAATCCCAAGAATTAAAACCGGAAAAGTTTCTTAGGGCTTGCGCCAACAAAAAAACTTAACCTTGACGTTGTTTATGTTTAGGGTTTGTACAAATTACCATAATTTTACCTTTACGACGAATTAAACGACAATTGTCACAAATTTTACGAACAGAAGCACGAACTTTCATAAAAAGAAAAAGAAATTTGATTTTTCGGCATTTTAGCGAATTTTCGAAAACATTTCACTCAAAAAAATAACAACTAACTATGTCAGTTCTTTAATCTAAAAAATTTTATACTAAAAGGAATTCATTTGTTGGTGTCGTAGCGACTTGAGGCTTTTGAAGATAAAAATCAGATAAAAGACTAAACAGTTCACGATCGCCTAATTCACGTGGAACAATCCCTTCCGGTTCCGTTAAAAGGATGTCTGCAATATTTAAATAAAAATCGCATACGTAGCATAAAGAAGGCTCGGTTTCAGCCATCTCAAACAGTGTTTTACCTTTTACACGTGACACACGAATATCTTCAATCAGAGGTAGGACTTCCAGAATAGGCATTGGGCAAGCTTCCACATATTTTTCAATTAAATCACGTTTTGCTGTACGATTTCCAATTAAACCTGCTAGTCTTAGAGGATGAGTGCGCGCTTTTTCGCGTACAGAAGCCGCGATGCGGTTGGCTGCAAATAAAGCATCAAAACCATTATCCGTTACAATAATGCAATAATCGGCATAGTTTAAAGGAGCTGCGAAACCACCACAAACCACATCACCTAAAACATCAAAAAGAATAACATCATATTCATAAAATGCATTTAATTCTTTTAATAATTTAACTGTTTCACCAACAACGTAGCCTCCGCAACCTGCACCTGCGGGCGGACCTCCAGCTTCAACTGAGTCGACACCTCCGTATCCTTGATAAATAATATCTTCTGGCCAAACATCTTCATAATGATAATCTTTACTCTGAAGTGTATCAATAATCGTAGGAATTAAAAACCCAGTTAATGTAAAAGTACTATCGTGTTTCGGATCACAACCAATTTGTAAAACCTTTTTTCCACGGCGGGCTAAGGCAATAGAGATATTACAACTTGTCGTTGATTTCCCAATGCCACCTTTTCCATAAACAGCTAATTTCATAATTAAAATAGTTTGATTTATCCTTTATTTAACGACGGTACACATTGCAACAATTCTCTTTTTTATTATTCGAACTCTATTGTTTCTAATAAATTGAAAAAAGAGAAAAATTTTATGTTAATATTATTTTAGATTAATTGTTAATAAACAAATTATAACGTAGAAGAAAAAATTTTCAACTCTTTTACATGAGAAAACTATCGTAGATCTTTATCTTAAAAAACAAATCAATCCTCAATTTTTTTAATTGAGAATTCTTTATTAAATTGGAGCTAGTTTCAAACAAGCCTTCCATCACGACAAAACAGAGAATTTTGAATTCACGGTTTTGTAGAAAATTATCTATATCAATTGTTTGAGGAGAGCTCAATGGAAATTCTCTTTCGTCTAAAAGAGAGAATCTTAAATCGATGCATCCAAAAACAGACTTAGTAAAAAAATACAATTATGCAAAAAGAAACTAAAAAAACAAGCTCAAGTTTAAAAACTGGAGCGGTTAGCGTAGTAAAAATCAATTCGCTTCTTCAAAAAAATATGGGGTTAGCCGAATTAGGCAATGGCTTCCGTGTTTTTGTTCCTAAAGCTTCTTTAGGAATGGAAGCAAAAATTAAAATTCAAAAAGTAGGATTAGCTCAAAAAACAGCAGGCCGTGGCGTTGCTTTAACAGGCGATAAATATGCTTTAGGTACTATTGTGGAAGTTTTAAAAGAAGGAACTTTCCAAGCTCCGGTAAAAGTAGGTGAAACCTTAACAGCAAAATGTACACAAATGGGTCCTCGTAATTTTGGTATTGTAGAAGCAGCGAATGGCTATAAAGTGTTTGTTCCAAATTTTGCTATGGGTCAAACAAGCGATGTAACAATTACTCGTCTAAAAGAAGGGTATGCATTTGGTAAATTAACAAGTCAACGTACTCCAAAAAAACCAACATCGTCAGTTATTGACTCTGCCTTAGGGGTAGGGATTGGAACAAAATTTAATATTGTTTTACCAAAAACAGCAAAATTTGTTCAAAACCATGTGGTAGTAAAAATCCAAAATCGTATTTTCTTTATTAAATTAAATTTAGATGCGAAATTAGGAGATAAAGTTCAAGTTCAAATTTTAAAAACAGGTGAAAAATTTGGTCTAGCGCAAGTTGTAAAAAAAGCGCCAATGTCAAAAATTGAAAAACAAGCCCAAATTAAACGTGCGGTTCAAAAAATGTTAAAAACAGGATTACATTTTGGTGAAAAAGCAGTAAAATGCCATGCTAAAATGAAAAAATTTATTTGGTTCCGTAAAAAAGGTGCACAAAAAAATAAACCTCTTGTTCAACGTCAACGTCATTTAATTAACGTGTTAAAAACTCGTCATTGTTTAATGCAAACTTTAAAACAAATTGGAAAATATGCCGCAAAAGGACGTACATTCTTCTTTGTTGGAACGAAAAAATCAGCCGCTGGTTTAGTAGCTCGCGCAGCATTATTAACACAAACATCATTCTTCGTAAATACACGTTGGTTAGGTGGGATGTTAACAAACTGGAAAACAATTTTAAAATCAATTTCAAAAATTCGCCCGATTTTAAAAGAAAAACAAAGAATTATGAAAACGTTACTTTTAAAACGTCAACGTATTGAAAACCATTTATTACTAAAAGTGCAACATTTTAAACAAAAAAGCCAAAAATTAATTCAAAAAGGCCAACAATTAATTGCAAAAGTAAAAGGTAACAAAACAGAATTTTTAAATCAAACAAATTTAATTCTTAAAAAACGTCAACAATTATTAGACCGTGGTCAAAACTTACTTGAAAAACAAACACAGCTAATTACACAAAGACAAAATATTATTGAAAAGAGTGCTGAATTACAAGAAAAAGCTGCGTTATTAATGGCGCGTAAAAATTACTTATTAACACAGTATATGAATTCTCGTAAAAAATTCCGCGAATTCCAAGTTTTACTTGTTTTAAGTATGGAATTACAAAAAATTAAAGCGAATTTAAAAGCAAAAGGTCAAAGCGTAGTAACAATTTCTTCAGCAGATTTTAATAAAATTGCTCGAAGAGATTTTCTCGATAGAGAAATTGGTTCGGAAAAAGTTGGCTTCATTCCAAACCCACCAAAAGAAATTTTAAATAAATTAATTTCTACAATGCGTCAAAAGTATAACCAAACTTCAGGTGCAGAATTTAGTGGTGTGAAAGCCCAAGCAACAGGTGAACAAATTGTATTTAGCAAATTATTAAGCCGTTTTACAACTTTTGTTCCGTTTTTAAAAGCTTCTCTACAACAATTAAAAACACACATGAATACTATTCAACAGTTATTCAAAGGAATTTCTCAAAACCTTGAAGATATTCATGCAAAATTAACAACTGCTGTAACTTTAATTCAACGTTGTTCATCAGAATTACAATTAATTCAAACAAAATTTACTGCAGAACGTAAAGCTTTAAATGTTTTACGTGTTAAACTTCAACAAATTGCTGCAGAACAACGATTATTACGTTTCTTACCAAAATTACGCTGTCTTCCAACGCCAGAAAGTCAATTACGTCAAACAGTACAAGTTTTAATGAAAAAATTTGTTGATCCAAAAATGATTTATCCAATTGATAAAATTTATGATCAAAAAATTCAATCAAAATCTAAAAAAGTAGCTGCAACACGCAAGAAAAAATGGCAACGTTTAGAAAAATATTTTGGTGGTGTTACAAAAATGGCAAAATTAAATACAACTCAAATTCAACAAAACGTAGCTATTATTATTGGTCAACGTGAAGAAATGAATGCTGTTTTAGAATGTCAAAAACTAGGTATGAAAATTATTAGTGTTGTAGATACAAATTGTAATCCAGGCATGACAGATCATTTTATCCCAGCGAACGATGATTCAAGAACATCATTACAATATGTATTAACAAAAATTGTTCAACATATCCGTTTAGCACAAAAATTACGTAGAAAAGTGGTTGCTTTCCAACCACAGAAAAAAAGATCAACTCGCATGAAACGTGCATAAGGACTTTTTTTAATTTCCAAATTTAACTTTGTAGTTTTACCGCAAAAATGCGGTAAAACTATAAATAACTCTGAATTTTGATATGTAGATAAAATAGGAAAACACAAACACCGTTTTTCCGAAAAAAAGTTTCAAGGAAATCAACCCAACCTTACAAAGTTGCTTCCTTTTTCTTTTTTATTTTTTTAGAATCCAGGAACATGATATTTTCTGTTATCTCTTGTCATGTTTTTAAATTTTTTGAAAAAAGGAATCAAAAATGACTGAAACAAATGCTATTAATGATACAGCAAGTTCAAATGTGAACAATCGCAAAAAAAATAATAAACTTGTTGATATTTTAGGTGTTGTTACTCATAACTTATCAAATGGAAAATTTCGTATTAAACTTGAAAATGGAGTCCAAGTCATTGGGCATCTTTCGGGAAAAATTCGTCAGAACCGTATTAAAATTGTAGTGGGTGACAAAGTAACCGTAGAATTAAGTCCATACGATTTAACAAAAGGCCGCATTGTTTTTAGACATCGTTAAACCAGTAAAGCTTTTTTCGATGGTTTTATTTTCAAATTACGATCGAATTTTCCTAATAATAGTCTAAGATTCGCATAAAATTTTATGCGAATCTTAGACTATTTTCAAAATAACAGTTGTTTTTTGAACCTCTTTAGAAATTTCTTTCTTAGAAGAATTGACTCTTTTGAGACTTCTTCGTACGAAGAATTGACTCTTTTGAGACTTCTTCGTACGAAGAATTGACTCTTTTGAGACTTCTTCGTACGAAGAATTGACAGAGTGAGTAAAGTTTTTTATACTAAATACTAACGAATACTCTTTACAAAAGAGTAAATATCAAAGTCAGAAGACTTTGTCTACTTTTTTCGAATTTAAAATTCGAAAAATTTTAAATTTTTAAGCAATTAATTTTTACAAAATCTGAAAAAGTTCGGATGCTTTTTGTATTGAAGTTTTTGTTTGCAGTTGTTCTCAACAAGAGAGTGACACGAAAAAGACTTCTTCACTTAGAAGAATTAAGTGGGATTTTTGACAAGTCAAAAATCGATCAAAAAAATATTTTTGAACCTCTTTTAAGACTTCTTTGAAAGAAGAATTGACTCTTTTGAGACTTCTTCTTCAGAAGAATTGCAAGTAAGTAAAAAATTCGATTTTTAACAATTCGTTTTATGGGTTTACCTTGGTATCGAGTACATACAGTTGTAATTAACGACCCGGGTCGTTTAATTTCTGTTCACTTAATGCACACTGCATTAGTAGCAGGTTGGGCAGGTTCAATGACATTATTTGAAATTGCTGTTTTTGACCCTTCTGACCCAGTATTAAATCCAATGTGGCGTCAAGGGATGTTCGTTTTACCGTTTATGACACGTTTAGGCATCACACAATCATGGGGTGGCTGGACAATCAGTGGTGAAACAGCTTCAAATCCTGGTATTTGGAGTTATGAAGGTGTAGCTGCATCTCACATCATCTTATCTGGTTTATTATTCTTAGCTTCAGTATGGCACTGGGTATACTGGGACTTAGAATTATTCCGTGACCCTCGTACAGGTAAAACAGCGTTAGACTTACCAAAAATTTTTGGTATTCACTTATTCTTAGCTGGTTTATTATGTTTCGGTTTTGGTGCATTCCACGTTACAGGTTTATTTGGTCCTGGTATTTGGGTTTCTGACCCTTATGGATTAACTGGAAGTGTTCAACCAGTAGCTCCATCATGGGGTGCAAATGGTTTTGACCCGTATAACCCAGGTGGTATTGCAGCTCACCATATCGCTGCTGGTATTTTAGGTGTATTAGCTGGTTTATTCCACTTATGTGTACGTCCTTCAATCCGTTTATACTTCGGTTTATCTATGGGTTCAATTGAATCAGTTCTTTCAAGTAGTATTGCAGCTGTATTCTGGGCAGCTTTCGTTGTTGCAGGTACAATGTGGTACGGTTCAGCAGCTACTCCAATTGAGTTATTTGGTCCAACACGTTATCAATGGGACCAAGGTTTCTTCCAACAAGAAATCCAAAAACGTGTTCAAACTAGCTTAGCTCAAGGTTCTTCAGTTGCAGAAGCTTGGTCAAAAATTCCAGAAAAATTAGCTTTCTACGACTATATCGGAAATAACCCAGCTAAAGGTGGTCTTTTCCGTACAGGTGCTATGAACAGTGGTGATGGTATTGCTGTAGGATGGTTAGGCCACGCAGTTTTCAAAGACCAACAAGGTCGCGAATTATTCGTACGTCGTATGCCTACATTCTTTGAAACATTCCCTGTATTATTAATTGACAAAGACGGCGTTGTACGTGCAGACGTTCCATTCCGTCGTGCAGAATCAAAATACAGTATTGAACAAGTTGGTGTTTCTGTAACATTCTACGGTGGTGAATTAGATGGTTTAACATTTAGTGATCCAGCAACAGTTAAAAAATATGCACGTAAAGCACAATTAGGTGAAATTTTTGAATTTGACCGTTCAACTTTACAATCTGATGGTGTATTCCGTAGTAGTCCACGTGGTTGGTTTACTTTCGGACATGTTTGCTTCGCTTTATTATTCTTCTTTGGTCACATTTGGCACGGTGCACGTACAATCTTCCGTGACGTATTTGCTGGTATTGACGAAGACATTAATGAACAAGTAGAATTCGGTAAATACAAAAAACTTGGTGACACTAGCTCTCTTCGTGAAGCTTTCTAATTTTTTCCTCCCAAAGGAAAAAAACAGAACTCTCAACCACGTTTCATTTTTACTTAGGTATTTAAGCTTTGGAGCCAAA
>Ga0255147_1000319_pt1 | contig 15577 bp, 14 predicted proteins | sample Atl_Miss_RepA_8h_FD_183034 | JGI IMG/M metagenome (GOLD analysis project Ga0255147, IMG submission 183034) | Freshwater microbial communities from Altamaha River, Georgia, United States - Atl_Miss_RepA_8h | ecosystem: Environmental > Aquatic > Freshwater > River | place: USA: Georgia | collected... | reverse complement strand
CACATCGTGGAAGGGGTCCGTTAGGATCTTGGTCATCCAAATCAGGCCCACCGACAGGCTTTGTTGCCACCAGAGTTGCACCACCCGAAACAACAAGCCCGACACGCCCAGAATCAGCCACGAGGCTCCCAGTACGCTCCAGAAATCTCCCTGGTAGGACTCTGGCACCAGCCAATTGAGGGAGTCAGGTGCAAACCAGGCCAGGATCGGCAGTGCAATCCACACGCAGTAAAGCAATACCTTACGCCGCAGGTTGTAGCCCACCTTGATGGACTCTTTGTACTCATGCGTGGCCTGGTTGACTTCATCATAGCCCTTGGGTTCAAAGAAGAAGTGGCCAGCTTGACGCAAGGACATGGCAATCAACCAGGCGATGAGAGTCGCCAGAATCGGATCAAAGAAAAACATGCCGTATGCCACCAGAAACGACAGCGCACTGAAAAGATGGAGCGCCTGATTGATTCGGCTGTGGTGGTAGTAGCGATGGTCATCCCAGCGCAATTCATGCAGTGTTTCCTGAAAGGTTTTCATGCGGTCCTCGTGGATGAAAAAAATGTGTGAACAAACTATGACGTACCTTGATGAAAAATTCATGACGCTTGTACGTCGTCTTCGTGAAATACCTTCGACATACCGCTGACACAGTCGGTTTGAAAAATATAGGCCATATGCAAGACATCACCACCACCATTCAACTCGAGTCATTACGACCCGCCAAACCGTCCTGGCGTATCGCGTATATCACCGAAACATTTCCACCGGATATCAATGGGGTGGCCCTGACGGTGGCCAAAACCGTGGAAACCCTGCGCGCACGCGGTCACGAAATACAACTGATACGCCCTCGCAATGCCAACGATCCCGCAGGACGTGGGTCAGATCCCATGCAGGAATTTTTGGTGCGAGGCGCCCCTATTCCCCTGTACAAACAACTGAAATTGGGACTGCCTGCCAAGCGTGCCTTGGTTCAGTTATGGTCGAGGCGTCGACCGGACCTGGTTCATATTGCCACCGAGGGGCCTTTGGGGTGGTCGGCCCTGCAAGCGGCCCGCAAGCTCAAATTGCCCGTGTGTACGGATTTCCGAACCAACTTCCACGCTTACAGCCAATATTACGGTTTGGGCTGGCTCAAGGGGGCCATCTTTTCCTACATGAAAAAGTTTCACAACATGGCTCATTGCACCATGGTACCCACTCTGGAAACCTATGAGCAGTTGCAATCTATGGGGTTTGATCGCCTGCAAGTAGTTGCGCGTGGTGTTGATACCGAGTTGTTCTCCCCCAATCGACGCAGCGACTTCCTCCGAAATCAATGGGGCGCATCGCCTAGTACACTAGTTCTGCTTTCTGTAGGGAGACTCGCTGCTGAAAAAAATCTTGATCTTGTGGTTCAGAGCTATCGTCAAATTAGAAGTTACGTCAAGGACTGTAAGTTGGTGTTTGTGGGTGATGGGCCCTATCGCGCTACGCTCCAATCTCAGTGCTCCGATGCAGTGTACGCAGGTTTCAGAACAGGCAGCGATTTGGCAAACCATTACGCAAGCGCTGATTTATTTTTGTTCCCGAGTCTTACTGAAACATTCGGTAACGTAACGCTGGAATCTTTATCTAGTGGATTGCCAACTGTAGCATTTGAACACGCCGCCGCTCGTGAACTAGTTATCTCTGGGCAACATGGGTTGTTGGCTGATGCTAAAGATCCCAATCATTTTATTTCTCAAGCAATCAAAATATCGGTTGATTCAAACTTACGCATTCAATTGAAAAGCCAAGCAAGGTTAAGAGCGCTTGACATGGGATGGTCGTCTATAGCTGAGAAGCTAGAAGATGTATATCAAACTATGGCAGGATTGGAAGACAACGTTTCAATCACTACAACAAGACCTGTGATGTATGATCTTGTTCGATAGATAGGTGACTGAATAGTTCTCTGTAGCCAACTCAAAAAAAACGAGCAGCCTGGATTTCCATCCAGGTTGCTCGTTGGTCACTGGAGGGAGGATCAGGCCTCGCCAATGCGTTTGCCGTCTGCGCGTGTGATGACCAAGGTTGCAGAGCGAGGACGACCGGCAACCCCGTAACCTGCTGAAAGTCCACCGCCGTTACCTGGCCACTGGCTTTCAAAGGTAAAGGTTGCGGCACTACCCAATGCGGCTGTGTTTTCTCCAGGATGTTGAATATTCACAAGCAAGGCTTTGCCATCGGCGGTTTCAGTCAATCCCGTCACTTCAGAGCCTTTAGGAGCGACCAAAAAACGCTTCAGACGGGTGGCACCTAATAGCCCGCCTACAAAAGTCGTGATGTAGGCGGAATCCGAACCAAGCGTGTTCTCAAAGGTATACGCTCCCCCATCACCAACCTGTCCGGGTACTGCTGCCAGTAGCATGCAATTGGTCTCATCGGTATAGGCACCATCATCCGTTTGAATCCAACAAATTCCACTAGCCTTGCTGAACCAAAGCCCATCAGGTGAGGAGAAGCTATTGTTAGCGGTCAATGCCGAAATGTTCACATTTGGTGACATATCTTCCTCCGCGCCGAAAAGGAAAATATCCCAGGAGAATGTTGTTGCGGTGGATAAGCTGCCAGTTTCACGAAATCGGATGATATGACCATTTGGATTTCCAGAAGATTTTTTACCGTCTGCATCTGCATAGGAGCGAGGGTTAGCGGCGTCCGCTGTTAGTGGTGTACGGTTGGCGCTAGTGTTGTTGGTCAGTGCAAAGTAGATTTCACCATTGGCAGGGTTCACGGCTCCCCATTCAGGGCGGTCCATCTTCGTAGCTCCTACGGCATCGGCAGCTAAGCGCGTATGAACCAGAACGTCTGCTTGATGGGCGAAGGTAAAACCGTTCTTGTTATAACTAGAGATTCTGCTGTCGGAGTAGGTGAGCTCAATCCATTGTCCGGTGCCATCGCTGTTGAACTTTGCGACATACAACTTTCCCTCATTCAGGTACTTGTTGCCGACCAAGAGGCCACCTCCATAGTCGGCGGCATCCCAATTAGCTGTCGTGACAAATTTATATATGTATTCGTTTCTTGAGTCACATCCCATGTAAAAGGACAAGGGTTTTCCCACTTCGGGCAAACTACAAACTGCAGCTTCGTGAGCAAAACGTCCCATTGCGGTTCGCTTTACAGGGGTTGAAGTTGAATCGGCAGGATCAATTTCTACGCAATAGCCAAACGTATGAGGCTCCTGACGGAAGTCATCTGTCACAGATGCTCCAGAAGCTGAAATATTCCACCTGCTGAAACGTGAATTTGTGTCAGGCAGATCTACGACGGTGTACCAACCCTGCGAGCTGGATTTGGTGGCTGTAGCCGCCAGCGGTGAACTTGCTACACCGTAGCGTGAACGCGAAGCAGTCAACTTGGAATTAGCTGCAACCCCTGATGTTGGTAAAGCAAAGTACGTTGCCCAGTTTTCTTCGCAAGTCAGATAGGTTCCCCAAGGCGTGTAACCATAACCGCAGTTGTTGAGAGTGCCACGTGAAGTTGCGCCAGTCGTATCAAATTTTGTTTTAAATAAATCGCGAATATCGTTTAAGTGAGCCGCTGGCCCTGCTACTGACATTACTGTTTCCGGAGTGATCCGACGGTTAAGCGCTGAATCCAGGACCACCCCTGTGGGTTGACCGCTTCCATTCAGGGTCACTTCTGCTATTGAGACGCCATGGAGGTTGATCTCCTTGAGCGCTTGAGCACCAGGTCGTACCCCCAGGTCCCATGTTCCAAATTGGTCAAATTTTTTACCGGTTATGCCAGCAGATGTTTGTCCTGTGGCGTGTAAAAAATGTGCATCAGCAGAGCTTTCGTGGTTTACAGCGATGACGGCCTTGCTGGTTGCGGTAGCGGATACCTTACCATTGGCTGCTATATAGAAGAGATGCATGCCGTCATGATGATCGCCGACTCGTTGACTCCAATCATCTGTTTCTGAACCCGTGTTGCTGTAAGCCGTTTCAGAACTGCGAAGCCTGTCGCCAGTGGCGTGCAAAACACTAACCGTGTAGCCTGCAGGAACCACGACTGAATCTAACAAGCTTTTCGCAGTCGGTGAAAAACCAAGCAGGGATGAGCTTGGCAAGTTTTTAAGAGCTGAAGGAGTGGATTCGCTGTCGGCACATGCGTTCAGCATGGGCAGAGTAACGACCGATGCGAGGCCAACGCCTCCTTTGATGAGTAAGCGACGAGAAGGATCCTTAAGCCCTCGCTTGAGGACTTGATCAAAAGTCTCGTTGGAACTGGTGTTGGTATTCGTGCATGAATGATGCGCCACTTTGTTTACTCCACATGGTTAAAAGCAAACAAATTTTTCTTTTGGAATGTTAATTTGTGGTGACAAATTCCTCTTCGTTAGCATTGACTCGATGTCATCAAGAATGAATGGACCTGTAAAAAAAATTTCATCATCCAGACATCCCGCAGTAATCGTGACATGTGACATTACGGTAGCTCGGCAAGAGTTATTTCTTAAAATTTGGAAGGATTTCACATGTCTAATATGAAGCTTCAAGCCGCGTTGATCGCGGCATTCATGGCCGGTTCAATGGCATCTGCATACGCACAACAAGGTGACGGAAAGGTTCGATCCAACGGTCTCGGATTGATATCAGCTGACGGCGAAAACAGCATTAATCTGACTGGAAGAATTCACGTGGATACACGTCAGTTCAGCAGTGATTTTTCCGATAACGCAACTCGAGACAAAGATACGGCCAAATATGGCGATACATTCGAAATTAGACGTGCTCGCATTGGATTTACCGGCACCTTGCTCAAGGATATTTCCTATGAGGTGGTCTTCAATGCCGCAGCTTCTGACTCCACCAACCTTGATACTGGTTGGATCAACTATGGATTCAGCAAGCATGTAAATTTGCGTGCCGGTCGTTTCAAGCAACAGTTCAATCTGGAAGAATTGACCAGCTCAAACAATATCGACTTCATTGAGCGTTCATTTGTTAACCAGTTCGCACCTGGCAAGAAAGCAGGAATGATGCTCCATGGTGTCATTACTGATGGTGTTTCGTACGGCGTTACGCGCTTTCAAGAGTCTAATACCGCCGCATCTGCTTCCGGCAACTTTCAATCCACTGCACGACTGGCTGCCAACATTGCCCAATTGGCTAACTGGGACAACAATTCGGTGTTGCATGTGGGGTTCGCACGCCACAGTGGAACCATTGATGTGGCCAGCGGTGCCACAGGTGACGTCGTGAAGTTGCGCACTGATGCGCGTGGTGCAGACGGTGTTTTTGTATCCACTTTTGCAAGCGGCGATACAGCTAACATCAACGAAGTTCGTCGTAACAGCAATGGTTTTGAATTGGCAGTCGCTTATGGCCCGTTCAAGTTTCAGACTGAAAATGTAAATGCTAAATTTGATTTTGAAAATTTGAATCGTAGTAACGTTGTTGACGGCACGATCAAAGCTCAGTACTACTCAGTTGTTTACAACATTACGGGTGAAAACTGGAGCGATTTCTATAAAGACGGGACCTTCAGTGGTATCCGCCCCAAATCGAATTATTCATCCAAAAATACCAGTGGCGGTGGCTGGCAAATTGGCTATCGCAATTCTTCTTATGACGCAGAAAAATGGACTTCAACCACTGCAACTTCGGGTTCTAAGGTTGGAAAAACAAACACACTTGGCTTAACTTGGTTGTTGAATCCAAATGCACGTATCATGCTCAATCATTCATCTACAAAATTCGACACGGCGTTTGCTTTGGGAGCAACTTCGGGGACTAAAGAATCGGTTACTACTTTGAGAACACAAGTTAATTTTTAAATTTAATTTTCGCAAGCAATTCAAGAGGCCGTTGATCGGCCTCTTTTTAATTTTTGTGCTGCAGTTTATTTGGAATTTCCCAATATCCCTAGATAGTTTAATAGCGCAGTTTGACGATGCGCTCGAATTCATAGGAACTCTTTTATTTTATATGCCTCTGGCTTCGAACCCGATTGTAGAAATCCTTGAAGTAGTCAAAGATTTATACCTTGGATTCTGCCCTCTTTGGGTAAATCAGCTTATTCATCCGCTTGCTCTTTAAGCTGTTAAAGAACAACTCCGTCACATCGTTATCTGAGCATTTATCACTAAATTCATTTCCTCAGCAGCAGCTCTTGCTGGAAGTGCCCCCTGCGAAAACTGATGCAATTGCCAGCTCGCCCTCGTGCGATGGAGATGGGTTGGACAGCCATCATGGAAAAACTCGAGAGCGTGTATCTTTCCATGATGGACACCCTGGAATCTGCACAGACGGGGCAACCTCAACAACATCTGATCAACGCCGCCTGACGCTGACTCAGTTCGATCCGACCATCTTGATCAGGATGACCCCTCCTACTACCAGGCAAGCGCAGATGGGTCGTGGCAATTCCATTCACTCATGCAGCCACCAGGTAACCATCACGGCGGTAAATACCATGGGTGCCATCAAGACCGTCATAATCATCCTAGCCCGTGGCTGCGTTTGAAAACACTTTGCAAGAACTGCGCATTGACCCGTGAGGGCTACACTTTCTCTCGCTTGACTTTAAGCCTCACACCATGAATGACACACATACGGCAGCTGAACAACTCTGGGAACAATTGCTCGACATTTATGAGGCCCGCGCCTTGAGGCCCTATGGATTGAGCTTGATCAATCAGCGGGCTCATGCGGTCCAGTCAGGTGAGCGCGCCAGACAGCAAGGCTTGTCAGATGCCATGATTACGGCGTGCTTGCTGCATGACATTGGGCATATGGTGCATCAATTGGGGGAGTATCCAGCCGCACAAGGCATTGATGACCAGCACGAGTCACTGGGAGCCAGCTGGTTGTCGCGACATTTTCCACCCTCGGTTTGCGAGCCAGTTCGCTTGCATGTCGCTGCAAAGCGGTATTTGTGCACGGTGGAGCCCTTATACCGAGGCCGATTGTCACGCGACTCGATTGAAAGCCTGGCCCTGCAGGGCGGACTCATGAGCTCGGAAGAGGTGACCGCTTTTGAAAGCGAAACCTATGGTCGGGATGCGGTGACTCTGCGCCGCTTTGACGAGCTTGCCAAGGATCCACATGCGCCTGCAATTGCATTTGCTGGGTTTCGGGCCTATGTCTTGCGGACCCTCGCTGGCTGATACCACGCACAAATCAAGCAATTGTTTGGAGGGTGTTGGGTGGGCCAGTATCGCGAGAAGGAAGTGTTGGTCACGCTGATCGAGTAGTGGATTAGGCATCGCCATGTCAAGACTCATCTGCTGTGGGTGTGCTCAAAATACTGCTGTAGTGGGACATCACCCTGAGGAGAGGGCGAGCGTCATGCCGACGAAATTGTCTTGTCACAGCATTTTCATGAACGTGGGGTAGGGTTGGCAGGTTAACTCGGCTGACCTATGACTCATCTCGTTCAGATCAACCACATCCACAAAACATTCGGCAACACGGCCGTGTTGCAGGACGTCTCGTTGACTGTGCAACCTGGTGAATTCGTGTCACTCTTGGGTCCGTCGGGTTGTGGCAAATCCACCTTGCTGCGCATCATCGCAGGATTGGAGCATCAGGACTCAGGAGACGTGTACATCGGGGATAGACGGGTGGACGGTTTGGCAGCACGAGACCGTAATGTGGCCATGGTATTTCAGAACTACGCTCTGTATCCCCACATGTCGGTGCGAGATAACATTGCCATGCCCTTGATGATGGATCGTATTGGCTTGTGGGCCCGTCAGCCCATAGTGATGGGTTGGTGGCCAGGCAACCGATCTGCCTTGCAGGAAATCGACCAACTGGTTCGAGGTGTGTCCGATAGCCTTCAGTTGAGCACTCTGCTTCATCGCAAGCCTGGCCAATTGTCGGGTGGACAGCGACAGCGAGTTGCTTTGGCTCGTGCCATGGTGAGGGACCCCTCCATATTCTTGATGGATGAACCCTTGTCGAATCTGGACGCCAAATTGCGCGTTGAAGTTCGAAACGAATTGGCTGACTTGCATCAACGATTGGGCGCCTCTTTCCTGTATGTCACGCATGACCAGAATGAAGCGCTGTCGCTTTCGAACAGAGTGGCGGTGATGGACAAGGGACGAATACTGCAAATGGATTCGCCCCAGCGTCTATACGAATCGCCTGCGACTCTGGCCGTGGCGCGTTTCATTGGCACTCCCATGATCAACACCTGGGAGGTTTCTCTTGATGCTGAAGGCGAGTTTCAAGATTTTTCCGGATCTCAGCGGTGCGGGGCAGAGCGATCTGGCCAACTTACCTTGGGTCTACGGCCTGACCATCTGACGGTGGCCCAAGCCGGCGTGTTTGAATATTCGGTCGACAGGCAAGCCCAGGTGGTGGTGCGTCGCTGTGAGAACCAGGGGCCCGAATGGATACTTCAATTGCAGACCATGACCTCACCCACTGTGGGATTGCAAGCACGACTCTCTAACCGTCGACTCAGTTCTGTCCCCGCCACTGGCGACCACATCACCATTGGCTGGCGCCTGGCGGATGTGATGGCATTTGATCACCAGGGACATCGCATTGACTTGACTTGGCGCCCACCCTCCCGGATGACCCTATGAAAACATCGGCTCATTCGGTGCCGACCAGGGACAAGCCACCCCGGGGTGGATGGGTGCCCATTGGTCTGGCGATTCCTGCCACTGTGTTGCTGATCTTGTTGTACGTGATCCCCATCATCTGTCTGGTATCCCTCAGTTTCACCGACTACGAACTGGGGGCACTCGAGATACGGTGGATCGGCTGGAACAATTTTGCACGGATCACACAGGACGCTGTTTTTCTTCGCTCTATTCGAAACACCTTGTTGTACGTGGCGCTGGTGATTCCCACCAGCGTGCTGCTGGGTTTGGTCATTGCCCTGCTCATTCATAGCCGGCGAGCCACGCGCTCACTCTACGAAGTGGTGTATTTTTTACCGGTCACCTCGACCCTGATTGCCATGGCAACCGTCTGGCAATTCCTGCTGCATCCCAAGCTAGGGCCGGTCAACCAGTTGCTGCTTCAACTCGGTTTCTCATCTCAGGCGTTCATCACAGACCCGGGCTGGATCATCCCCACCTTGGCCATGATTGGGGCCTGGCAGATGGTGGGCTTTAACATGATCCTCTTTCTCGCTGGTCTGTCCAATATTCCACGAGAACTTTATGACGCAGCCGCTGTGGATGGCGCAAATGGATGGCTGGATCGGTTCACTCGCATCACTTGGCCACAACTGGGACCGACCACCCTGTTTGTTGTCATCACCACGTGTATCAGCGCTTTCAAAGTGTTTGACACCGTGGCAACCCTGACCCAAGGCAGGGGCGAGTCTGAGGTATTGCTGTACGCCATCTATCTGGAAGGCTTCCAGTATTTCAAGATGGGCTACGCCAGTGCGCTGACCTTGGTGTTCCTGGCATTTATCCTGGTCTGTGCTGTCTGGCAACTTCGCCACTGGGATCGAAAGGTGCACTACGCATGAGGGCTTTGCTGCATCGTGTGCTGCCCCACATCCTGCTGCTTTTGGGCGCATGGTGGATGCTGATGCCTTTCGTGTGGATGCTGTGCACCGCGTTCAAGGCGCCAAGTGAGATTTTTGAGGCGTCCCTGTGGCCATGGCCGCGTACCTGGTTTGGAGTGTCCCATTTTCTGGAGGTGTTGAAGACTGCACCGATGACTCGTTACATGGTCAACGGAGCCATTGTGTGTGCGGGCATTCTGATGGTGCAGTTGCTGGTGGCCATCCCGGCGGCCTACGCGTTAGCGAAACACCAGTTCTGGGGGCGTGATGCCCTGTTTCTGGGTATTTTGGGCGCCTTGACCATTCCCATCCAGGTCACGGCATTGCCACTGTATCTGGGCTTGTCCAGCTTGGGGTGGCTGAACACGTACCTGGCCCAGATGTTGCCATTTTTCCTCTCCATGTTCGCCATTTTCCTGCTGCGACAGCATTTCAAAACTTTTCCGGACGAAATCATTCAAGCGGCACGCCTGGATGGGATGACGGAATGGGAGATTGTTTGGCGCGTCGTGACGCCATCGGCAAGACCGGCGATTGCCGCTTTCTCCATCTTCTCGATGGTCGCGCATTGGAATGATCTGTATTGGCCCATGATCGTGATTTCCAGCACAGACCTGGCGCCACCGCCCCTGGGGATGCTGCTATTTGCCACGGCGGAGTCCGGGGCTAACTATGGGGCCTTGATGGCTGGCGCCACCCTGATCACAGCACCCATGGTGCTGGCTTTTTTGCTGGCGCGTCGTCGTTTCATACAGGGCATCACGATGACCGGCTTTCGCTAAGCCCTGGATATTTCTCACGTTCCTTTTCTTTCAACCCCGTAGGAGAACCCATGAAGTTCATCAGGAAAACTCTGGCCGTACTTGGCTTGGCAGCGAGCACCATGACGCCTGCCATATCACAAACCAGCGTCACGCTGGACGTACTGTATTGCTATCCCAGTTTTGCTCGTTTTCACGAGCCTCTGGCTGCAGAGTTCATGAAAACGCATCCCAACATCAAGATTCAGTTTCGTGCTCCATCAGCCAGCTATGATGAAGGGCATCAAGTGATTTTGCGTAGCGCGGTGACCAACCAGTTGCCCGATGTGTACTATGCAGGTTTCCACCTCCTGGGTGAGATGGCTCGTACTCTGGAAAAACGTGGCCAGATTGTCGACCTCTCGCCCTGGTTGAAAGGTGAACCTGGTAATTTTGCGACCACGCAATTTGCCCCGCGCATGATGACGCTGTCTCAGGTCGATGGCAAGCAATATGGCCTGGCTTTCAACGCGTCATCGCCCATCATGTACGTCAACGCCGAGTTGGTGCGTCGTGCGGGGGGGGACCCGAAGAACATGCCCAACACCTGGGACGGTCTGATCCAACTCGCGGGCAAGATCAAAGCTCTGGGCGGCGATATCAACGGCATGTCCTATGACGTCAACGCCTGGCCTGACGACTGGTTGTTTCAAGGCATGATTTACCAATTGGGCGGTAAATTGGTTGAACCCGGTACCAAGAAGGTGGGTTTCAACAACGCCGTGGGTCTGCAAGCCCTGAAAACCATGCGCCGCTTTGTGACCGATGGGGGCATGCAGTTGGTGGACTGGGACCAATCGCGCCAGCAGTTCGGTGCGGGCAAGACGGGTATTTTGTTCTCCACCCCGGCGCATTTGAAAATTGTGACCGATATGGTCGGCTCGAAGTTCGATTGGACGACGTCCCGTTTTCCGCTTGACAACAAGACTACCGGTGGCGTCCCGACGGGAGGCAACGCGGTGGTGATGATGGCCAAAGATCCAGCCAAGCAAAAAGCGGCATGGGAATTCATCAAATTCGTCACCAGCCCTGAGGCGCAAAAAGTGGTGGTGGAAATGACCGGTTACCTGCCCACCAACCAACTGGCTTTGGGTACCGAATACCTGGGACCCTTTTATGACAAAAATCCCAACTTCCGCACCGCCACCACGCAGATTGACAAGTCATTGCCCTGGGGTGGTTACCCTGGTGGACAATCCGTACGTATCTGGCGCGCCCAGCGCGATGTGGTGGCCAGTGTGATGCGCGGCGACAAGACACCTGAGGCTGCATTGCCTGAACTGGTGAAGGCCACTGAAGCCCTCATGGAGTGAGGCTTTTGATTCGTTGACCAGGAACCTCGATATGTTGATTGCCCAATTTAGCGATACCCACATCAAGCCCGAAGGCCAGCTGGCCTATTCTGTGGTTGACACGCATCAGATGCTTTCGCAAGCGATCGATCATCTGTTGCAATTGCCGCAGCAACCGGATGTGGTCATCATCAGCGGTGATCTCGTGGATGCAGGTTCCGTGGTAGAGTACCAACGGCTGGCAGTCCTGCTTCAGCGTTTGCCCATGCCTGTACTCATGGTGCCCGGCAACCATGATGATCGCGAACACATGCGCCTGGTTTTTCGAGACCATCCGGGCATTGAAACCACTGGTTTTTGGCAATTCGCCTTACAGTTTGACCCGTGGCCGGTTCGCATCATAGGGGTCGATACCGTGATGGCCGGCATCAGTGGGGGAAGGCTGTGCGCTGAGCGGTTATCCTGGCTGGATACTGTGTTGGCGCAGGCGCCCGACACGCCCACTCTGGTGGTGATGCACCATCCACCTTTCATCACAGGCATTGGACACATGGATGACATCGGCTTGGAGCAGCGACAGGCTTTTGCGCAAGTGATCGGGCAACACCCCCAGATCGAGCGCATCGTCTGCGGTCATTTGCACCGCCATATCCATGCCCTGGTGTCAGGTCGTTCTGTCCTCACGTCGCCCAGCACAGCGCACACGGTACAACTCGACTTGGCACGGGACGCTGCAGCCGAATTCAGACTGGAACCAGCAGGCTATTTGCTACATTGGTGGAATGGCGAACAACTGGTGACGCATCAGGCCCATGCTGTACAGAGTGCGGGGCCCTATCCGTTTTTTGACGAATCCGGGCAACTCATTCTGTGAGAGTATGAAGCATTGCTGGCTCCTGATTGTGCTACTGGGTGGTCATGGCGCCACTATGGCTGCGCGCCCATTCGTCACGGATGATGCACGGCTGACCAATGAGGGGCAGTGCCAACTCGAGAGCTGGACCCGTCGTTACCACAACAGCACCGAGTCCTGGGCTCTTCCAGCTTGCAATCCTTACGGCAATTTTGAGTTCAGCCTGGGCACTGGGGTGGCCCATGATGCACAGGGCGTTCGGACTCAGGATTACATTCTCCAGGGCAAAACCCTGATGAGAAAACTCAGCACAGACGACTGGGGGTGGGGGATTGCCATTGGGCACATTCAACATCCCGCTGTCAACCCAGGCCCCAACCTCATGGGTAACACCTACGCCTACATCCCCATCTCGCGCTCGTTCAAGCAAGACGCCATCATCATGCATATGAATGTGGGCGTGCTCAAGGACAAGGCGACGGGCAACCACAAAACGACCTGGGGCGTGGGCGCAGAGCTGAAACTCGGCTCGCGCCTGCTGGGTATTGCCGAGGCCTTTGGGGATAGCTCGGCGTCACCGTATTTCCAAACGGGCTTTCGTTATGCCATTCGCCCAGATCTTTTTCAGGTCGACATGACAGTGGGCAAGCAGCAACACGGTATCGGGGACAGCCGCTGGTTGTCGTTTGGGATTCGTTACACCCCCTGAGAAAATTCCTAAGGCGGATTGGGCCGCAGTTGTCGCTGCAACCCACCTGTGAACGCGGGCGTCTTCAGCCTCCTTTCAGGAAATGTCGACGGTAGCGGTTGGGCAAATCCTGCAGTCGCATCATCATTGGCAAGTCGGCTGTGTTGAAGTCAGGATCCCAGGCGGGAGCACCCAATACCTTGGCGCCTAGGCGCAAATAGCCTTTGATCAGGGCGGGAGGTTCAGCCATGACCTCATCGAGCGGCATGTCCACTGGCAAGGCAAGACGCGGACGCACTTGCCACTCGATGCCAGCCAGGTGCGTTTGACGCAATTGGTGCCAGATGTTGGCAGCTGTTTGTGGGCTGGCCACGCCATGCACCATCATGGGCACACTGGCACAACCTATCATGATGTCCAGCGAGTTCTGATGCATGAACTCGGCCAGGGCTCCCCACAGGGCCAAAATGACGCTGCCTTGGCGATGCTCAGGGTGCACGCAGCTGCGACCCAATTCCACCATCCGCTCGCGAATGCTGCGCAGACGGGTCAGGTCGAACTCGGTATCGGTGTAGGTGGAGCCCAGCCGGCGGGCTTGGGTGGGCGTCAGCAGACGGTAGGTGCCAATCACCTCACCACTGTGTTGATGCTTGACAAGCAAATGCTCACAATAGTCGTCAAAGAGGTCAATATCATGGCCTTCGACGATCACGGGCAGCTTTGCACCCATCTCGTGGACAAAGACGTCGTGCCTCAGTTTCTGCGCAGCGCGGACTTCGTCGAGATGGCGAGCCCACTGAACCGTGATGCCCCCCTGGGGAGCAGCGCTTGAATTCGACGGCTCAACAGTTGTGCCTGTTTGATGAAGTGACCCCCGAGGCAGGGAAATCAGGGAGAGATCCAGGGTAGGGGTCGGAATTTCTTTCATCAGAGCTCCAGAGTTGTGGTACCCCTGAAGTCTGAGAAATTTGAATGAAAACGTAATGACGGATTGGAGTCAAAACGATGACGGTCTAGGTGCCGCCGTCGGGCATGTATAGAAGGTTGTCGGCAGTCTGGGGTTTATTTGCTGGCACTAGCCTTGGCTGCGTCGGCCACCAACTGGTGGTAGTGCACAGACAGATCAAACAGCTTGGCCTTACCCTCGTAATAGCGATCCAGACGCCACTCTTCCAACAAACTGATGGCCATCTCGAACTCTTTCAGGTCGAGGCGGTACAGATCGGAGATTGAAAACTCGGTCTCATTTTCCAACGCCAAAATCAACTTGGAAAGTGTTTGCGCGGCCAGACTTTGCGGTTGATTAAGAATGAGGCGACGGGCTTTTTTGATGACGCGCATGGCAATAGTCCAATTACATAATTACTGGTATTCCCCAGGTGGGAGGATGATTATGATTGAAAATAAGTCGCCAATCGTGACAGTTTTATTTCAAAAAAGCATGCTCAATATTTTTCGGGAATGATCATGTCCGCCGGCACCGGGTTGCGGATGTACTCAGGGTTACGCACCCGAGCGGGTAGCAGGACGTCCGGATGCTCGATCTCGTGATAGGGCACCAGTGAGAGCAGGTGGTCGATGCAGTTGAGTCGGGCCCGTTTTTTGTCAACCGCCTGCACAATCCACCAGGGTGCTTCAGGAATATGCGTTCGCTCGATCATCGACTCCTTGGCGCGCGTGTAGTCCTCCCAACGGCGACGACTCTCCAGGTCCATAGGGCTGAGTTTCCACTGCTTGAGGGGGTCATGAATGCGTGCCAGAAAACGGGCGTGCTGCTCATCGTCGGTGATGGAAAACCAGTACTTCACCAGCTGGATGCCACTGCGCACCAACATTTTTTCAAACTCGGGCACCGAGCGGAAGAACTCCTCATACTCGTCGTCCGAACAAAATCCCATGACCCGTTCTACACCGGCTCGGTTGTACCAGCTGCGATCAAACAGCACGATTTCACCGGCGGCGGGCAGGTGGGCCACATAGCGTTGGAAATACCACTGCGTCTTTTCGCGATCGTTGGGGGCCGGTAAGGCAGCGACGCGGCAGATACGGGGATTCAGACGCTGGGTGATTCGCTTGATAACCCCGCCCTTGCCGGCGGCGTCCCGGCCCTCAAACAGCACCACCACCCGGTGCTTGTGGGCCACCACCCAGTCCTGCAGCTTCACCAATTCACTTTGCAGGCGCAGCAGTTCACGGAAATAAGTGAGCCGCTCAGAGCGGTGCGCCTGACGCATCAGCAAGGCCGCCACGTCATCGCGGTCCTCGAGTTCAGTTTCGATTTCCTCGTCCAGGCTGTCGAGCAAGTCCATGCGCAGTTTTTCCATCTGCACAGCATCGATTTCAACTTTAGCGGTCATGGTGGTTTTCCTCGCTAGATTGAGAGGTTCAAAGCATGTCGGGATTTTGGACAGACATCAGAACCGTTCGAGGTTCACTC
>Ga0255147_1000313_pt1 | contig 15833 bp, 21 predicted proteins | sample Atl_Miss_RepA_8h_FD_183034 | JGI IMG/M metagenome (GOLD analysis project Ga0255147, IMG submission 183034) | Freshwater microbial communities from Altamaha River, Georgia, United States - Atl_Miss_RepA_8h | ecosystem: Environmental > Aquatic > Freshwater > River | place: USA: Georgia | collected... | reverse complement strand
TAGAAACATCAGTCAGAAACAGCCTATCAAAAGCCACATGGCTTGAAGAGGCTGATCAAGGAGCAGCAGTCCAAGCGGTATTATTAGCAAAGACTATGGATGAATTTCCACAGCATAGACATAAGATTGCCCCAGTACTAATTGCGTTACTAAGTAATCTTGGTTGTCTAAATAATAGAAAGCAGGCTGAACTATCTCCTGCAGATATGTTGGCTGCCATTGCTAATGGATAATTGGTTACCGTCGCACTACACCTTACCCCTGTCAGACAACTTTCCTACTGATGGGGATAAGATTATTAATATTAGTCAGGCTTTATGGCGTTTGCCTGAAAAGAATGACGAGTTATTAGTATTAACAGACTGGCAGAAATGGCTATTAAGAAGTATCTTAGAGAGATATCCAGATGACCATCCAGACCCCTCTAAGGCTGGTAGGCTGCGTTATAAACAAGTCGTAATAAGTATGCCCAGAAAGAACGGAAAGAGCCTTATAGGGGCATTACTGGCCTTATATGGCATGCTTCTGCATGAGCCTGCTCCTGAAGTAATATCCGTTGCAGCCTCCGCAGACCAGGCAAAAATTGTCTATCGCAGGCTAAAACACCAGGTAGATTCAAGTGAATTATTAGGACATTTCTTTGCAAGGTCTACAGAACATAGAGGACTTTGGACGAAAGACGAACAAGGAATGTATAAAGTTATTGCATCAGTTGCAGCAACAGCACAAGGTCTACATCCATCCCTGGTCATATTTGATGAGTTGCATGTTGCCAAGTCTGATGTATGGACTGCTATGGCATTAGGTAGTGCAACAAGACCTGATGGCATAGTCATTGGTATTACTACAGCAGGTGATGACACATCTGAACTACTCAAAAACCTTTATGAAAACGGATCCAAGGCTATGGATGGCAATGAGGATATGGAAAGGTTTGGATTCTTCTGTTGGGAAGCACCAAAGGGATGTTCTCTCAATGATGAAGAAGCCGTTCGTATGGCAAACCCTCAATTAGCGTCAGGAATATTAAATTGGGAGTCTGTCAAGAATGAATTAGCCACAATGCCAGAGGTAGATGCCAGACGGTATAGATTAAACCAGTTTGTATCCTCAATGAACGCTTGGTTACCTGTTGGAGTATGGAATTTATGTCCTGAAGGACGACCTACAAGCCCTGAAGTGTTTGCTATTGAAAGAACCTCTGGATGGGAACATGTATCTATCGTTACCGCTCAACTTATGCCAGATGGCAAGGTAGCCACAGAATTAGTAGCCTCATTCAATAATACAAACATAGATGAGATTATTAAGGCCTGTATGAATCTTGGTAAATATGGCAAACCATTCATTATGGATGGACATGTATTAGAAGATTTGGCTGCAGGCTTAAAACAGAAAGGTTTGAGGGTAAAAACCACATCTAATAAGGATTTAATCATAGCCTCAAACAACACATACCGTACAATAATGCGTAAGGAATTAATTCATCCTCGTGATGAGATAGTTTCACTGCAAATACAAAGAGCAGTCCGTAAAAATAGCGGTGAATCGTGGAGAATCGCCCGTAAAGATAGCGGAATGGATATTGATGCAGCAGTTGCAACAGTACTCGCTACTTGGTTTGTAAGTACCCAACAAAAACCACAACAGATGGTATTTTAGAAGGAGAACAAATGGGATTTAGAGACAGATTTATAGAAAGACTTGGTTATCAAGTTGAAGTAGTTGAACCTTTTGTTCCTGCCACACAAGATCGTGCCATGACTGCACCTGCAAGAGAATCAATTGTTGTAACAGAAACAACAGCCCTTGCACTTGTTCCAGTTAGTAGAGCAATTTCCGTTTTGGAAACTGCAATTATGAATATTCCTGTAGAAGTCTACAGAGGTAACGAACAAATCCCAACGCCTTCTTGGCTTGAGTATCCAGATGTTGAGAATAATATATCTCAGTCTGAATGGCTTGGAACAACTTTGTACAACATGGCGGTATTTGGAAATGCATTCTGGTTAGTAAAAAGAAATGCAAGAGGTATTGTAAATATTACAAACCTTCATCCAACAGAAGTTTCTGTAATGACAGATAACGCAGGTAAGATTATTTACACATTTAATGGAAATAATTATTCAACCAAAGATATTGTTCATCTTAAATTATGGAAATCACCTTCAACATCTAAATTAATTGGCGAGGGACCAATACAAAGACACAAATCTGTATTGCGTTCAGCATTAGACCTACATAATTATGCTGATAATTGGTTCCGTACCGCAGCAGTTCCAACAGGAGCGCTAACAACATCAGAATTTCTCTCTGAAGATGTTGCAAAGTCTAATAAAGAGGCTTTCATTGCATCTCAGCAAGAGAGAAGTGTTGCTGTCCTATCTTCAGGATTAAAATATGAATCTATCTCATTAAATCCTGAGCAGGCACAGTTCTTAGAAAACCAAAAGTTCATCAATCGTCAGATAGCACTGATGTTTGGTGTTCCACCAATGTATTTGTCTATGGCCATTGAAGGTCAGGGTATGACATATATTAATGGTAATGAAGATAGAAGTAGATTGTATGATGATGGCTTACAGCAATATATTGTAAGAATTCAACAAGCAATCACAGACTTGCTTCCAAGAGGACAAGAGGCTGAGTTTAATTTAACTGAGTTCCTTCGTCCAAATCAGAATGCAAGATATCAAGCCTATGCAATTGGTTTAGATAAAGGCTTCCTAACACTTGACGAAGTTCGTGAAATGGAAGGCATGCCAAATTTGGGAAATGAAACCCCCAACGAACCTATAGCATAGAATGGAGTAATGAAAATGGATAATTTAATTAAGCGCTCTTTTGAAATTAGAGCAACAGACACAGAGAAGCGTGAAGTTTCTGGTGTGGCTGTTCCATTCAATGAAACAATTGACATTGGTGGAGGATGGTCAGAGCGTTTTGATAAAGGCGCAATTGATTTAACTTCCGATGTTAAGTTGTTCCGTGATCATAAAGAAATTATTGGACGAGTAACAGAAATGGAAGAATCTGAAGAAGGTCTTCTAATTCGTGCAAAGATTTCTGAAACAACTTTGGGAAATGAGACACTTAACTTAGTTAAGGATGGAGCAATCCGCTCATTCTCAGTAGGATTCATCCCTGTAATAGATGAAAAAGAAAATAAAACAATCGTTCGTAAGAAGGTTGACCTCAAAGAAGTTTCTTTGGTGGCATTTCCTGCTTATGAAAATGCTTCAGTTACTGAAGTAAGAGAAGTCAAGGAGGAAATAATGACTGAAAATACAGATTACTCTGCAGAAATTGCAGAAGTTCGTAATCACGCAGAAGAATTAGAGCGTAGACTTGATGTTCTCGCTACTACTTCTGTTTCAACACCAGCAGTAAAGCAATTCCGTTCATACGGAGAATACATTAAGGCTGTTGCATCTGGAGACACAGACGCACATCGTGACTACACAGGTCCAACAACAGCAGACACAATTATGAAGAACGCATGGGTATCTGATGTACTTCAGGTTCTTAATGCAGGACGCCCATCATGGGCAGTTTTGTCTTCAGCAGCACTACCAGCAGATGGCAACAACATTGAGTACCCAGTTCGTGTTACAAACGGTATGGATGTAGCAGAACAAGCAGCAGAAGGCGATACACTTGCATACGGCTCAATCTCAATCACATCTGAAACAGCACCAATCAAGACATACGGTGGATACACCAATATGTCACGCCAACTTGTTGAGCGTTCATCAGTTGCTTATGTAGATGCAGCATTCCGTGCAATGGTTGCAAAGTATGCAGCAGCAACAAACGCAGCAGCAAAGGCTAAGTTGATTGCAGCAACAGGATTCAACACAGCAACAGTAGCATCATGGGCAGCAGACGCTGTTATTGAAGCACTTGCTGACTCTGCAGTTAAGGTTAACGAAGATACAGGTAAGGCACTTGAATTTATTCTTTGCTCTGCAGATGTATTTAAGGACCTTGCAGGAATCGTTGATGGTTCAAACCGTCCACTACTTTCAAACCAGGGTGCAACAGTAAATACTCTTGGTTCAATCAACCCACTTGGTTTGACAGGAAATATTCTTGGTCTTCCAATCGTTGTTGACCCATCATTTGCAGCAGGTAACCTCTATGTAGGTAACCGTTCTGCACTTACAACATACGAATCAGCAGGAGCACCTTTCCGTTTAACTGATTCTGATATTACTAACCTAACAAACACAATGTCTGTTTATGGATATGCTGCTATTGGTGCACTTGATCCACAAGCACTTGTTAAGGTTGCTAATCCAAACGATTAATCAAAATTAGGAGACGACAATGGACTGGACTGATTTGAAAGCATATGTAGGAGCATCAAGTAATGACGATGCATATGTAGAAGAATGTTGGGACACAGCAAAGGATTTAGTTGCATCTTATATTAAGAGTGCAAAGATTCCTCCAAGTGTGTTAAAGCGTTCATATCTTGAAGTAGGGTCAGAACTATTCCAGCGCCGTAACGCACCAATGGGAGTGGCACAATATGCAACATATGATGGTGCTCCCGTCAATACTGCAAGAGACCCTCTCGTTGGTGTGTATCCTTTACTTAACCGTTATATGGTGAGGTTTGCATGAACATTGGGGCAGTAAGAGAAGACTTAGAATCAGCCATCATTCTTGGTGGTGTATCTAAAGTCTATAAATATGTACCAGAAAGACCTAATCCACTTTGTGCGATTATGGAACCTGATACAGAATTCATTACAGTATATGAAAATCAATATGATGCAGATTATGCTACAAATTGGAAGGTATTAGTACTTGTTCCATTTGCAACTAATGAAACTGAAACAGAAAATCTTGATGACACATTAGACACTCTTATTCCTGCAATGTGGGAATACACCACAGCAAATAAACTCACTGTTGACAAACCATTTATACAAGATGTAAATGGTGCAAGATTTCTTGCAACGAACATAAGAATTTCAATAGATATTGAAGGAGGAAATTAAAATGGCTCGTATTAAAGGCAAGTCTATAATTTTCGAAGTTGACGGTACAGAATATCAGGGTGGAGTAAGCAATGTTGTTTTCTCTTCTGCTGTAAATACCCTTGGTTTCGGAGATTACGAAGACTCACTTGATTTCACATGCGCTGTTACTGGATTCCAGGACACAGCAGCAGCATCATTCCACTCATGGTTGTTTGACAATCCAGGAGTAAGTACAAATATCACTTATGCACCACACGGTAATGCAACAGCATCTGTATCACAACCACACTTCACAGCGACTGGTTATGCAGAGGTTGTTCCAAGCATTGGTGGAGCAGCAGGTGAATTCTTTACATTTGATGTGAACTTTATTCTTGATGGTAAGCCAACAAGAGTAACTGCTTAATTAGGTTGCCATGGCAGAGGTTATATCTATTTCAGTAGAAGGAGAAGCCCAAGTAAAGGCTGCTCTTGCTAAAGTTGAAAAAGATTTAACAGATAGATCAGAACTTAACAAAGATTTAAGCGATGAATTATCACGAAAAGCCTCTGCTATGGCTCCCCGTCTTACTGGTGCTCTTGCATCATCAGTAAAGGGTAATCCCAGTAATGAGAAAGCCCAAATATTGGCGGGAAGTGAATCAGTACCATATGCAGGAGTACAAGAATATGGATGGCCTGAAAAGAATATACAGGCTCAACCATATTTAAGGCCAGCAGTGTTTGACAATATTGGATACATTGTTGAGAAATATGAGAACTATATACAATCAATCGTTAAAAGATATGATTTAGATTAATGGAGGCAGTAATGAATAACGATTTAATGGCCACTTTGAAGTGGAAAGAATTAGCAGAAGTAGAAGAATATTTGGATTTGCCTATGGATGAATGGAATGATTCCCCATCTAAGGCAAAACTTGCATTTGCAATGCAGTATATTATGGCAAAGAGAAATAACCCATCCCTTACAATAGGAGATGCAGAAGCAATGACAATTACAGAGTTGTCAGAAGCATCAGGGGTCACAATGCAGGTCCCAAAAGAAGATACTTCAGCCTAAGCGCAATGGCTAAGTTCTGTATAGCCACAGGTTATACGCCAGAACAATTCTGGGAACTTACCTTTGAGGAATACAATGCTTTGGTTGAAGAACTTAACAGGAGGAAGTAATGGCACAACAGATAGTAATTGATATTGTTGCGGAGACCAAGAAACTTACTCAGGGACTTGATGAAACCAACAAACAATTAGGTGGTCTTGACAAAAATGTTAAGGCTGCTGCAAAATCTGCTGCTGCTCTTGCTTCAGCATTTGTATTAAAGCAAGGCATTTCATTTCTTAAAGATGGTATAGACGAGGCAAAAGACGCTGCTGCAGCCATGAGAGCAGCCACTGCAACCTTTGGTGCAGGATCAGATGCATTAAAAAAGATTACTGATGATGCTGAGAAGTTTGGCAAAGAATTAGCGGTAGACAATGATGAACTAATTAAACTTGGTACACAATTAGGTTCAAGACTACCTAAAGAATTACAGTCTTCATCTGTTGAATTAGTTAAGATATTTAAAGATGTAGAAGCATTTACTGGTGGTGCTATTGCAGCAGAAGCAGCAGGTGGCAAACTTGCTAAGGCATTTGCTGATGGTGGATTAAAAGCAGGGGAATTAAATAAGATATTTCCAAACCTTAATCAATCTATATATGACCAAGCAGAAGCATTATCTAAAGCAGGAAAGAATCAAGAAGCAGTAAATCTATTAATTAATGAAGGTGCTAAGGTTTATGGAGATGCAGCAGCCAAGAATGTTGATGCTACACAAAGATTTAATGTTGCATTAGATAATTTTAAAGAAACACTTGGTACAAAGGTTTTGCCTGTATTAGAAAGTGGTATTAACTTTCTTACAAAAATGCTTGAAATATTTGATAAACAACCAAAGGCAATACAAAATGTAGAATTAGCATTATTAGCAATTGTTGGTATTGGTGGTCCATTATTGTCATTTATTGCTAATATTAAGACTGCTTTAACTACCCTTGGATTATTCACGGCAGCCACAGAAGGTGCAGCAATTGGAACAACATTATTAAGCACAGCACTTAAGGCTATTCCAATTATGGCTGTAATTGCATTAATTGTATTGTTAATTAAAAATTGGGATGATGTATCTGCTGCTGCTAAGAAGGTTTGGGAAGCGGTAAATGAATGGTTTGGTAAGATTTATGAAGATATTAAAGATTTTATTGGTAAAGCAATTGATTGGTTAAAAGAAAACTGGCCATTGATACTTGGTGTATTAACAGGGCCATTTGGCTTATTTGCTGCTTGGTTAGTTACACACAAAGAAGAAGTTACGAAAAAGTTAACAGAAATGTGGAATGGTATTAAAGATGCCATAGGAACAATTGTAGAAATTATTAAAGTAACATTAGGTCTTAAATTCCTTGAAATGTTTACAACAGTTACAGAATGGGTTACTGCAATTAAGACTGGTGTTGTTAACAAATTTAATGAACTTAAAGATGGTGCAATTGAGCAATTTGAAAAATTAAAAGATGCTGCATCTAAGATTTGGGATAATATTAAAACTTTTATTGTTGATGTAGCAACAAATATCAAAAATAAACTTGGTGAAGTTTATGGCTTTATGGTTGAAGTTGGTAAAGATATTGCTCGTGGTATTTGGACTGGTTTATCATCTATGACTAACTGGTTTAAACTATTATTAACTGGATGGGTTAATGCAAATATTCCAGCAGCAGTTAGAAATATATTAAAGATTAGTTCTCCATCTAAAGTTATGGAAGAAATTGGACAATTTGCAGTACAAGGATTGTATAAAGGTATGGGAGCAACTGGACCTGTAGGAATTCAATTACCACAAATAAATGTTGGTGGTTCAGGCGCAGGCGCAGGAGTTGTAATTAATATTAGTGCAGGTACAGGTACAGATCCTTATTCTGTTGGTAGAGCAGTTCAGCAAGCATTAAATAGATATACAACAATTAGTAAGTAGGGGGCAGTAAATGATTAATATGCGTGGAGCGGTAGTGGTAAAACACTATACAGGTGGAACATGGGTAGATAGCACTAACGGCATATTACAAGTTGATATTACTCGTGGTATTCCACAGTATGATGGTTGCTGGTCACAAGTTGAGCCAGGACAATTAACATTAAGGTCAAGAGATTTATCATTAGCAAGTTTAGCATTACAAACCAGAATAAGAATTGAAGTTGATGGCACATCAATATTTACTGGCAAGGTAGTAGATATTTCTACAGAATATGTACCAAAAGAAGATTCAATCGTAACACTAATTGCATTTGATGAATTGGCTGCCCTTGCATTAAAGAAATATCAACATCCAACAACTATTGCTCATGATTATGAAACAAGAGAGATTGCAAACCAAGTAACACTTGCAACTGTATTAGCAGGATATACATATGAACCAGGTGATAATTATTATCAGCATCAGGCACAAGGATATTATAAGGATGCATGGCCTACAGGATATGGTTTACAATATCCAACACAAAATACTGATTATGGAATAAGTGGATTTAATCCTCCAGCACCTCCAGCAGGTGGAGCAAGTGATACAAACTGGGGTCCCTATTTAGGTGATAGTGATGGATTAATTATTGCAAATCCTGCTGCTAATTCAGGTCCAGCAATAGCAGATGCAGGTTATGGATGGGGCAGATTATCTGGACAAACATGGTCAAGCAATACAAATAGAATTTTAGGTTTTCCACAACCAATGTCATACAACAAAATAAGATCAGAACTTGTTAATATTACAAGTCTACGAGCAGTTTCTCGTTCTGGAGTACAAGATACTGGACATCCTCTTTATAATTCAACTGGTTTTTGGAAATCATATTACAAACTGAGCGCTGCCGAACCAACACTTTTAGGAAATTACGCAGCATTAATGACAACTAATGATACAGATATGCTTACATTATTTTTAAAGGCAGAACAATCAGAAGCAGGATTTGCTTATGTTGATGCAAAAAATAGATTCAGAATTTATAGTAGAGCGGTTGTAGATAATGACCCACATTTATCAAAGGCTACTTTTGCATCAAATGGAACTGGAATTTCTTATAATAATATAAAAGTTACTAATGGTTGGGAGGGCGTTGTTAATGGTGTAACAGTTAGAAATACATGGTCAGATAACTTTATTAACTTTTATAACATTGGACCTTGGGGATATCCTTGGCCACCAAGCACAACAGAATATACAATTCCACTTACTACAAATAGGGCTGGAACAACAAGTACAGTTACTTTTAATCCTGCTACGGCTCCAACTACTGGTAAACCTAAAGATTATGAATGGCTTGATTATAATACTACTGAAAATCAATATAGATGGGTTAAATATGCAAAAACAAACAATGCTGTCACACCTATTTGGAATGTAAATACAAGAAATCCAGAATTAAATCAATTAACAACAAAAGATTATTTTCAAGGTAAACAAGGATTAGGTACAAAACAATTAATATTAAATACTAACTATGCATTTAATCTAAATACTGGTGCTGGTTATTTATGGAATAAAAGTGGTACAACAAAAGCATTTGATAGAGCAACTGATGAAGAATTACCAGATTACAATGTTATTGAACGGTCAGCAGAATTAGCAGATTATATTCTTACAAATTATTCAAATCCTGTACAAGATATTCGTGCAATTAATTTTGATGTACATCCTTCTGATTTAGATACAATTAAAGCAATTGATATTTATGACAGAATTGATATTGACCATGATTATGCTGGTTTTGTTAGAGATAAACAATATTGCGTAATGGGAATTACTCATAGCATTACTCCTAACAGTTGGAATGTTACTTATCAACTTTGGAATCAAGACGGAAGACCATAAGTTTCCTACATACTGCCGTAGGAATAGCAAGGCCACCCAATACAAACAGTCTGCGGGTGGCTTTGTTAATTAATCTTGTATTTGTTCTTCAATAAATGAAGGTCCATCAGAAATCTGTTCTACAACAACATCAGCAATTACCTCAACCTGGGTTTCAGGTTCAGCAATTACTTCTGCTTTCTTTTCCTTAACTTTAGGACGCTTGCGGTCATAATCCCAATCCTTTGCAGGAATGAGTTTGCCTTCAAAATATACTTTCTTAGCCATGCTTGTCCTCCTTCTGAGAGAGTATGGTGTAGATATCGTCTACCCGCTTTTCTAATCTATTTACCTGATCTTTTATGCTGGACCCACCATTTGGCTTTAATTCATGTAGAAACTTGCTAATTAACCATTTAATTAATGCAATATTTACCCCCATTATGGATGTAATAGCGGCTGCCAAGGCAGCAATCATTTCAGGACTCAACATACATATAGTTTACAATATAAGTATATTGACCTTGGAGGTTTTATGGATATCCTTAATGTTCAGCCAGCCACTATAGAATGGCGGGTATATAGAAACGACACAACTAATTTAACTGTAGTACTAACAGATAGCGAAGGCGCTGCTGTAGACTTAACAGATTGGGATTTTGCAAGCAAAGTTAGAGAATTCCCAGAAAGTCAGTCAGTAATTACTGAAATGACAATAACAAAGAACGAGAATGTTCTTACTTTGTTATTAGACACAGAAAACTTAACAAACATTAGTTATTTTGATATCCAAGGTACAAATTCAGTAAATAACAAGATATCCACAGTTCTTAGAGGTCAAATCTTTGTAGAAGAGGACATAACACGATGAGTATTGGTAAGGTAACAGTTACAGCAGATACAGAACTAACTACACAAAATGTAGAAGTTATTTCTCCTACAGAACTTAAGATTTATACATCAAGTTTAGATATTGCACAGGGTCCTGCTGGACCAACTGGTCCTCAAGGTCCTGCAGGCGCTACAGGCGCTACAGGTGCTACAGGAGCCACTGGCGCTACTGGTGCTCAAGGACCTACTGGTGCTCAGGGACCTGCAGGTGCAACAGGAGCAACAGGAGCAACTGGTGCGACAGGAGCACAAGGACCACAAGGAGAGCAAGGAATTCAAGGACCCCAAGGAGAAACTGGTGCAACTGGTGCAACTGGTGCTCAAGGTCCTCAAGGTATTCAAGGAATTCAGGGGCCACAAGGAGATCCTGGTAATAATGGTTTAGATGGAGATAGATATCACACAACATCTACAACATCAATTACTCTTGGTAATTATGCCAACTTAACACTTTACACAGTAGATTTAGGTTTAGATTATTCAATTGAACAAACAATTCTTATTGCACATGCTGATGATTTACATATGCATGGACAAGTTATTTCTTACAATCCTGCAACAGGTGAATTGCATGTACATGTAACAAATCACACAGGTTCAGGAACATATGATTCATGGGAAGTAAATCTTGATGGTGCTGTTGGTATTCAAGGACCTGCAGGACCGCAAGGTGAACCTGGACCAACTGGACCTCAAGGACCTGAAGGACCACAAGGCATTCAAGGCGTTCAAGGTGAACAAGGTGAACAAGGAATTCAAGGAGAGCAGGGAATTCAAGGTCCGCAAGGAATTCAGGGAGAAACAGGAGCCACTGGACCGCAAGGACCTCAAGGAGAAGTTGGACCTCAAGGACCGCAGGGAATTCAAGGTATTCAGGGTGAAACTGGACCTGCAGGCTCAGATGCATCAGTAATAGTAGAAACAAGCAATATTAAATTCAACAATGTTGGTGCAATGGATTCAATTGCAGCAGGTGCTACAAATAATATTGCTCTTGGTTTTAATGCTCTTGATGCTTTAACTACTGGTGATAACAATATTGCTATTGGTACAGATGCTTTAAAGGCAACCACTGCTTCAAATAACACAGCAGTTGGATATCAGGCTTTGACTGCAGATACTACTGGAAATGCAAATACTGCAATGGGTTATATTGCTTTGAATTCTGATAGAACTGGAAATCAAAATATTGGAATTGGTTTTGGTGCAGGTGCTGCAATTACTGCAGGTACTGGAAACACAATAGTTGGAGTTGGTGCAGGACAACTTAATGGTTCTACTGTTACAGGAATAGGCTCAATTACAGGTGGTAGTGGATATCAGGACGGTACATATAACGATGTTATGTTGATGTACCAAGGAACACAAACATTTTATCAATTTCCAATGGCACAGATTGTTGTGTCAGGTGGAGCAGTAACAAATGTAACAATTACAGATGGTGGTACTGGATTATTTGTTGGTGCAGTATTAGAAATTAGTGTAGATGATGCTCCGCCAGAGTTACAAGGTGGTTCAGGGTTTAATGTTCCTGTAACATCTGTAGCAACACCACTATCAAATACATTTATTGGAAGAGCAGCAGGTCAGTTTAATTACAACGGTGGCAAAAATACATTTCTTGGTTATTATGCAGGAAGAAATAGCAGTGGTTCAGGAAATGTAATTATTGGTCATACTGCTGGACAATTTAATAATGCTGATAATAAACTAATTATTAATAATAATAATGGAACTCCACTTATTGAAGGTGATTTTGACCCTAATGGTGGCAGCAACGGTACTGTTAAAGTAAACGGAACATTTATTCTTACAGCAGCAGGACCTGCAAACTCTAATGATCCTGGTAATGCTGGTCAATTAGCCTTTGACTCAAATTATTTCTATGTATGCGTAGCACCAAATACATGGAAGCGAGTTGCACTAAGTTCTTGGTAGTGGTATACTGGTAATACCCTGCCACTTCAGGGTCTACCCATATGGGGGTCTGTAGGTTCTTATATCTCTTTCCTACAGGCCCTCTTTTATTGCCCATTTAAAGCCTTCTAAGGCCCTTTAGAGACACTTTCAGGGCTTTGGGGTATAGAGATATAAGAAAACCAAATCTCACCCCTTAAATCGCTTACTTGACAAACCATTTGGAATGTGTTATTCTAATAACCTTGGACAGTTTCGGAGATAGCATCAAGGGTTAAACTCCAAGCGAAGGAAATGTTTAATAAATGTTTCTTGAGTATCTTTACCTATTATTTTTAATAAAATAGTGGGTAAAGGGTTGTACTCAGGAAATGTTCTTTGAATTATTCTTTTGATTATTCCTACTATACACCCGCAGGGTGTGCCCCGCAGGGCAGAAAGAGATAACAATGAATAAACATGAGAGAACAAATCGTGCTGTAAAAACCAAGGAAGGCTTACAGCATCAAGATTTTAATTGGAAACAAATAACAAACAAATATAAAAATACTTGCTGTGTTTGTAATAGGTCAATTAACATTGGTGACATTATTCTATGGCATAAGGAAGAAAAATTAGTTATGCATTTGCCAGAGGTTTGTAAATTCCTTGGTACCCGTAAGAAAATGCCAAAGAGACGCAAAATACAAGATTCTGGAGAGTTTCCAGTAACTGTATCTTATGTGGTTTGACAAACATCCTTGTATCTGATATACTAATAGTAGTCCAGAATGATGGTCAGGGATTTACAGGTTTAATTACCTCAAAATACCTCTAAGTCATTCTGGATTTTCTTATTTGACAACTATTCTATTCTATGATACAATAGTAGTACTGGGTATGAAAAAGGAGATAATTATGACAAAAAAGACACCAGAACAACGCATGCAAGAAGCCTTGGACTATATCAAGGAGAAAGCAGGCATTCAAGATGAAGAATAAAACCTGTGCTAAATGTAATGAATCTAAGCCATTGACAGAGTTTTACAAAACCAAAACCTATACATGGGAAAAAGATGGACATGATTACTATTGTAAGTATTGTCGTATGGGTTCCGCTCTAAAAAGCCACAGAGGCGGGGTACGAAAAAAGAAATGTTCTATTGAAGATTGTGAAAGATTAAACTATGCCAAGACATTTTGCAGGGTACATTATTCAAGAAACCTACGCAATGGAACTACTGACATATTAAATTATCGTAGAGAAGCCTATGGAAATACTACATATGAAAATGTTAGAAAAGGGCATTTAAAGAGAAGATATCAATTAACATTAGAACAATATGAAGAAATGGCTAAGGATGGTTGCCATATTTGTGGTAAAGAAGCATTGCCTTATAAATATCTTCATTTGGATCATGACCACAAATGCTGTTCAACAGAAATATCATGTGGTTTGTGTGTAAGAGGTGTTCTCTGTGATGCTTGTAATACTGCCGTTGGTAAGTATGAAAATGACAAGATGAGAGAAGATTATCCATTCCTTAATGAGATTATTGCCTATGTAGCAAAGCACAATAAGGCTATTTCTGGTAGAATGATATCAAATGACAAGAGGAAGAAGCGGTGATGGGATACCAGAAACACCTCCAGAGAGAGGTAGCCCTACATGGTATCTCAAACAGCATAAAACAACTAAGAGACCTGTACCGTGTGAGCGGTGCGGTCAAAATGCTTACTATGATCACAAAGATTTCGGTATGTTGTGTGCTCCTCACCTTCTTGACTTGGTTAATATAGGAGGCAGTGCATTCTCATGGAACGATTACCCAGAGATGTGGGAGAGGACGGAAAGGCTATTAGCCAGACCCAAACCGTCTATTGGTGTGAACAACACGGAACAGCAATTGTAAATAGAACCTGCCAAGACCAAATCCAAATTGGATGGGTCACAGACGCAGGAGACTATATAGCCAAGGGTATACCTAATGGGTAATTACAGTAGTGCTGAGTATAAGCGTAATAGAAAGATAGTCCTTGAGGCTGGTCAATATACCTGTCATTACTGTAAGGGTCCTGCTAACGAGGCAGATCATATAATACCTGTAAGTCTGGGCGGTACACATGAAGTATCCAATTTATTACCAGCATGTAAGAAGTGCAATGGTACAAGAAGGAATGAGATGTTCAAGAGACTACCCTATTGGAATAGGAAATATTAGGCGGTAAAGAGAATGGACCTCAATATACTTATAGGAACAATCATAGCCATATGGATAGTATGGAGATACTTATGACTACAAGGATAGATGGTTTGGATACAAGGCTATCTGGTTTGGTATACAAAGATACAAGACTAAATGGTTTGGTTATAGATAAATCTGGCACATCTCAAACCATATGTCAAATAAATAATAAATATCAAACCTTAATATCTCCAAACCATGTATATGGGCTATATGGATATATAGGATATAGAGGTTTGTTATCTAAATACCGCCCCACCCCAGGGGTCTCACATACTGAGACGCTTACTGTCTCACATAATGGGCAGGGGGGTATAAGACGAGGGTATATAGAAGATACCAAACCATATCTATTGGTATATACAAACCATAGTATTGGGCATATGAGGTTATATGGTTTGATGGTTTGAAGAAAATAATGGTTTGGGGTTTTTTTTATTATGGTTTGGGAACCCCGTAACAGTATCAACCAAACCATATAATATAAAACAGTGAAATAGGAGAAATATATGAGAACAGGCAGTAAACCAGGACCACGAGATATAGTCCTAACCAGTAATAAACAAAATGAACCATTAAATCTAAATGATTCATTAGAAACATCAGTCAGAAACAGCCTATCAAAAGCCACATGGCTTGAAGAGGCTGATCAAGGAGCAGCAGTCCAAGCGGTATTATTAGCAAAGACTATGGATGAATTTCCACAGCATAGACATAAGATAGCCCCAGTGCTTATTGGTTTATTATCAAACCTTGGATGTCTTAATAATAGGAAGCAGGCTGATTTAACTCCTGCTGATATGTTGGCTGCAATAGCAAATGGCTAATTGGTTACCGTCGCACTACACCTTACCCCTGTCAGACAACTTTCCTACTGATGGGGATAAGATTATTAATATTAGTCAGGCTTTATGGCGTT
>Ga0255147_1000310_pt1 | contig 15984 bp, 33 predicted proteins | sample Atl_Miss_RepA_8h_FD_183034 | JGI IMG/M metagenome (GOLD analysis project Ga0255147, IMG submission 183034) | Freshwater microbial communities from Altamaha River, Georgia, United States - Atl_Miss_RepA_8h | ecosystem: Environmental > Aquatic > Freshwater > River | place: USA: Georgia | collected... | reverse complement strand
GTGGTGTTTAGATAAAAATCACCAAGCTTTGGGTTAGCAGGATTAGTTGCTAATGATATTGCATTTAACGGGACTAATCTTTTTATAGAAGACATTTATATTCTCCTTATCCCGTAATTACTACCCGATATGCTCCCGCTGATGGTGCTACTGCAAATGTCAAGGTCACGGCAGATGTGCTTGTTCTTGCTACACCAGTTTCTACTGACTCGTATGTTGATGCATCATAAACCTGAACAGTAACGTCTCTTGAACCGAGATTGTGGGTTACTGCAATTGATGTTGCTGATCCATCACCGATAACTGCTGTATACTTTCTAGCAATTGCATGGTAATTTGTTCCATCATTTGTGACTGTCCAGTTATCATTTGTTTCATTCCATAGAACTTCAACATCTGCTTCTGCACCACGTTCAACTCTGATTCCAGCGTCTGCAACTGGTGTACCAGTAAAGTCTGTATTAAGGTTTACCTTATTATCAACAATGTTTACTTGTGTTGTATTTACAGAGTTGATTGTTCCAGTTACGTTTAAGTTACCGCCAACTGTAAGGTTGTTTGTAATTGTAACATCGTTTGGAAGACCAATTGTTACGCTTGCGCCTTCTGATCCAGAACCACTAACTTCGATTTCGTTAGTTGTACCAGAAATTCCAGCTACATAATTTCCTGTTGTTTGTGATCCAAGATTAACATTCTTTACAACTACAGCACCATTAGTTACTGTAAAGTCATCGCTTGAGAAGCTTGCTACACCCTTAGTTGTATATGTTGCATCTTTTGCAGAAATTGTTACTGTGTTATTTGTAATTGCAGTATCAATTGGATCTGTTCCAACAAATGTTAGTGTATCTGAAAGTAGATTTACTGTATCTGTTCCAGTGTCGCCTGCAATTGAAAGTGTTGTTGCTACTGCTACAGTTCCCGCAGCAGTCAAACGACCTTGTGCATCTACTGTAAATGTTGGGATCGCTGTTTGTGATCCATATGAACCTGCTGTAACGCCTGTGTTGGGAAGGTCAACGTTAACTGCAGCTGTTTCAGATCCTGAACCAGTTACTGTGATTGTACCGCCTGAAGACGCTACAGTTGCTACATAGTTACCAGTTGTATCTGTACCTAGGGCGATGGAGTTTGCGTTTACTGTGGCATTAAGTGTTACGTTTCCATCTACATCTGTTGTTGCGGTACCACTAAGGTCTCCGCCAAGAGTAATTGAGACAAGACCAGTTGCTTGCCATGTTGTTCCATTGTAATAATAAAGCTTATTGTTAGAAGAGTTATAGAATACTCTTCCCTTGAATACCGATTCTGAGCCTGACGCTACTGTTGGATTAGAAGTCGCATTTTCAATACGAAGCTTCTGGATTTCCAACCCCGTCATATCAATCGGTGTTAAAAATTTACGTGCCACTTATATAACTCCTAGGTTTTTCAAATTACGACAGATATGCCTTCCCAGAAAACTCTGCCGCAAAACTAATTATAACAGTATTATCATTCTGGTACTGGACATGCCCTTCCACTTGGTTTCCATTATTATCTACTACGGTAACGTTTGGCTTAAAGGCCAATTTATGCATTGAAAATGGGATAGTCCATGTTGTAGACGAGATTAATTGCTCGTAGGCATATACTGACTCTGGGAGGGTAAATAGATCAACTGGAGTTCCCCAGTTTCCTGAATAGGTGCGTGGACCATACATTAAGTAGTCTGGCAGCTTGAGGTAGAAATCTCCTTCTACTGCATCTGCTGGAAATGTTGAAGTTGGTGTCTGGGTTCCACTTAGGATTGATTTACCTCTAGGACCTGGTTGCCCAGTATCAGAGATGATTACATCATTCTCTGTTGTGGTAATGTCGATAATATTAGAATTATCAATATAATTTACCATTAGACTACTGTCACCGCCCTAGAAACTTCTAGCCAACCTTCCACAAGTCTTGTGAGCTGGCCTGTTGGTATATGTTCAACAACTAAATCGTATGCTGATTTTGGATATGCAAACTTTGATGTTTTGTCTGGAGTAGCATTAACTTCAATTTTTCCCTGGAGGGGAGTAACAGTAATGCCATTACCTTGAGTCAAAGAAGCTAATACTTTCTTTGAGCCTGGTGCAGATTTGATATCCATAAATACACGATACTGTGTTAAATCAATTGGATCTCCGTCGGGATCTTTATAAATAATGGTAAAGGTAAAGTTGGTAGATTGATCTACCTTAAAATTTTTAATACCAGCCATTAATTAATCCCTCCAGATTAATTCAATTTTATCACAAAAACAGTTCTATGCTGATGTAGTGGTTAGGTCTACTACTTCGCAGTTATCTGCGCTGCAAGCGAAGGTCTGGCTTCCAGAAGTCATGTCTTCCTTCTCATAAAAAGCCAAATCTGACCAATTAATGCCTGAAGGCATTTTAGCCAATAGTTCTAAATACTCAACCTCAGAACATTCTTGGTAAGGTGCTTGCTTATAGGTATGGTCTGAGTAAGGTAGGAATGAAATTCCAGATACCTCATCAAAGTGTTCGTATACCCATGCGCCTACTGCCATCCACTCGTCATCACGAACTGAAACAGTGATTGATGGCTTATGCTCACACCACGCTCTCTGATATACCAACCAAATATTTAGGTGGTCAATAGCAGTTAGGTCATTTCTAATAATTGCACCCTCTGGTGCCTTTACTGGGAATGAAAATACTGTTGTAGAGTCTGGCTTCATAAAGTCTGGCTCATTTGGAACTTCATATGCCTTCATTAGCTCTGTAAGAGGATCTTTATTGTCCGCTCTTACTGTACGAACATAATATTCGCTGTGCCATGGGTGCATTCCTGAAGATACGCCTACAAGTTGTGAGACGGTTCCAGAAGGCTTTACGCAAGTAATCGCTGCGGAAGCAGGAATATTGATTGATGCCGCTTCCTCTGTATTGATTTCACGAGCATACTCACGAAGTCTTTCTAGGAATCCTTCTAGATCTTTTAGGTTTTCCTTTCCAGACATGAACTTATGTCCAAACTGGCCTGTTAGGGAAACTCCTAGTAGTCTTTCTTCTTCTGTATTATCTTTCCAGATCTTACGAAGATACTTAAAGTCTGTAAGAGTAGATTGCCATGTGCCAAGGATTGTAGCTAGTCTTACCTTGTTAGCAATTGTCTCTTTTGTGTCATGCTCACGAATAACAACTTCTGACAAGTTGCAGAATTGGTATGGACGAAGAATAATTTCTGAGCAAGGATTCGTACCGTAATGTATCTCTGGATCTCTGCGACCCCATCGAGATGCTTGCTTCTGTGCTGCAGCAACATTGTAAATACCACGCTCTCCTGACTTTGAGTCATAGAGATTCTTCCATTCAGCAATAAACTGTTCCATCTCTGGCTTACGAGAATATGCAACTGAGTTGTTTGAGAGTGCACGTTGTGAATTGTTCTCCCACCAGTTACCAGTTTTTGCTTGTGCCATTTCAATGTCGTTAATGTTTGAAAGAGAAATCATAGCAGAACGACGAACGCCACCCACTACAACAATCTCACCAATCTTGCACATAATGTCATGGCATTCAATTGGCTTTAGTTGACGACCAGTTGCATTCTTAAACTTTGCAATTGTAAAATCAAAAAGGTTAACTAGTGGCTGTGGTCCAGATGAACGTCCACCCATTGTCTTAAGTCTAGCTCCTGCTGGACGCAACTTAGAAACATCAATTACTGGAATCTGTCCTGCCCATAACATAGCAAGTAGTTCTTTATATGCCTTTGCCCAGCCCTGCTTAGAATCTTCTACTACAATTGTAGTTGTTGTCTTTTCTAGCTTTTCTGGAACGGCGGGAAGTTTATTGATGTACTTATACTCTACAGAGAATCCAACACCTGTACCACACATTAGAATATACATTGTTTCATCAAATGATCTTGGTGAATCTACTGGAACAAATGAGCAATTGTATCCTGCTACATTATCTCTTTCAAGTGCTGCTCCAGCAGTCATGACAGAACGCATTGATGGCATGATGTCAAGATTATAAACTGCTTCACGAAGTTCTTTAAGTAGTTCTGGCTTTGGAGTATATCCATGATTTTTACCTAAGTGGTTTGTCATGAATCCAAAGTATCGATCTACAGTTTCACCCCAGGTTTCTCTACGATTCTCTGACTCTATATATCTTGCATAGCGAGATAGAGCAATAAATTCCTGATAAGGTGATGGTAACGACATTTTTGTGAAACTCCTTCTAGTGCCTTCTGGCACTTAATAAATTTTTTGTTGAGATATAATCTTACCACAAGCTTTTACGAGTGCGGAAGTGTTTATGCAATGTTTTTTAAATGGGAAAAAGCTTTTTCGGTTAAGGTAAGCCAATCATATTGTTTATACATTTCATCTAGATTACTCAGGGCAGTTTCAACATACTGATCATATTTATAAACAACTTCTGTCATTAAATATTTTAAGTGGTCGACATCTGGATGAAACATTTTTCCTGGAAGCATTAATGGCCAAGGAGAATCTCCAAGTGTTGACTGTAGCTTTAGGGTTATAAATTCTTTATATGGTGCCCAAGCCTCTGTGCAAATTACTGGCATTCCCGTCGCCATTGCTTGAATAGGAATAAAACCAAAACCCTCTCCATAGGACGGGTAGATCAAACAGTGATGGGAATGCATAAGCATAACCAACTCTTCATCAGACATTTCTTTTGAGACAAACTTAATATTAGGATATTTAGAGAAATCAACTCTTTCGCCAAACATATCATAAACCCTTATTGTACTTGTCTCATGACACTTTACAGTTAATTCGACATCAGGGTTATTTCCAAATGTTTCTATAAATGTTTTTACAGTTAAACTTCCACCTTTTCTCTCTGATGGTTCACCAATGTGTAAAAATCTAAACTTTGATCCAACAGTTCTTTTTGTAGAATTCTTCCATACGTCATGCAGTCCATGCTTATAAATCTTTATTGGTCTTGTTACACCCTGCTCTTTATATACCCAAGCATTGAAAGCGCATGTAGCCCATACTTCATCACACCGATTCATATTTTCTTTCCAGAAATGAGGCAAAAGGGTTGACTCCCAGGGTGTATATCCGATAGTATATTGAGTGGGCCTGTTGTATTTGTATGCGATGGGTGATATGAAATTGAGCTGAAGATCAGCTTTAGCGTTGTTTGGAGTGACCAAATGACCTAATTTCTGAAGGGAAGTGATTATGCCCATGCTGGCCTGGCCGTATCCAACGGCGGGATTATATCCAGATTCGGATGTAAAAAAACTTATATGCAAGGGGTACTACCTTTCGCTTCAGAATATTTTCAGTATATCACAAAGATTTTTTAAAAAAAAGTCTTGACAAGGTACAAGAAAGAGGTTATTATAATAATATGAGTAAAAACCTAAGTATTAGGTTACTTAGTTATTTATTAATATTTATATTAGGAATTAATATTACTCCTAGTATAGATTTTAGTAGATATACAAAAGAACCGTTAAAAAAGGTAAGTAACTTAGAAGATTTAAAGACTACTCGTGAATATCAGGAGTACCTTGAATCTTTAAAGAAAACCATGGAAATTGTGAAAGCTAGAACTAATAAGCTTGAGCAATTTAAAAAGGCTAAGAAGTTAACTGACGAAGACCTTGCTATTTTATTGTATTTAGTAGGCTTTGAAGGTAATGAGCTTAAAAAGGCCTGGGCTATCGCAAAAACGGAGTCCAATGGCCGCCCCGTGGCATATAATGGTAATACAAAGACTGGAGATAGTTCTTACGGGATTTTCCAAATCAATATGATTGGAAGCCTAGGGCCAGAGCGTCTTAAGAAGTTCGGGCTTGATAGCAATAAGGAGTTGCTAAATCCAGTTACCAATGCAGAAGTTGCATTTCATATGTCTAAGGGTGGAGAAGATTGGTCCTCATGGACTAATTCAATCCAGAAAGCCAAAACATGGGTACTTAACTTCCCTAAAGTGGATCTAACCCCTTATAAAATACCAGTCGAAGCTTGACATTCGGTAAAATCAAATGATACAGTTAATCTATGCAAATAGATAACACTGGGGTAATTGATATCAGAGTCGTAAGACAGTGGCTTGATACTCGCACAGACTTTTCACATAATGTTTCGTGCAGTGTCAAGCTACTTTCTGGTTTTGACGATAACGGTGTGTACCTGTTTTGCCTAGAATGTAATGATAGAGTGTATATAGGACTGGACACATATAAAACAATGGAACGAGAATTAAATGGCTGAAGAAAACGATAATATTTTACTTGGAATCTATATACAACTATCAAGAGTGTATGATATGCTTATGATTATAGCCGACGGTGTTGGTAAGGGCGAAGAAGCCTTAGAGATTAGAAATCTTCATGCAGAAGGTAAGATCCTTACACCACCGCCATCACTAGTGGAGGATGAAGATGCCTAAATATTTCGTAACATTGAATCTAGAAGTAGATATCAACAAAGTCGACAATATTGATTCCATCATCGATTCTTTCGATCTTCTCGGTTCTGCTGAAAACACAGAGGTGTTAGAGGTGTCAACTGAAAAGGCAGAAGAATACGAGGATGACTTCGAAGACGAAGAGTATTAAAAAATAATCCCCCAGGATTTCTCCTAGGGGATATTTTTTTAGAGCTTATTAGCCCTTTAGAGCCTTGAATGTTTTTTGATCAACAATACCAGTCTCTGGAAGACCTTTGGCCTTCTGATAAGCCTTTACAGCTTTTTCTGTTGCAGGACCAAACTCGCCGTCAGCCTTAAGTTTTAATGCAGTTTGAACAACTTTTACTTTTTGTCCCTTTGCACCAACTTTAAGATCAACGAACTGTGCTGGCGCAGCAGGTGCTTTTGCTGCCGCTGGCTTAGCAGGTGCTGCTGGAGCGTCAGAAGATCCAACTTTAGATAGTAGTGGTAGGTTTTCTTCTCCAGCATAAACTGGACGTCCCCAACCAACTACAGCGTTAATTAGCTTCTTCTTATTATTCTTTACGTATGCACGAGTTTTCTCTACGCACATTCCGCCATTTCTTTGATCGCCCTTAGCAGTTCCTGAAGTGTTACCTTCGATAACTTGAATTGTTCCATCACCGTTATTCTTGATGCAAAGTCCAACGTGTGAAATTCTGTTGACTCCATCATCTGGGAAATCGAAATAAATCCAATCTCCTGGTGTAGGATCATCGTTACGAGCATCTGCCCAACGATTATTCTTCTTAAACCAATCTGAAGCTGCAATAGTTGCTGCAGTCTTTGGGTATTTCTTTGCGTCTAGGCCCGCAGTAAATGCACACCATGAAACGAAAGATTGGCACCAAGGCAAGAAGTTTGCACCAGTCCATTTACCATACTTGGTTTCGTTATCTTTAGGTCCCTCGATAGTTCCTACTTCTTTTTTAGCAACTTCAATGATTGCTTCTAGAGAGCCTTTTGCTGACACTACTACTTCACCGTCTTCTTAGCTGCAGTTTTCTTTGCTGCTGTCTTCTTTGCGGCTGAAGCAGTCGCTGCTGTTTCTAGCTTCTTTGTAGCTTCTTTAACTACAGATGTTGCTACACGTCCAAATGCTGGATCCTTCTTATTCGCCCAACGGATTAATGTTGGAACGGCGGAAGACCAAAGAGCATTTGCAACAAGTAGCCATTCAGATGAACCAAAATCAACTGGTGATCCGACATTTGCTGTTTGCATTACGATTACAATTGCACCGATTACTTGACCTGCAAGGTTACGGGCATATGAATCTAGCATTGCTTTATTGATTGACATATATGTTTTCTCCTTTAAAATATCCTCAATGGATATACCTCTATTCTATCAGGAATAGAAAAATGAGCAGTTTACATGGCCATGCTCAGGGCCCTTATGCCCGCACTAAGCTATCCGCAAGAAAGGTAGAACGGAAAGTAACACGGCGGTGCACATATTAATTATAGCCTATTTGATCTTAATTTGTCTAGGCTTTTTCTCTTCTGGAATCTCTCTTTTTAGAACTACATTGAGGATTCCATCCTTATAGTCAGCAGAGTCTACTTCCCAATACTCCCAAAGAGTAATAGTTTTAGCAAACTTACGAGTTGCAATACCCTTATGTAGGTATTTTGGCTCTTCGTCCTGCTTAGCTTTTTCTCCTGAGATTGTTACAACATCATCTTCGATCTTGATAGCGATCTCGTCTTTTGCAAAACCAGCGGTAGCCAGTTCTAGCACACGAGTATCCTCATCAATTTCTCTGATATTAAATGGAGGGTATGAATCCTGCCATGATGTTGCCGTAGATGCCATAGTTTGATTCCATAGATGATCTACGAACTTGAATGGGTCATAAACGCTGACCGTTGAGTTGATATAATTTACCATTTTTGCTCCTTTATTAAGCGAGTTAGATTTAGCACTCCCCGAAGCAGAGTGCTAACTATATTATATCATCTGGGTAGAGATCTAGCCAGTCTGGTCCTTCTTCCCTATCACATTTACCATCATTCTTCATATGATTATATTATCATATATAGTGATCAGTGCGCCGAAAATATGACACCCAACCCCATATAGCGTATAATGGCCATATGGAAAATGAACTATACGACCAGCTATCCCCAGAAGAAAAAGCATTTCATGATGCCCTAGTGTCCGTAACGGACAAGTATGGCAAATTTGATGATAATGGTGGGGTATGGGTCGGATATGTATCTGCTGCAGAAAATAACGATAATCCACCTGGAATTAAGTGCGGTAACTGCGCTTTTTATGAAGGTAATGGAGTATGCCACATAGTGGCACGTTCAGTAGAAGAAGGCGGGCTATGCAGATTAGCAGCAATTCCAGATAGCCTCGCTACAACTAAATTCTGGAATGGAGCCTTTGTAAAATAATGTACACATATTACACTAAAATTGAAAATGTCGTCGATGGCGACACTGTAGATGTCTTTATCGACCTTGGATTTAAAGTATGGAGATCAGAGCGTATTCGCCTTGTAGGGGTAGATACAGCCGAAAAGAATACTCCCTATGGAAAGGCTACTAAGGCCTACCTTACCCAACTTTTGGCGGGGAAGCTCGTAAAACTCGAAGTCTTCAAACCAGATAAGTACGGTAGATACCTAGGTAAGATCTATATCAATAGTGATATTTCCATAAATGACCAAATGGTAGCCAAAGGAATGGCTAAAGGTTATATGGGAGAATCAAAAGTAGGTTTATGGACTCCCGCCGAATTAGAGAGAACAACAGTAGATATTACTCTTGAGTAAAACTCTCTAAGGCAAGAAGAAGTTCTTGTGCTATCCCGTCGAAATTTATAGTACCGTTATTAAAGTACTTTCCTGACTGTATAAGCTTTTGTAGCGTATCAGCTAAATATTGCTGTTTTGTCATCCCGTCCTCCTTAAATATTTTAGACGTAGACTATCAATTATAAGTTAAATAGTCATTATATAGCAAATATTCTTATTAGCCCTGTTTATTTATGATCTATAGGAAATGTTAATAAATTTTTATTTTGTATGATGCAGCTTTTTAAATTCGAACATCTGTTCTAATAATGAGCACATATTTGTGAGCAAGGTCACAAAGATTTTTTTCAATTTATCCCATATGTCCGTTTTGTCCTCTTGAAATTGTCGGTGGGGTGTGCTAGTATTCTACTATAACAAACTAAAGAAAGGTTGGTTCACTAAATGAATGAACAAACACTATTAACTAAACTAGGGTTCTCTACCCATTCCGCTCTTTCCGCCTCTATCGTTTCCGATGAATGGGAAAGGTTCGCTACCTGCGCTAAATGCGGGTTAGATATCTCCGCCTTTTGGATAGATGATGAAGACCGCCTATCGGGTTGGTCTAGTTGGAAAGCCACTAGCGGTCTATGCCAAGTGGCATAAATCACACCCGCTAGACGGCGTGTCGGCTTGAAAATGTCGGTCAAGTCTGATAGTCTTAAGACATAGAAAATTAAATAAGAATTAAAGGGTGTGAGCCTTAGCAAATAATCCGAAAGGTGAGCCTAAGCAAATAAAACCCTAAAAGACAAACTAAAAAGAAAGGGGACAAAATGTCCGCAAATGTCTACTCAATTGAAAACCTACTAGTAGGTAAAACTTATCGCTCTAAAACCCTAACGGGTGAAATTGTATCCGCCGAAAAGCACCCTCATGCCGTATGGTATGAAAACGCTGAGGCGTATCTTGTAGAGGTTCGCAATCCGAACTCCCTCCGTAATTCATACCGCACAATAGCGGTTAGTGTGAACTAAATCACACAAACGCTACGGCGTGGCGGCTTGTAAATGTCGCCCCCGTAGTGTAGTCTAGAGACATAACAAACTAAAAGAATAGGAAATAAATAAATGAAAATCGAAACCGCAATCTGGAATGGTAAGAAAACAAGAGTGCTAGCCGTCCCTAGTTTCTCTTCATCTGAAGAGGCTCTAGAGTTTCTAAAGGAAATTCAAAAACTAGACAAAGACGCAACTTTGACAATTACCGCCGTCTCTCAATACAAATAAGAAAGGATAACTAATAAAATGGAAATTCAAATAGAATTCTCAAAATGGGGCTTCGGCTTCTATTCTGATTTTATTGCTCTAGATTTCACATGGGGTTTTCTTGGCTCCGTTGTTGTAATCTATTTTGTAAATAAAATTCTAAAGCGTAATGATATCAAACTATTTAGAAAGCGCAATAAGTAAAATGATGACTAGAAAAGACTATATAACCGCTGCTGATATTTTGAATCAAGCATATCCCGAAAATCCCGATTTGATTTTGGAAATGGCTTCGGATTTCTCTGACTATTTCGCAAAGGATAATCCTAGATTTTCCCGCCCTCGATTTTTTGAGGCAGTCAAAAAAGGCTGGTGAGATAACTCACAAAACTGATCGGCGTGTCGCCTTGACAAAAGCTGCGACACGCCCGACAGCGGCGGGCCTGTGTCCGAAATGTCCGATTTAAGACGATTTGAAAAGCCCCCAGAAATGTGGTGTAAATCACAAAAATAGTTTTGCGACACGCCCGAAAAACGGGTCAAAATGTCAGTGGTCTATGTTAGACTTTAGTCATAGAAAGGTTGAGAAAGTCTCAACAAGAAAGGTAGGTCAGAAAATGACTACACTAATAAAAGAAATAACATTGGAAAATGTTTCCGTTGATGAAGCAAACTTGATTGTTTGCGTGTTTTGCTCAGACTACGCAGGAGAAGTTTTCTGCGGTAAGTGTAATGAATACAAGGGAATAATGACCCTTGGTGAGTGGTTAGCATACACTCAAGAAAGTTGGGTGTTGTAAAAATGGCTAACTTAGAAATTTTTGAAATGAATGAAAATGGTGCTGGTTGGGTATCATTAGAAAATGCTTCCGCTTCAACTAAACTTGATTTGGAACTTGCTCTGCTAACTAAGGCAGAAGTAAAAATGTTATGCTTCAAATGCCACGTTGAAATCCCTCGTGGTAATGTTTGCGTAAATCATAAAAATGTTCGTGGTGCGGTTTATTTCGCAGATTGAAAGGAATAAAAAATGGATTATCAAATCACAATAACTTATTCAACGGATAACGATTATCTAAATGAAAACATTTCTACATTGTTAGAAAATAGTTTGCCGTTTATTGTTGATAATGTAAAAATACATTTCGACACCGCCGAATAAAATAAAAAAAATATTTGCGGAGTGTTAGCTTGACATTCCGCTAAAAAGCGGCGGCCCTGTGGATAACTTTTTGTCAATACGACACGCCGTGAAATCGCTGGAAATTTTTGTGATTTCGATCACAATGTGATGTAGGTCATATGTGATGTGGCTCACAATGTCCGATTTACCCCATTTATACCCCCGAAAATGTCAGACCCCCCTGCTAGAATACTTGTATTAGATAAAAAAGAAAGGTTGGTTCTAAAAATGACTAACACTAAAAATAAATGTAGAGTAAATGATTGCTCACACTCTAAAAAATTCATAGACCGCTATGAAATTGTAGATAACCAAGTTATCCGCAAAGATAACCATAAATGGCACTTCTGCCTAACTTGCGATAAAGTGGTTCATAAAGACTACATAAATTATCACGAAATGCGTTGTAAAATCTTTCACGATTTACAAAAAAATTGTATAGAAAAAAACCACTATGAACAAGGTGTTCATAGCACAGGCGTTGCCTGTAATCTCTAAGAAAGGAGAAAGTAATGTCAGATTATCTTGATTATCTTGATGAAATCTACGAGGAACTCGTAGAGGAATTTGGACACGAAATCGAGTCCAATTGTATCCACGAGTAATCGTGTGATACAAATCACACCCCGACACGGCGGGAAATCCCCAAAATGTCAGCCCCCAATGCTACAATTATTACCTAAAGAAAGGAAGTCAAAATGACTTATCAAGTAAGACTAGAAACCTTCAATGGTTCTGTAAAAACTCTATCCCTGCCCTCTAAAGGTGCGGTTGCTCAATTCGTATCAACTTATCCCGACACTCTCCCTGTCGGTATCTCTGTAAAGTTTGATTGTGATGTTCTTTCAATTCGTGGAGTATTGAAAGGTCGTAAGAAATAATGGAACTTTCAACTCTAAATGAAATCGGAGATTTATTTAGGAAACTTGAGGAAAAAAAGTTTCCTAATAGTTCTCTAAACTCTACAACTTCAATGGCTCGTCAAATCGGCACAATGTCGGTTTTTATTTCTGAAAAGAATGCTAAGAAAATTATCAAAATGCTAAAACAAGAAATGGAAAATAACTAATGAAAAAAAATATTCTAATCTCCTATGTCGTGGAAGCCGACACCGATTTATCTGCTATCTTTGCCCTGAATAAATCTCTCCGCTATTTACCTGATAGCGAACTAATCAAATTTGATGCCTTTGAAGTTCTAGATGTTGAGGAGAATAAATAATGATAAGCACCGCTCTAAAAATTCAAGACGCAACTCAAGAAGCGTTTCAAGATGAACAAATAATGAAAATGGCTGCTGCTATTTATCAAATGCGAAATGATGTTGATAATGAAACAATGGCTAAAATGTTATTTGAATATTCCGCAACTCTCTCTGCGCTCACCGCAACTTTGGTTAGCCACGCAATTTTATCTGAAACTCAAATGAAAGAAATGATTTCAGAAATTGAAGAATTTGAAAATATTTCTAAAGAAGTTTTAGGAGAATAAAAAAATGACAACGAATAGAATTCTAACAACGCTTGTTCAATTAATTTTGGCAGGCGTAACAATTCCACTTTTAATTTTAGCAATTAAAGATTTTAAAGCTGATCTAAAAAAAAATAGTTCAACTTTCAACTAATTGCGACACGCCCGACAGCGGCGGGCCTGCCCGAAATGTCCGTTTTACGCATTATGTACGATTACGTGGAATTGCCAGAAATTTTTTGAAATTTACGGCGTGTCGACTTGACAGCCAGATCTTGTGAGATTTCTCACACGGCTGAGCGTCTTACTATTTGGAATTACTCGCTAGTAAGTAGAGAAATGTCAGTCGGGTCGTGTAAAATTGTAGGTATAAAGAAAGGAAAAACTAATGAGAGCATATTCCATAGTTGATTTGCTAGTAGATACTTACTATGCCCCACAATCCCTATCCCGCCGTTTCAATGGGGGGATTATCAACCACGCAGAAAAGCGTGAAGATGTCTATCCACCAGAGGGCTATGAAGCCTTCGCTATTCGCTATCGCCCAACGGGTCGTCTAAATGACCAATGGGCAACAGTAGCCGTCAGAATAACCGACTACTAAATGTCGGTGGGTTCTGATAGACTTTATTCATAAAGAAAGGAAATAAAATGTCTAATATGAAAAGACTTATTGAAAATATACTCGCTTGCGATACTTGCTACGGCAAAGGATTTACAGGTTGGGTTTCTCCAGACGGGGACTATGATTTTGAGTATTGTGAGTGTAATCCTCACAATCTTGTTCTAGAGGATATGGAAGTGGTGTTCTAATGGAATTGTTCTTATGCGATAAATGCGATACGCTTGCTACAGTAGAAATGCGTGGCGATACACTAAAGATAACTAGATGCGCTTGCCTTGCGCTAGAATGGAAAGACTAATGGAATATAACTACTCTCTCACAATTTCCTATGACGGAAAACTATTTGGTGCGTATCGCTATACCGATATGCTTGAAGCCGTAGATGCTTGGAATAAATGCGTAGATTTTGGCGATGCTAAAGAATACGCAACCTATAACTTGTCAGACCCAATGGGTAAAATGTATACAAAGAATTTCTATCGAAATGGAGAAGTAAATGGGAAGTAATTTATCAATGGAATTAGCGGATAAGGATTTATTTCCTGAGTTAGATTTGGAGACTGCGATTACTATTCAATTGCGTTCTAATCATTACCCGCCCGTTCCTCATTCAATGGTGCCCGTGTGTATCGAAGCACTTGACGCATACAATTCAGGTGAACACGATAAAGAAATTTCATTACCAGACGGAGTAACTTGGAGAAATAAAATTACTGCGCCAGCGAATGCGATTATTGACGCTCACCACTTATGGGAATGGGTGATCGAAAGCGAATTGTAATACAATTCACACAACGCCAACGGCGTGTCGACTTGACACGACACGCCCGACAGCGGCGGGCCTGTAATGTCCGATTTATGAGCTTTAAGTAGAAACGCCGAAATTTTGTGGAATGTCAGTGGGTTATGCTAGACTAGTTTATTATGAGAACGAAAAAAAATGCTGAGGAATTACGGCGACTTATGGAATTACGCCGTAGTAATGCAGCCACGCCTGTAAAAAATAAAAAGGCGTATTCTCGCAAGCGCAAGCACAAATGTCGCCCCTATGGTGTAGAATAGAATAAAGAAAGAAAGGTGCCCCATGAAACTAAAACGCTCTAATGATAGAAAGGTTGCAAATGCAGTCTCCCCAAATGGAAAAACCCCAACAATCGCCAACACTTTCGGTCTACCTGCTGGAAAAAATTTCTCGTGTCCTGGTGCCACTAGTGTTTGTGAAAGCGTTTGCTATGCAGGAAAACTCGAAAAAATCTACAAGGGAGTAAAGGCTACTCTTCTTCACAATTGGGAATTACTAAAAGACGCTGACTACGACACTATGGTGTCTCTCCTTGATGAGATGATTATTGATTTCAAGGCTGACTGTGTAAAGCGTAGTGCAAAACAATTGTTCCGTATCCACTGGGATGGCGATTTCTTTAACGATACTTATACAATCGCATGGGCCGAAATTGTTCGCCGTCATCCCGACATTCAATTTTGGGTCTACACTCGTGTAAAGTCTGCGGCGGAATTGCTTAAGGGTATCCCTAACCTATCTCTTTATTTCTCTACCGACGACGAAAACGTATCCATTGCGGAAGACTTAAAAATTAATCATGGTGTACGCCTGGCATACTTAGGCAAAACGTTTGCGTTAACCGAAAACAAAATGAAAGAATTAACTGGCAAGGTTGGTGCAAAGTGCCCTGAAAATGCAAAACGTATTCCATTAATTTCTACAAATGGCTCTGCGTGTGTATCATGCGGACTATGTGTTTATGGTAAGGCCGACATTAGATTTAGCGCAACTAAAAAATAAGGAGCTCAAATGAAACTATACAATGCATATATGGCCCTCTTCATGGGTAATGAAGAACAAAGACAAGCTGCACAAGAATATCTAGATTCCTTGGAAGAGGATCAAGAGTAATTGGGTTACTTATTATTAATAGCAGGAGCTGGGATCTTCCTGGTCCCCGTTTTTGTTATTTATATTTTATACCATAAGAGCTGAGGCCCAGCCCTGCTGACCACTTTTGTCAAATTACGACATTGTGATTTTTCCCACAAAAGTTTTTTAGAAAATGTCCGATTTGTCCGTATTCGGATTTGCGCTCTGTCGGTCTGAAATGCTAAACTATTATTACCAACAAACGAAAGGAAGCAAAAATGGCTAAGACACCAAAAATCGGTGAAACCATTACAACTGCTCAGAGCAAA